>Ga0163144_10014147_pt1 | contig 16582 bp, 16 predicted proteins | sample OliLak19BULKMAT1_FD_123175 | JGI IMG/M metagenome (GOLD analysis project Ga0163144, IMG submission 123175) | Freshwater microbial mat bacterial communities from Lake Vanda, McMurdo Dry Valleys, Antarctica - Oligotrophic Lake LV.19.BULKMAT1 | ecosystem: Environmental > Aquatic > Freshwater >... | reverse complement strand
GGGCATCGTGGCGTTTGTTGCCGAAGTAAAGCTAGAAGTCATTCGTGAAGTAGAAGATGATACCCCTGCGGATGATGAACTAGATGGCAAGAAAAAACGCATCGAAATTGACTAACACATCCAGGCGTGTGGGGGCAGGGCAATGGCTTCGCTCCCATGCGTTTTACCTCAAATCTTGACATCTGCCCGCGTCAAGACTACTCTAAAGGGGAATGAGTGAAAGTGTTTTCAAAAACCCCTATGACTTATCGCCACCATACACGCATCCGCAGAAACCAAAACCAACCCCTATTTGCAAAACGTAACACCTTTGGAAGACTTATTTTCATTGGTATTGTGTTGATATTGATGGTGCTTGTGCCGACATTTCTCTTTTGGCAATCCGACCGTTTGCAATTGGTAACGCTGGCTGCCTTTAATTTGTCGCCCACCTCAACACCCTTTGCCAGCGACCGCTTTCACGAAGGGCAAACGTTGGCTGTGAATGGCAATACTGCCGCGGCATTGTCGTTGTACGAAATTGCCGCCCAACAGCAACCCACCAATATCACCTATCTTTATGAGTATGGGCGTTTGCTCATTGAATCAGACCGTTATGACGAAGCTAAAGCCATTGCTAACCGTATTATCGCCTTAGATGATAATGACCCCAGAGGCTATGCCTTGGCAGCCAATAGCCAAGTGTGGAGCAATCCCGCAGGCGCAATTCCGTTAGCCATTACAGGCACAGAACTCGGGATTCCTTTTGCGCCCCTCAATAGCGCGTTAGCCATTGCCTATACCAATATCGGGCGTTACCAAGAGGCGTTACAGCGTGGCGACCTTGCCATCCGCCAAGACCCGTTTGATGCAGGCGCAAGGCGTGCGTTTTCGTACCCGCTTATTTTTACGGGGCGGTACAACGAAGCGATAGAGCAACTAGAGCAAGCGATTGCCATTAACCCCAATGTTGCCTCGCCATACTTTGAGCTGGCAAGCCTATACAGACGCATTAACCAAGAAGAAATGGCGGTGGCTATTTATAACCGCGTGCTAGAAATAGAACCCACCAACGAACGCGCTTTCTTGCGTTTATGCGAAACCTATGCCGCCAAAGGGCTATTTACAGAGGGCGAACCTTTTTGCCAAACAGCACTAGACATTAACCCCGTTTATGCCGATGCCCACCGCATGCAAGGACAATTACGCTATAGTCGGCGCAATTATGAAGGCGCGATTGAGTCTTTTAACATTTGTGTGGGTCTAGGAAGCACCGCGATTGAGTGCTTTTACATTCGTGGGCTGGCACACTATTATTTGGGTCAGTGTGACGATGCTTGGACAGTGCTTAATGGTGCGTTGCTCATTGTCAGCCAAGACCAAATTAGGGAAACCATTCTTACAGGGCTTCGATTGGTCACTTCAAATTGTTTGGCGTACCGTGACCAGCTATTGCCAACGGCTGCACCACCCACCCCCATACCGCCCACGCCCATCGGGGGAATTTAATCTCTATGCAAATCCGTCGTGATTATCGACAACCCTTCTTTAGAGAAAAGAAGCGGGGGTTCCCGTTCCGAAACTTGCTGATTGTTCTCTTTGTGGTTGGGGCATTAGTGTATACGTTGGTATCACAGCCTGCGCTGGTTACCCAAGTCTCCTATGCTATTTTGGGCAATGCCCCCACGCCTACGCCCCTCCCCCGTGAGTGGATAGACCGCGCCCAAACGTTGTATCGTAATGGCAATATGGCGGGGGCGTTGCTTGCCTATGAAGAAGCGTTATTACAACGCCCAGATAATGTGGATTATTTGTATGAGTATGGGCAATTGCTAATAGACGAAAATCGCTCTAGTGATGCCCTTAACGTGGTTCAGCGCATGTCCGACATCAATAGTACCGATGTGCGCGTTTTTGCTTTGCGTGCGCGCGCGCTGGTATGGGCGGGGCAAACCGCCAGTGCCATCCCTGTGGCATTATCGGGGATTGAGCGCGACCGTAGTTTTGGGGCGTTATATGAGGCATTGGCGCGGGCGTATGCCGGCGAGGCGCGTTGGCGAGATGCCCTAGATGCGGGCTTAAACGCTACCGAATACGCGCCTGATGATGTGCGTTCGTATTGGGCATACGCCACTGTACTTACGCGCGTTGGGTCTTATGATGAGGCATTGGCAGAGCTAGAAACTGCCATCCGTACCAACCCCACATTTTTACCACCGTATTTTGAAATGGCATTCTTGCTCTTGTCACTAGACCGCAACCAAGAAGCCATTGACCTTTATGACCGCATTTTAGGGATGCAACCGCGCAATGCACGCGCCCTTTTGCGCCAATGCGAAGCATATCGCAAAGTGGGCGAGTTTCAGCGGGCGTTGGGCTTGTGCCAAGATGCGGTTGCCAGTGACCCCACGTTGGTGGCAGCACAGTTCCGTTTGGGGTCTATGCTGTATCGTGAACGCCAATTTGACGGCGCACGAGAAGCCTTTAGTGCATGTAACGAACAAGACCCCGATAACTTGCCCTGCCGTTACTATCTGGGCTTATCGCAATACTATTTGGGCAATTGTGATGAAGGGTGGGCATTACTTCAGACATCATTACGCACCGCCCAAACGTTAAACGCCCAAGACGACATCCTCACAATTAGCGAGGGGCTAACGGCAATTTCTAATGACCCACGCTGTACTAACTATAGCGGACGTTTTGGCACACCCACACCCCCCGAATCCGAAGTTACTCCCGACCCATCTGGGGCATAAAGAGGCACAAACCCATGAGAATTAATACACCGCGCCGTTATCGTGGCGCACAACGAAGAAGCGTTTTTCCATTTGGGCGATTCATTTTGCTTTTGCTCTTAGTGGTCGTCATTGGCGTTGGCATTGGCGTGTACCAGTTTAGAGACTTCTTTAGAGAAGATGCCGAGCGCATTGTCAACAGCATTGCACAAGGCATAGAGAACAATGTTGGAACGCTAGGCGCACCCACCGCCACCGCCACCACAAACCCCGCCAATAACCTTGTCAGCGCAGATAATGCTTGGGCAGTGGGCAGTGCCTCCGAAGCCTTGCGCCAATATTTGCCCATTTTAGGGTCTGTGCCAAATGATGTAAACGTTTACTACAGGGCAACACTGGCAACGTTGGCAATGGGACGCGTACGCGAAGGGCTTGTTTTGGCAGAGCAAACCGTCACAGCTAACCCCTATTCTAGTGATGCTTGGGCAATTCGCGCATGGGCGTTAATTAACGATGGGCAGGCAGGCTCAGCCATTGCCAGCGCACTGCACGCCTTAGAACTAGACCCCGACAATGTTCGCGCCCGTGTTCAGCTTGCCAGCGCATACTTTGCCAATGGACAAACAGAACGTGCGCTAACGACCGTTAACGAAGCCATTACCCTAGACCCCGACAGCTACGAAGCCTATTGGATACGCGGGCGAATTAGGGAAGATGGTTTGTACGAGTTTGCAGGCGCGCTACAAGACTATCAAACGGCTTATGACATTGCGTTAGTATCGCAACCTGTGTTGGCTGGCACGATTGCCGTAGACATTGCCCAACAGCTTGCCCTACGTAACCAAGACTATCTTGGTGCAATTGAGGTGCTAAAGAAGGTGCTAGAAACCAACCCCGAGAACGCGCTGGCACTCTTTTGGATGGGGACAATTTACTTTTCATACCAAGGCGACCCTAGTCAAGCTGCCGGCTACCTGCAAAAGTGCGTGGACGAAAACCCCGATAGCTATAACTGCTATTACTTGCTCGGACGCACGCAATTTTCTTTAGAGCAGTTTTCTGGGGCGCAAGAGTCTTTCTCGCGTACCGTAGAGCTAGGCTCACCCTTTGCCCGTCATTATTGGTGGGCAGCAAATGCTTATTTTTCACAAGGGAATTGTGAGGGTGCGCGAACTTACTTGGTGGACGGCATGACAAAGGTAGATAGTACCACGCCTCAAGACCTGCGTGATGCCTATGATTACCTTATGAGTGTGTGTAACATTAGCGCACGCCAGCCCATTGCTCCCACGCCCACCCTAGACCCCGCCAACGATGCGTAGCTAAAGGATTTTTTGAGATGTTAGAGTTTATTGCACGCTTGCTTCGCCCACTTTTAGAATCATCCTATGTGCTTGGGGTGCGCCGTAACCACGCCCTAGAACACGCCACCATTCACCTGCTTAATCGGCAAGGCTATCGCTTGTCAGGCGTAAGCAGTGGTGCAGGGTTTATCATCTATGGGGATGTCCCCACAGAAAAATTAGAAAAAGCCAGCCACAACGCCCTCAAACGTCTTAATAATGGCGAAAAGAACCTTGCGATTCATCCTAATTGTGGCACAAATCTCGTAGTGGCGGGTTTGCTTTTAGCAGGCGTGGGCGCATTGGGTTTTGTAGGGACAAATCGCCGTAGCGCATGGGAACGCTTTCCAGTGGTGATGGTGGGCATGATGGTGATGTCCCTGTATTCGCTCCCCATCGGGCTTACTGTGCAAAAGCACATCACCACCACCAGTGATATGGGTGATTTAGACGTGGTGCGCGTTAAGAAGCGCGGCATCAAGCTCTTGGGTGCGTCTGTGGTTGTTCATGAGGTCATTACGCAGTAAACAATACTATAGGAACGGCAAAAACCGTCCCGTGTGCATCATATAGGTGCTGTAATCGGCGTATTGGGCTTTTAGCAGGGTTTCTTCGTATAATGCCTTAAACGTAAAGAACACCACAAATACTGCCCATAACGCGCCCAATGCCATGTTGCCATGCGTTAGCCACGCCCCCAAGATGCCACTCATCACAGCTGTATAAATGGGGTGGCGCACATACCCATAAATGCCCACACTCACTAGCTCGCTTTGGCTGTGAGGGGTGGGCGTAATGTTGGGTGGACGATTGTTAATGCGGTTGTGTGCCTGCACTGACAAGCCCAAGAATGCCACCGCTACCGCCATAAAAAACACGCCTACCCATCGCCCTAGCCCCAAGTCTTGGGTGGGTAACAACGCCATCGCCACCAACATCATGCCAAATAGAATAAACTGTACAGTAACATAAGCCTGCGCTTTGTTCATTAACATTTCTCCTAAAAATAGGTCATTTGTGCTATTATAGCACTATCTCTTACCTTAAGGAGCTAAACCTTAAGGACGCGCCCAACCTACTAACAGAAATTACCCTTAAACACCCTGTTTCTCCCACCAATGACTTTCCGTATACACTCAAGTTTTGGCAGTCGTTTAAGGGCATGGTGTTTAAGCATGTTAGTGTTACACGCTCCTTTTTGGCAAACCCACAGGCTTATTTGCATCACCTACTACAAGACGATGACGAATAGGCGCAAAAGAGCGTATGATAAACACAAAGTGTAAGGAGAAAACATCATGACAACACCCATTCTTAAAACCCGTGAAGGTATGCCTCTCGTGGACTTCCTAGAGCAACAAGCTGAAAAACAGTTTGAACTGATTCATGGGGAAAGAGTAGAGAAGATGCCTACCGTCGCTGGACATAACGAAATTATTGATGTTTTGTATAGGGTGACACGCCGATACGCTGATGCTCATAAACTGGGTATGGCGCGTATGGAAGCTACGTTTGTAATTCCTGAGAACCAAGATGACGATACTTCATGAGTAAAGGGTTCTCGGATTCCTGACTTGATGTTCATTACAGAAGAACGTATTAGAGTTTATCGTGATGAGAACCCAAACTGGCGCGAAAGACCTTATGAAATCATCCCCGATATGGCGGTAGAGGTTGCCTCCCCCAACAGTACGTTCTCACGGATGGAAGAGAATGCGCATTTGTATCTATCGGATGGGGTGAAGCGGGTGTGGGTGCTGGACGGCGAAAACAAGGTTGCCTATGTATATGACGCAAAAACCCCCGACCTACGCCGTACCGTCCGCGATACGCTAGACGGCGAAGGCGTGATTGAGGGCTTAGAGATTGTACTGAATGACATTTTTAACCCCACAGACTCCTAGCCAGAGCGCATAAACAACCCTCTGGTTAAGGCTAGCGGGTTTTAGCGCATTAGACCGTCAATGAGCAACACTAACGCCACAATTAAAACGATAAAAGCCACTCTGACCGTTTGGTCAATCACTTTCGTATCGAGTAGCAGTAAACGCCACCCCATGTTTTCCACTGTCCAATTGCCCACAAAGAACATTTGCTTAATGAAAAACTCGGATACTTCAAACGGCGTAAATCGTTTAAGGACATTGAGATACCATACCTCTATGCCAATGCGGTAGCGCAAACGTGGGTTTTTATAGCCTAAGACACGCTCTACAGCTTCTGCAACCACGACAGGGTCACGCCCACGCTTTAGGCTTTCTAGGTTTGCCAGATACGCCCGTGAACGGGTGGGTTCATACGTGGGCAATGGCGTTTCTGGCGCAACAATGCTAGCGTCGATATTTGTTCGCATAAAGCCAAACTGTAATAAAGACACTTTGATGCCTAAAAGCTGTGCGTCATAGCGTAGCCCTTCTGTAAAGGCTTCTAGGGCGTGCTTACTGGCGCAATAAGCCGTAAAATAGGGCGGTGCTACTGTAAAGCCCGCCGCCGAACTCATGTTAATGATTCTGCCACTGCCACGCTGGCGCATGTGGGGCAATACGGCTTTGGTAAGGGCAATCATCCCAAAGAAATTGGTTTCAAAAATATCGCGGTATTGGGTGAGGCTGATTTCTTCGGTTGCTCCTACCGCACCCACAATACCCGCGTTATTGATGAGAATGTCTATCTTTCCTGCTTGTGATAGCACTTCGTTTACGCATGACAAAATAGTTTCCGACTTTTGCACATCCAACACCAACATCGTAACGCCATTGCCAAAGTCTTGTGCGTTACGGCTTGTGCCAAACACACGATAGCCTGCCTTTACAAGGCGTTCTGCGGTTACTTTGCCAATGCCCATAGACGCCCCTGTAATGAGAACGACGGGTTGTTCTGTCATGCGTTATCCTTTGCTTATCAGGCTTCTTCTGATTGTTCACGCAGTTGGCGTTTGTGTTTTTCTACTTGGTCAATTAGGGTTTGGCGATTCTTTAACCAAAGGGCATTAAGGTCGTCATGATAGCCATTATAAGCATGTGGCGCATGAACGGCGACGGCTTTTAGCATTTCGTCCACCATAGGTTCTTTGTCTGCCACACTTAGCATATTGCCGTGTTTATCGTGAATGCGCGCTTCAAACACCTTGCTTGTGGTAATGCCATAGGATTTATTGGTGGTAATGAACTTATGAATCCACACAATGGCATCATAGCGTTGGGCATTAAAGTTAGTGTTATCTAGGCGCACCGCCCAATTGCGTGTAAGGCTAAGTTTACCCACTTTTTCATTGCTTAGCACCATTTCACTGGCAATTTGGTCGCTTAACGTTTCGGGGTTGCCGTAGGGTGCAAGTGCCTTAAATGAAGGATGATTAAGGGGGTTGCCTAGGCGTGAGAATCCCACCACGAAAAATACTAGCGATGCCAACGCAATGACGGCAAAAACAGCTAAACCAATAAAAAATTCTTCGTGAACAGTGGTAAGCATCACAGGCAAAAATGAACCCCGTAAGCTCGGCTCATCACGGTAAATATCCTCGATGATTTCATTGTTAATGTCGCTAGAAATGCCCGTTAACCTGCCCACATAAAAGGCTTTTTCTTCGTCAATGTTCCCGTGTTGCTCTATGAGTAAAAACGTGGGATTTTCGTCTCCGTCTACATCAATGAGCAATGCCCCATAGTAACGCAGGCTGGTGGTGACAAACGCATACGTGTACTCGTAGTAATAGCCCGTATCTAGCATTAGCTCGCCTGTGACATCTGCGCCATATACATCAAGCGAAACGCTGTTGTTTATAAGCTGTTCTTTTGTAATGGGTGTGGTGTTTAAGAAACCTAGCCCATAGGGAAGCAGCAATGCCACCCCGATTGCGCCAACGATGAGCAAGATAAGAAACGAAAAAATGGCGGTATTACGGCTAGAAGAACGAATGGCTTTAATGGCTGGATTGCTAGTAGTCATCAGTTTTCCCCCTAAGGATGAGATGATAAAAGAAAGCAGATTTTTCTATTGTAAGACAATATGCGTTTTGTCGCCCCCCCAAATGGCAAAATTCGCCCTTTTGAAGGACATTGCTTTTTTAATTGTGTGCTATGCTTAACAATGGTAAAATCCTAGTTTTAGGGTTTTGCGTTTTGATTAATCTTGCGAGGAGAATACCATGAAGCGTTTAATTTTTGTTTTTGTGCTTGTGCTAAGTTTGGCAATTGCCATTCAAGCGCAAGATGCCCTAGAAAACGGCGTTGCCGTTACGGGTGAAATTACCAATGACGTGTTTGCAGTAGAATATACATGGGCAGGCTTGGCAGACCAAGTGCTAGTCATCGAATTGTTCCCTGTGGACACACTTGCCGATTATGACCGCCCCATGATTCTTGTAAACGACCCCGAAGGCGACATCTTGCTGTCTTATGATAGCTTTGGTAAGACGACCGCTGTTGTGCAATTGCCCAGAGACGGCGCGTATACCATTATAGCAACGCGCGTAGACGAAGCGACTGGCGATAGTGTGGGTGAATACACCCTAACGGTTACAGAACCCGTTAAACTTGAAGTCGGCGCAGCCATTCAAGCCAGCATTGATAGCGAAACCGACCAATACTACACCTATACTGGCTCAGGTGACTTTAGCCTAAGCTTTGCTAAAACCGGCGACTTCGCGCCTGAAGTTTCTGTAAACGTAGCTGCCGAATATACCGAAGGTGGTTTGGACACTGTCGGCGCGGTTTATGGCGCAAGCAAAGCCACATTTGGCACATTTGCAGGGGGCAGCCTGTACATCATTAAGGTGGCAGAACCGCTCTTTAGCTTTAACTTTACCACCATTACCGCCGAATACACCCTAGAACTACTTGCTGAATAACAAGCGGTTGCGGGTGTCTGTGCTGTATCAGCGCGTATAAAACACAAAAAACGCGAAGCCCAGTTGTTTCTGGACTTCGCGTTTTTTATAGCCTAGTGAAAACGCTTGTTTTTAATGCACTCTTTAGACTAAGAGGCGCATGGGGCTTTCTACTAATTGGCGGAACAATTGCATAAATTGGGCTGCTTCTGCGCCATCCGAAACGCGGTGGTCTACCGAGATGGTCGCTTTCATGCGGTTGCCCACGCCCAATGACCCATCGGGCTTAACGACAGGCACTTTCTTTGCGCTACTAATGGCAAGCATGGCAGCTTCTGGGGTGGCAATGATGGCAACGAATTGGTCAACGTCATATGGACCCAAGTTACTAATGCTAAAGGTTGCGCCCTTAATGTCGTCTAGGCGGATGTTGCCCTCACGGACACGCGCGAACAATTCGGCGTGGTATTTTGCCATAGTGCTAAGAGAGACCTTATCAGCATCGGGTGAAACGGCGTTGACTAAGCCATTGTTGGGCAATGCCACGCTAATGCCAATGTTAATGCGCTTGTAGCGCACTACTTTATCGCCGTAGAAGTGCGTGTTTAGGTTAGGGAACTTCTTTAGGGTAAGCGCAGCCGCCTTTACGAGCATGTCGTTGACGCTGATTTTTATGCCATCACTCTCAAGGTCTTTGTTGAGTTGGGCGCGTAATGCCAAAAGCGCATCCACATCAATTTCTACAGTCACATAAAAATGAGGGGTGGTTTGCTTGCTTAGGGTTGTGCCATCGGCAATGGCTTTACGCATTTTGTTAACGTCAATAATTTCAACGTCATCGCCTTCAGGCAATTTGCCATAGCTGTTGCGTCCACCCGCTGCAACAGGCGCAGGTGCGCTTGTTTCGGCTGTTTTGGTGGGTGCAGGCGTGGCAGAAGGCGTAAAGCCCTCAACGTCCGCTTTGACAATGCGCCCATCGGGCCCCGTGCCTTGTACTTGTGCAAGGTTAATGCCCTTGTCTTCGGCGATACGCTTTGCCAAGGGTGAGGCTTTTACGCGCCCATCCGCCGTTACAGAAGATGCACCATTAGAAGGCGCAACGGGGGCAGCTACAGGAGCAGCCTCTTTAGGGGGGGCTTCGTTGGCAGGTGCGCCATTGCTTGCGCCTTCACCGCTTGCGCCCACGGTGGCAATCACTGTGCCTTCTTTTAGCTCATCGCCCACTGCACCGCTTACGGTTAATACGACACCGTCACTAGGAGATTCTACTTCAACGGTCGCCTTATCTGCTTCAAATTCCGCGATGATTTCGCCCTTCTTTACGGCTTCGCCTGCTTGCTTTAGCCAGTTAAGAAGTGTCCCATCCATCGTTAGTTTAACTTCTTGTGCCATCGGTCAAACCTTGTCTGTTTTGTCTGCTATAGTGATGATTATACCGCGATACTTGCTAATGTCCTACAGAATTTCTTTAACGGCTTTCACCACTTTTTCGGTGGTAGGAAAGCACATCAGTTCAATATCACGGCTATAAGGCACAGGCACATCCAGCGCACTTACACGCTTAATGGGCGCATCCATGTCATCAAAGCAGTGTTCTTGAATTTGGGCAGCAAGCTCGCTCCCAAAGCTGTAGAAGGGCAAGGATTCTTCAACAATAACGGCGCGGTGTGTTTTTCTAAAGCTATTGAACACGGTTTCGGTGTCCAAAGGACGAAGCCAGCGCATATCCACCACTTCACACTCTACGCCATCTTTTTCCAGCTCTTTGGCTGCGCCCAAGCACCATTCTAGCCCGCGTGCATAAGTAATGAGGGTAACGTGCTTACCTTCGCGCTTAATGTCGGCTTTGCCAATCGGCACGGTGTATTCGGGGTCATCGGGTACCGGACCGGGCTTAGGATACAAGCCAATGCTTTCGCTGAACAAGATGGGGTTGTCGTTGCGGATGGATGTTTTTAACATGCCATAAGCATCGGCAGGTGTGGCAGGCAAGCCCACATACAAGCCCGGAAAATGCGCCCAAATGACTTCGGGGGTGTGGCTGTGCGTAGCGGTGGCTTGATTGCCCCAGCCACTGGCAGCGCGATACACCAACGGCACTTTGAACTGCCCGTTAAACATATAGTGAATTTTGGCGGCGTGGTTAATCATGGCATCCAACGCCAAAAACGCAAAGTTGATGGTCATCATCTCGGCAACAGGACGTAAACCCGTCATGGCTGCGCCAACGGCTGCGCCAGCAATTGCCATTTCACTAATGGGAGTATCACGCACGCGACGTTCTCCAAACTTCTCTAGGAAGCCCTGGGTAACGCGGTGTGTGCCTTGCCATTGTCCCACTTCTTGCCCCATGATGAATACGCGCTCATCACGTTCCATTTCTTCTTGCAATGCTCTTTTCAAAGCATCGCGCATACTCATATTTTTTGTTGCCATTGCCTACCCCTTAGTCCACATAGATATGCGCCATCAGTTCTTCAAGCGTGCTAGGAAGCGGGCTGCTTTCTGCAAAGGCAACACTTGCATCAACGATTTTGCGCTGTTCATCGTCAATTTTTGTAAATTCAGCATCGCTCACCTTGTGTTTTTTCACAATATGACCGCGAAGGAGCGTGATGGGGTCTTTCTCACGTTTCCATTGTTCTAGTTCTTCTTTCATGCGGGTGTCGTATTGCTTATCACTTACGCCGTGTCCAAGATAGCGGTAAGTCATGGCTTCAATGAGAACGGGTCCTCCACCAGAGCGAATGTGCTTGGCGGCTTCTTCGATGGCTTCATTCATCTTTAGGATGTCTTGCCCATCCACGCGCCCCATATCGTGAATGCCATAGCCTATGGCGCGTTCATGAAGCACGGGGTTACCACTAGAGCGTTCTACTTCTGTTCCCATGCCATAGCCATTGTTTTCGATAATCCAAATGTTGGGGAGCTTCCAAACGCCACTCATATTGAGCGATTCATGGAAGTAGCCGTTATTGGTTGCGCCGTCACCAATCATGCTGATAACGATTTCATCCGTTTCACGATACTTTGCGGATAGCGCGATGCCTGTAGCAAGGGGTAAGTGACCGCCCACAATGGCATAACCGCCATAAAAATTATGGGGTGCGCTGGCAAGGTGCATACTACCGCCCTTGCCGCCACTAGTGCCGTCACGCTTGCCCATCATTTCTGCCATGATTGCGCCGGGTTCTACGCCTAGCGCAAGGGCAATACCGTGGTCACGATAGGCGGTGATGATGTGGTCTGTGCCGATGCGTAAATTTGCCACCGACCCAACATAAATGGCTTCATGCCCACTCGCAAGATGAAGATAAACGCCTGTAATACGCTTGTCGGTATACAATTGTTGGCATGTTTCTTCAAACTCGCGGATAAGCACCATCTGGCGATACCAATCCAGAAGGGTTTCTTTGCTTAAACTCGCCATATTCTATCCTCTAAAATGATTTAACTTTGCGAATGTACTTTAGTTTACTCAAGGTTGGTGGGTTGGTCAAACACTTTGTATCAAAATAGGGGACGAATTTTGTACAATGTGGGTGAATTGAGTAAAATCAGCCCACGTTTTTAGCGTATGGAGTGTTCATGAAACGCACACAAGCCCTCTTCTTAGCCCTCTTGGTAATGCTACTGCCCCTTATCGTTGGGAGCATTCTCTTAGCCACTCGGCATCAGACCACACTAAACGCCCTTACGCCGTTTTGGAGTGATGAACTGTACTATTGGCATCAAGCCCAAACGTTTGGCGCAGCGGGCTTTGAGGGAGGCTACTACAGCGTAAGCGAAACACCCGCTCGTTTTGCGTTTTCGCGGTTCTATACGTGGGGTGTGTTTACGCCGATGGTGTATGGCGTGATTGCACGCTTTAGCCAGTGGAGCTTAAACGGCATTACGCTGGCAAATGTGGGCTTTATCACCGTCAGTATTGGCGTGGCATTGGCACTAACGCGCCCATCTCGCCGTGACACGCTCTTAATGGGGCTAGTAATGGCAACCTTTTTGCCCCTAATTTTGCTGTTGCCCACCAGCATGCAAGATGTAATGCACATGGCAATCGCCGTAGTGCTAGGCGGGTGTTTCGCGCGACTGCTAAAGGGGCAACCCCTTAATCGCTGGGCGGTGGGTGCATTTATTCTGGGGGCGGTACTATTACGCCCCACATGGGGAATTTTGCTTTATCCGTTGTTGTGGCTAGGACGCGCGCCTTCTCTAAGGCGAATGGTGCTAGAGGGCTTGGGTGTTACGGTGTTGTTTGGTGCGGTGGCATGGTTTTTTCAGGGGACGGGTGCGCCGTATCCCCATTTTCGCACGCAATTCTTCGCAGAACTTACCAGTCCTCTGGAAGCCATTGGTGGGCTATGGGATTATTTTTGGTACAACGCAGGCTTGCTCCTTAGTGAGGGGCATTGGGCGGCGCGTTTTCAGCGGGTGCAAATTGTCGTGTTGCTAGTGGGGATAATCGGCGTTTGGGGCGTACAACATTGGCGCAAGCAACGCCCCCTACACACGCAAGACGCACTCTTTCACTTATGGCACTTGATGGCGGTGTACGGCGCAACCATGACCCTGCATGAAGTGATTGATGGGCGTGATTATCGTGTGTTAGCCAGCCATTTGCTTTTGTCGTTGGTGGTGTTTGTGCTACATGCGCGCCCGCGCTTTGCGCTAATTGCAATCATCAGCGTGTGTGTAACTGCAGGCGCATGGCTAACCCAATATGATGAGTGGACAGCTCCCAGCACCAATGCCGTATCCTATAGCGAGTGGCAAATGCTTAAAGGAACGTTGGCAGAGCTTGCCCCCTATCAGCCCAATGAGAATGGGTGGTGTAACACGGTATCACATTCATTGCTGTATGTGGTGGATTATGCAGGTGCGCCCCAAGTGATATTGGCGTTTGATGGGGGCTTGGGCTTGTCGTGGATTAACCCCGAAAACCCACCCCAAGCGTTTAAGGCGGGCTATCTTTTACTCACAGATGGCGACTATGACCAATGGCGCACGCGCCTAAACACGTCACGATTGCTTTTAGTGCCACAAGGCGCACTCTACAAAAACCTAAACTCAAGGTGCTTTTAGCCCTCTACCATGCAGGTATTGGTGAGTGTGCCAATTTCTTCAATACTCACGCTTACGGTGTCGCCGTGTTGTAAAAAGCGTGGCGGTGTCATGCCCTTGCCCACACCCGCAGGCGTGCCTGTTAAGATAAGGTCGCCACTTTCTAGCGTAAATGTGCGCGATAAATAGGCAATCAGGAACGGAATTTTGAAGAACATCTCGCCCGTGCTGCCGTGTTGCACCCGTTCCCCGTTGACATGCGTTTCTATTGTCAGGTTGTGCGGGTCTAGGATGTCATCTTTTGTCACCACGCACGTACTTAAAGGGCAAAATGTGTCCATGCCCTTTGCCCGCGTCCATTGCTTGTCGCTGTCTTGTAGGTCACGCGCCGTTACATCATTTGCCAGCAAATAGCCAAACACATGCTCATAGGCTTCTTCTTCGGGGATGTTAAAGCCACGCTTGCCAATCACCACGCCTAGTTCGCCTTCCCAGTCCACTTGTTGGGTAATGTCCTTGCGCCAACGTATGCTATCGCCATCGCCAATGACCGCCGTATTAAACTTAGAGAAAATAAGAGGTTTCTTGGGGAGTTCGTTGCCCAGTTCGGCGGCATGTTCGGGATAATTGCGCCCCACACACAAAATTTTGGGTGGGCGATAGGGATACATGGTTTTGGGTGCGCCTTGTAGCTTAAATTGCTCGGAGGTATCGACTTCACCGCCTTTGATGATGATGTCTAACAGGTTAACATTACCCAAGCTATGAATTGCGCCATCGCGCAGTTCACCCGCCTGCCAAGAGCCATCACGTTTTTGATATGTCACTAATTTCATGGGTTCTCGTCCTTTGATGAAGTGTGAGGTTACTCGAATATAATTCCAAAAATGCGCTCTAGTGCTTCGTCTAAGCTACTGTCAAACGGCTCTGCGGGTATGCTTAAGTTTAGAAGAACATCATAGAACTTTCTATAACCTTCAGGTGAACGCAACTCTACCCAATAGACCCTACGTCTGCTCAATTGGACTTTATTAGCATCTGAGAGTGAGTCAGCTATAAAGATAGCACTATCCCTAGCGATAACAGCATCAGCACTTTCAGGGTTTCCCTTACCCATGAGTTTTACCTCACAAAAATGCCTTTCACCGTTCTCTGAGATGATGAAAAAATCGACCTCTCTGTTTTCGCTTGTTAAACCTCTAAGATCATAGTGTTGAGGTGGTACTTCAAAGAGGTAACAGAGCGTTAGCATAAGGTATTTTTCTACACTTTTGCCTGTGGTACTCCATGCACCGCCACGCAATTCTGCGCGTTTAACAGCAAGCGTGTTGATAACAATCAGGCTTTCTGTGATGTTGAGGTCTACACTGACACCGCGAAATTTAATCGTTAGGGTGATGTCGATGTCTTGATTGTTAATGGCTAAATCGTGAATAGAGCTACGAAGGGTATCGTAATATTCGGGAATAACTTCTAAAACCACTTTTCTACTACTAGAGCCAAAACTATTGTCAACAGTTTTTCGATTTAGTCCAGAGTTAATAATCATCTCCTTAGAACTAAGGGATGGGTTGGTAAAAAATTCTTTTTTGTGCCAATCTGTACCAATCGTATCATTTCTAAGTTTAGCCTGTGCCACTCGTCCGAAAAAGTCAATTGCATATTCCATAAAGTTGGTGTTGATGAGTGACAAAATCTCGGCGTGATAATCCTCACTTTTAAGTGCCTTTAGGATGACTTTTTTAATGACGGCATCAGTGAGTTTCACGTTGCTTTACTCTTTCTTTAAGTTCTTCAAGGCTTAGGAAAGATGTTTCTGAGAATATCTGCCCTTTTAGGCGGTCTTTAATGCGCTCAAAGTAGGGCGGATGTTGTTCTGTTAGAAGAAAAGCGCGTTCCAAATCTAAGGCTGATTTTCCCAGCGTGCCACTTCCCGCAAAGGGGTCAAATACTAAGTCACCGATGTAAGAATAGTATTGCACCACACGATTACAGAGTTCTATTGGGAAAACAGCACTGTGTACTTTATCAAAAGTAGGGTCTATCCGCCAAACATTAGACGTTTCAAAGCCGTTGTTTACCTTGCTTTTTTCTATAATGCCGTCAGGATACTGACGCATATTCCAATCAAGAAGTTTGTCTGTTTTCTTTCGATAAACCATCAAGTATTCCGTGAAGGCATTGGGTTTGTAGCCTAATGGTTTTCGATGTTGCTGAAAGCCCCCATTGCGATTTTTGACACTAGACTCTGGCTTTACCCAGACAATGTCATCTACGAACTCCCAGTCCTGTTGCATCATTAAGTAGTGAATGTCAAAGGGAATAGGATAACGTTTGCTAGAATGTGCGCGACTAATACGAGGAACAATAACAGGGGAAGTGTTAATCACGCAAAACCGCCCCTCTTTTGTAACCCGATGCACTTCTCTAAAAACACCTCTCAAAAAATCAAGATAATGCTGATAGCTGGGGTAAATAGAATAATCTCTAGCGTTATAATAGGGTGGCGACGTAAACGTAAGATGAATCGATTCGTCAGGAATAACGGGTAAAATCTCCATAACATCCCCAAGAACCACGGCATTTTTTAATTCACTTGGAAATTGAGTATGTCCTTCTGATTTTATACCCGT
>Ga0163144_10014145_pt1 | contig 16583 bp, 16 predicted proteins | sample OliLak19BULKMAT1_FD_123175 | JGI IMG/M metagenome (GOLD analysis project Ga0163144, IMG submission 123175) | Freshwater microbial mat bacterial communities from Lake Vanda, McMurdo Dry Valleys, Antarctica - Oligotrophic Lake LV.19.BULKMAT1 | ecosystem: Environmental > Aquatic > Freshwater >... | reverse complement strand
CCGCATTTTAGAAAATTCAGCAATTATTTGCTGGATTTTGTAAAATTATGAAGACGGGATGAGAAGCAGAGTCCCCGAAGGGGAAATCCCTCTCTCTCCGCATTGTGTAAATTTTGACATGTAATGACAAAATTGCACAATCAGGCAGGTGGGGTTCGAAGCGAAGTGCCCACAGGGAAACCCCTCTCTCGCACTACGACCATTTTTATATTAGAATAATAAAAGTATGTCTAATGAATCTTCTAAAACACTTGAAAATCAAAACCAAGAACCTAAGTCAGAAATTTCTGAGGACACATTAACAGAAGTTAGAGAAATGTTTTCAGCCTTAGTCAAACTGGCTGCAAATGCAGACCAATCAATTCAATTCCCAACTCCAGAAGAAATCGTTTCCACAAATCATTACATCATTTTAGCAGATGATCAGCTTCAAGAAAAATATAGATCATTGTGTTCGCTTGATACAGCTGAATCTGTAGGAGGATTCCTTGATACTCAAACTGGAGATGTATATATCGCAAAATCACACAAGGACAATCCGCATGTCATATTACACGAATCAGTTCACAGGTCTCAATGGTTATTTACCAATCATCAAGGTAAAAATCTTGTTACAAGTTTTACGGGCCAATTAGCCAAACAATACGGATTTGAATTACAAAACCAAGGAGTAATTGATCTCAACAAAGGATATCTCAGCTGTATTGCTGACAAAAAAGAACGGTCTGAATTACTTAGTTTTTTCAACCCAATTTTAGTCAAACAATCAAGTGAAGTATTAGAAGGTTTAACTGAATATGCTACACAAGCAGGATTAGCAACAGCCGCAAAAGAAAATGCTAACGATATATGGGTAGCATATCTACTCAAAGTTCTAAAGGTAGATAAATTACAGAGATTATTGATGCAGGGCGAAAGATTAACTCAATCACAAGCTCAAGAATCAATCTTAGCTGCAGCCCTAACAGGTGAGATAAGCAAACTATTACCTTATTACGGAGGCAGTTTTTTACAAATCCCATCACATTAACAAAAAGCATTCAAATCTCATGAATATTGATATTATTCCGCAAACCAATCCCAACCAAAGCGAACTTCAAACCTTTTTTGAAAAAGCCTTCACTTATAATCCGCCAGAAGGCACTCAAAAACTATTAGAAGACAATCAGACCTTAAACGAATGGTTTACGCTTGACGAAATGATTCGATATCTAAATTACGGCCGACTGTTTGAAGCACGAGACGAACTCCAGACATTAGTCGGCGCAATATTTATCGCCATAGAACACCCTCTCACTTGGCCAGACGGTCAAAAAATGGAAATTTTCATATTAGCCGTCGAAGAAAAATATCGCCAGCAAGGAATAGCAAAAAGATTAATCGAACAAGCAGAAGTATTCGCAACCCAAAACAAAGCTAAAAAAATCATAATCAACGCACACGCTTCGCTCTCACCTCTTCACCAATTTTACATTAATCGTGGTTATCAAAAAATCGGCACCCTTACTGACTATTACGCCAACGGCGATGCACTCTTTTTGCAAAAAGACCTCTAATAATTAACCAAGATCTAAAACAGATCCCTATTGTCGTTCTCTATGCAAAATAGAACCTCTAAATAAAAATTCTAGTATCAGTGCAAATATATACTCATATAAATCAGGTTTGCAAACTTAACCAAGTGCAATCCATTTAAATAACGTATAATACCCACAATTTATAAACTATTTTTAATTGTAAGGGTATACAAACAAAACCCGAACAAATATAATCTATTCATGAACTTCACAAACTGTTTGCAATGTAATACTCAATTCATAAAACAACAAAAAACAAGAGAATTCTGTTCTCTAAAATGTTCAAATTCATTTAACATAGACGGCTTACACAAAATTCCCCTACCCCAACAAAACGAAAAATTAGCCGAATTTATAGGAATATGTTTGGGAGATGGATGCACTCAAAAATATCAAACAACCATAACTTTAAACAGAATAGTCGACGAGGAATATTCTAAATATGTTGAAAAACTCGCTCAAGAATTATTTACACCCAAAACTGTCACTATAAATAGCAACTTTACTCCAAAGATTACCAGAGTTTGCATTAACTCAAAAATAGCGACCGATTTTTTAAAATCAAATGGAATAATTGCAAACAAAAAATTTGTTCCATCTTGGATTCAAGATAACTTACAATTCAAAAAATATTGCATTCGAGGACTCTTCGATACTGAAGGTAGTATCTCTTACAAAATATACAGAGGCAAAAAGGCAATTAGTCTATATAAACAATTAAATTTTCGTAATAACGATATTAACTTAATGAAACTCACAAGAGATACACTAATTGAGCTAGGACATAAAGTGACTACAACATTAAAACGCTCCTTATATCTAAGTACACATAAAGGAATATACCGCTTTAGAGACGAAATAGGATTCAGTAATGCAAAACTAGAAAAATGTAGTAAAATATATCACTATGAGGAATTAAACCCTCTTGTAAAATAACCTATAGCACGGAGAGGTAGGGAGTGGTTATCCCAGCTTGTCTTGAAAACAAGCAGTCGTAAGGCTCGTGGGTTCGAATCCCACCCTCTCCGCACACTCTTTATTGATTTGATAAAAAGATCTCTGTACCATCATCACATGGATGATCAGATATCATTTAGTGCTCCACCACCTACTCAAGAGGTTTTTAAAACATCCAATGCTAACACCGCCAAAAACAGAAATCACAAACACCTCAAACAACTATTATTATTAATAATAATAGTTATAATTTTACCTGTATCCTTTCTTGTATATAATCAATTTAAAAAATCATCCAATCCAGATAAGCTTCCACAAAAATTTCAACTCACAGAAAGCTCACCATCAGACCAGGAGAATACATTCTCAACAATAGGTCAACCAACTTTTGTTTTTTCAAAAAAGATTGGGGTTTCAGAAAAAGACCTCGGGAAATATTTTAAAATATCACCAAGTACACTAGGCTCATGGCATCTTGAGAAAAATGGACAAGTCGTCTACTTTTCTTCAGACAAAACACAACCAAATCAATTTGCAAATACCCTATCATTTAACACCGTTTACACAGTTACAATAAACAAAGATTTCCATTCTACCGATAATCAAGACCTTTCAAATGAAACGCAGATTTCGTTTAGGACAAAACAAAATCCACTTTTCAATATTCAATCGGACAAGAAACTCATAGCTACTACTCCAAATCAAGCGCTAACAATTGGCCTAAACGACCCTTCTGGCACTCCCACAAACAGTTTAGGAGTAGGTTCTCCATTAACAATTTCCATTCAAACAGCAAACCAAAAACAATTATTGCAATACTTTAGCTATAAAGAAGGAAAATTTCCTCTTTATCAATTTATAACAAATTCTGATACCAATCAGAAACAAACTGAATTAGTCGTACAAAATGGCAACTCAACAAACACCTACCAGGTTCAATTAGCAAATGATGCTTTCCCAAATCCTGGGCTATATTTCGTAACACTTAAAAATGAAAACGGGAGTGAAGATTTCTTTGTTGCAGCTTCAAATCATATTAATCAAGTATTTAACGATCCAAAAAGTATCTATGTCTGGGCTTCAGAACAAAATTCAGGTAAAAGTATAAGCGGCGTTACTTCTGAGTTCTATAGTGCAAAGAATACACCTGTACTACTCGATAAAAATATTACTGACAATGATGGTATTGCAAAAAGTGTCAAATCAGCAAATGACGTAGATTTTATTATCACACACAAAGAAGATGATACCGCAATAACATTTACAAAATCCTACGGATATAACGGCTACTCAAACAGTGGTGGTGACAGATACCAGGTTTTCTCATATTCCGATAGACCAGTCTACAGACCGGGCGATACTGTTCATTACAAAGCAGTGCTCCGCAAAAAAGACAACGGCGCTTATATAATCCCAAATGGAACATATTATGCACAAATCCTTGTTGGGTCTGTCTCGTCTGACCTAAACAATAATTATAAGTCCTTGGAAATCGATCAGAACGGAACTGTTACATTTGACGCAAAGTTACCAAAGCAGACAATAGATAATTATCCCGAGATTACACTTTCTACAAAAAACCCTGACGGAACGTATAAGCAAATCGATTCGTTGCCATTAAACATTCAGTCATATAGAAAGCCGGACATGGATATTACTGCAACATCACCAGAAAAAGAATACATTAGCTCTGACAGTGCACATTTCACAGTATTTGCAAAAACCAACTACGGACAACCGCTATCAAACATAGACTTTTCGTATCGGGTCCTAGCAAGTGATTTTCAAGAAGTAAAGAATCGTACAACTGAAGATATTGATGTATCAGTAAGTGGTAACTATGGATTCGGTAATGAATTAGTAGCAGGCAAAGGAAAGTTTAACGAAAAAGGAGTTGCACAAATTACATTTTCAACAACTTTGCCTAGTAAATACGACTCAAGTCAAATTGCAACTTTAGAAATTACTCCGAATATTGGAGCAGCGCCTTCAATTGGCAAAATTGCAAAACTAATTCATCGGGGTGAATTTGCCCTATTTATAGATAATCTAACCGGTGATACTGATAAAGGTATTACCGGAGCAATATCTGTCCTAAATCACGATCTCCCAAGACAAGCTGTAAACAATAAATCTGTAGAACTTTCTTTATATAAAATAACCGATTACAGCAAAAAAGATCTTCTACAAACACAAACCGTAACTTCAAACGTAGAGGGAAAAGCAGACTTCACTTTTCAAAAATTAGACCAAGGAATCTATGAGATAATATCTCGATCCGTCGACAATCGCACTAATGTAGTATCGACAAGTCACCGAATATATCTAGGACAACAACAATCCAAGTCAAGCGAGTCCCAAGATTCGATCAATCTAAAAACACAAAAAAGCTCATACAAAGTAAACGACACGGCAAATATTGTTATTTCAGCAAATTTTCAGGTCAAAGATGCAATAGTTATCTTGACAAACGACGGTGGAAATTCTTCAAATATCGTTTCACTATCGAAAAATTATATTGGTAACAATTCTTGGGCCCTGCCAATACAGATAAAAGATATCTTCGGACAAGTAGTAGGCGTAGATGTATACACGATAAACAAAGGAGTCGTTGTCGCTGGGCATTCAAATATAAAGATTGACAAAGACAAACAACAGATTAATACAACAATATCATTTGATAAACAAAAATATCAGCCAGGTGATACAGTTTCAGCAACAATCACAACCAAAAACCAACAAGGAGCACCAGTCTCAGCAGACAATTCACTTTCTGTAATCGACGCTTCTTTACTACAAATTGGTCAGTTAAACGGAGACATCTTTGATTCATTCTATGGATATACACCATACCCGCATGTCTCCCACTACGATTCAACGACTGGAATTTCAACCAATATAGGTGGTGGAGGCGGCGGATGCTTTTTAGAAGGAACGAAAATTCTAATGGATACGGGTCAGACAAAAAATATTGAAAATGTTCAAGTTGGTGACAAGATACTTACTCGTGCATCTGACACTTCACCGCATTTAGTCACAGATACAGTTTTAAAAACATATCGTCATGCAGTTACCGATTATTTAACAATAAACAACAAACTCAATGTTACTTGGATTCATAGAATTTTTATAAACAACACCTGGAAAGAAGCAAAAGACGCAAAAATTGGAGACACTCTTCTTGACGAAAATGGAAACTCAATAAAAATAACTTCAATTACCCCACATTTAGGCCAATTTGCTGTATACAATCTAACAACCTCAAATTATCACACATTCTTCGCTGATGGTTTTTATGTTCACAACGACAAAGGAAATGGTCCAAGAGAAAATTTTGTAGACACTACCTATTGGAACGCTCACATACAAACAGATTCAAAAGGAGAAGCAAAAGTTTCGTTTAAACTACCAGACAATCTTACGACATTTACAGCTCAAGCTTTTTCAAATACAAAAGATTCACAATTTGGTCAAGCAACAGCAAATCTAATATCTCAAAAAGATTTCAACATTATCCCAACAATTTCAAACTTCTATTATCAAGGAGATAAACCAATAATTTCAGCAATTATACAAAACTCGTCACAACTTGACGTCGATACAATCCTAAAGTTAACGATAAAAGAATTAGGTCTAACAAACAATCAGGCTTTGCATATAAGTAAAGGAGATTTTGGAACTGCAACGTTCCCAATAGATACGGGTATGCCGCTAGGGAATGTATCTTTTCTGATCGAAGCGACAGATACTGTTGGAAATAAACTAGATTCCCTATTAGTAAAAAAACCGGTTTTACCAAAAGGCAATATCGCTTCTTCGTGGCAATCATTTCAAGGATCAAAAAACATATCATTTAAAGCAACCTACCCAGATCTTGATTTTAACAAAATAAATCTTTCAGTCGTCCCAAACGTAGTAGCTAAACTTTTTGATAACAGCCGTTACTTTAGCTCTGAACCTTCTATACAAACAGGGCAAAATTTATACGCCTATTCATATATTTTCGCAAAAACAAGAGATGACAAAATATCTCCAACATCATACAACTACGCAAAATTAAAAAACCAATTACGTGATGTAGTACAAGAACTAATACAAAACAGATCATCTGATCATTGGAATTTACCATTATATGGCTATAGAGGTGAATCAATTGCCGCAATGAATCTCTGGCTTGCGCAAGGATTCAATCAGGCTGTCAAAGTACACGAGTTCCAAGAAATAACAAATATTTCCTCAATAGTTTCAAGTACCGTGCAATATGTAAAATCGAATATTACATCACATTCAGTTTCAAATATCGTCTATTCCCATGACGAAGAGTTAGCGAGACAGTGGATATTGAACGAAAATATATATGACACAACTTATCAAAAGACACCGGAATCTTTAGCGATAAGTGTTCTAAACGGCGACCAGTCAGCACTAGCACCACTACGTTCATCAAGCCTTAAAACAGCAAATGATAGATATATTTGGGATGGACGAGACGATACTTCACAAATATTTCCAGTCCTAGCACTAATACAAAAAGGAACAAAGTCCGACGCAGACAAGGCTATAAAGGGCCTGTCTTTGGCTTCAGCCAACTCCTATGGATCTCCACTTACACTTCTTGCAGGTGCTATGTACGCAGAAAAGTATAATATGTATGTCGACCAGCAATCAATCAAAATATCAGTCAATGGTCAAACAGTCTACGCACCAAAACCAAACCAACAAAACAATATATTTTCACAATCCTTCTTGGCAAAAAACAATCCTGACGGGAAAATCACACTCAAAATAGAAACAAGCGGAGAATTGCCAGTATATAGCACTATTGTGCGCACTGATTATAGAAACGAAACAGGTTCGTCAAATACTGCTACCGATCAAATGGTAACAGAAGGAAAACCAATTGACATTAACCTTAAACGAACCTACAAAGATATTGAGACTGGTCAAGATATACCAGAAATAAAACAAGGACAAGCAGGAATCGTTGTTCTGTCAGCTAATATTCCATTCATGCAGTACTTAAATAACAACTATTCCCAAAATAATTCTAAATATGGATTTACAACAGAAGACGCCATATCTCCTTCATTTATATACTTAAATCAAACAAACGAGTACAGCAGCAGTCCACAATACCAAAGTGTAATAAATAAAATTTTCCCTAGCAGCAGTTCGAACTATGGAAGTGCCATAACTCCAAGTGACTACTCAGATCAAGCAGTATTTTTTAATAGCTACCCCTCACAATCAAATCTCATTCTTCCATACGTAGTATATAATGCCTCAGGCGGCACTTACTACCAACCAAAAACAAGCATAGTTTTCCCGACTCTTGGAGTTGTCGCCCAGGAAAAGTAATTACCAAAGACAAAATAATACAAACTAAGATAGAATCAATTCATGGAAAATAAATACACCCTAATCACCGGTGCCTCCTCAGGAATCGGATATGAATTAGCAAAAATCTTCGCCAAAAATAATCACAATTTAATCCTTGTAGCAAGACGCAACGAAAAATTACAAGAATTAAAAGACAAGCTCCAAAGAGAATTCAAAATCACAATTCATACAATCCAAAAAGATTTATCTCAACCAAATTCATCACAAGAAATATTCGAGGAAACACTCAAAAACAATCTCCAAGTAGAAATCCTAGTCAACAATGCCGGATTCGGTGCTCGCGGAGAGTTTCAAAAAATAGATTGGACAACTCAAAGCCAAATGATCCAATTAAACATTCACACATTAACAAACCTCACCCACCTATTCCTTCCTCAAATGTTAAAAAACAAATCAGGAAAAATTTTAAATGTTGCATCAGTTGCGGCTTTTTTCCCTGGACCATATATGGCTGTATACTACGCGAGCAAATCATACGTCCTCTCGCTCTCCTCAGCTCTCTCAGAAGAGCTTGCGGGAACTGGCGTTACTGTCACATCTCTCTGCCCTGGACCAACCGATTCAGAATTTCAAAAAGTAGCAAATGTCGATAAACTACCAATGTTCAATTTGATAAAAATCCCTTCATCCCAAACCGTTGCCGAATTCGCCTATCGTGAATTATTCAGCCAAACAAAAATCGCAGTCTACGGAATTAGTAATAAAATACAGACATTTTGTTCAAGACTACTACCATACAGTATCCTTGCAAAAATTGTTAAAAGAATTCAGCGATAATTAGAGTCTTCTATCACCCGGACAATATAATAATGTTCCACCAGCTTGGTTAACTTTATACCGACTTTCAAATCTATAGCTTATTTTAGAGTCTTGAGGATAAATTCCTGTCCACAAAACAGCCCCGTTGTGTGAGATCCTCCGCCAACCAAAGGGTTTAAAATCCGAATATAAAACATATTTTCTAGCCAACAGTTTGTCTCTTTTGCCTAGTCGAGTATTCTTAGATATTAAAAGATTAGTCCCTAAATATAATCTTCTATTTTGTACAAGCTGATAAACAACTTCGGCCCCTACATTCAAATCACTCTCGTTCAAATCAACATAGTTTTTTTGAGATCTATACATCGACATCCCCACAGTAATCTGAAATCTCAAATCTTTAACAGCTCTGACCGTATCCATAAGTGACGGTGGAATCCAAGGGTTTCCTAATCTTCTACACGAAGCATTTAATGGTCGAGCAGAAAGATCCAGCATCTCAGAGCTAGTTAATAATCCATTAGCTAGTGAATCGCTAATTGGTAAATCTCCTTACCTCGAGCAGCTCCAAGCAATTCTAACGTTTCTGAATTTTGTCGATCAGTCAACTCTTTTAAGTTTCGTAAATATTTTTCTTGATCTATACCTAGCCAAATTTCAGCAGCTGTATCACCCGATCTACGCATTAATTCTGCTTCAACATCAGAATTTTTAATAAAATATTGTTTTCCATCTATCTGTGGAGTAGTCAGAATCAACTTATTTGAGCCATCTTTAGCACTTGCCATTGCATCCAATACCAAAATAGCATCTTCGCGATGACTACCTTTAATCTCATGCATCATGATTGTTGGAGTATTTTCAACACTCCCCAAATCGGCATCAGCAAGCCCTGAGTCCCACATCATTTCCAAAACCGAAGTATATGCAGCCATAAAAAAAGCCTTCTGGCAAATCAAACTGCTCGGCGTTATTCTGCATCAACCCCAAATGCCCACAACCCATCTCAGAAGCACTCAAACTCTTAAGTTTATCTAAAATCTTAACTCTTTGCTGATCATTTGGTTTTTTCAATATTCCAATCATTTCCTCGTAATGTTTTGCTCCAGCACTATGGACGTGAGAGCCTGAGCTTTTTTCAAAAAAGACACCTTCCATCGCACTTACAAAATGTTCATCAATATGAAAATATGATTTACCACTTTTCGTTATTATATCTTTAATAGCATTTTTCACTTGATCTTCAGAAAAATTTGTACCAAGAGTCTTTTCTGCTGCACGAACTATTCGCATTTGAGCCGCAAGGTCCTTTCCGAATTGGAAAACAGCAGCATTCTCATTCCTTCCATCTGGTCACTGGGTTGGAATTTTATCCAGTTTAGAAATATCAACAATTCGTGTATGATCTGGATTTAATAAGTGTTTTTCAATCTCAGCGATTCTCTGATCTCTCTCAGGTAGGTTCATATTTTCTCCAGTTTTATTATTACCTACTTCATCAATAATTATAGTATCCACATGAATTCTCCTCTGATCAGACACCGGTGACCCGTCAAAAGTCCCACGATCTGGCGCAAAATATAATAGTTATTCTAATTTAATCATATTACAAATATACAAAAAACAATTATATCGCTACTTAAATATATTTCAACCTGTATAAATAGCCCTCTATAGGGCAAAATAAGCATATGACAAACATGCTCCTCGATCTTCTCTTCCCCAAATTCTGCCTAAACTGCAAAAAATACGGCTCATACTTTTGCGACCAGTGTGCTTCTTTGATCAAACGTCACAAACAAATCTGTGTAGTTTGCCAGCAAATTGCGCCACTTGGCAAAACCCACCCGAAATGTTTATCCCATACTCCTCTTGACGGAATAATCATCGCAACCGAATACAAAGCAGTAATAAAAACCGCACTACATTCAATAAAATACAAATTAAGCTACGACATTCTCTCAGAATTAGCAGCAAAAACACTTATCTCAGAAAAAATCAAACAATGTTTAATCGAAGAAAATATCACATGCGTAACAGAAGTCCCAATGCACGAAGCAAAAGAAAAAAAACGAGGCTTCAACCAAGCAAAATTAATTTGTAATTGGGTACAAAAAAATTATCAAATCTCATATCTACCAACACTCAGAAAAACCAAACAAACTACATCACAAATGCAGCTCAAAAGACAAGATCGGATATTTAATTTAATAGATGCATTCCAAATAATCCCAAACACCAATCTCGAAGACAAGAATATACTTCTCTGCGACGACGTCACGACGACCGCTACAACTCTTGAAGAATGCGCAAAGATTTTGAAAAGTAACGGAGCTGCAAAAGTCTACGGTTTAGTTATTGCGAGCGGACGCTAAATCTCTGCGCTCAAATTGCCTTTTATACAATTCCTTAATTTCCAAACTTGTTCCGTAAGGATAAATTATCTTTTTTACATTTCTCCGTGCCTTACGCAAAGCAACTTCAGAATTCTTTTTCAACGAAAAAGGATCCGACTTATAAAGTGCAGCAATATCTTCTTCTCGCTTGTGCGCGCTCTTGTCATTTTTAAAATTAGGTGGATCTTTAATTCCGATATAATCAAACTTCGGAATTCCAAGCTCTTTGGAGTGCATCTCAAACCTAGCTTTTTTAAACGGCCACCCAACAACAATCACATGAATTGGTACTTCGTGATTTTGGTGCGCCATTTGAAACAATCGAATCGAACGAGTCAAATTATCCATCGAATCCAAAGCATAAACTTCAGCAAAAGCACGCTTTCGCATATTGTCCACAGGTACTCCACTCTCCATACTCCACCAATCAAAATATTTCGCTGTTTCAAAATAACTCTCAGCTTCAGTCCAATCACCACCCGCTTCCCGTGTACAAGCACCAGAAAAAACAATTACAGAATTAGGAATTTTCGCAGCAGTCAAAACCCCAACTCTCATTTGATCAATCAGCAGTCCGAGCTCTTCAGCATCTTGAAATTCATTCAAAGACCAAAATCTCACATCAGTTGGATTAAATTCAGGAGAATTAATTTCTGTATCCCTAAAAAATAGCGCATGACCAGGAACAATAATCAATGTATTTACACTAGGATTTAAACTTAAAGTTTCAATATGCGCCCAGTCAGGATGAACGCTCATTGCATCAAGCACCATTTCAGAATTTTCCATTTCAAGGCTCATCATATTTGGCCTAATTATATCCTAGAAACATTTACTAGAGCAATACGCGTCCATGACTAATAATTTATATATTGATAAAAAACTAGCCTATTCAATTGAGATTATCTGCAATTTAGAATAGGCTAAAATAAAATTGTGGAGATGCCGATTTATGAAATCGGGTCTGGAACTTACTTAAAAAAACATCTACATAGCGTAGTCAATAATTCAATCTCGCGCCTTGACTATCCTACTGACAAGAGAAAAGGCACAAAGGTCAGTTTTTCTTTGAAAATCACCCAGACCAAAAGTAATCTTCGCATACAATCTTTGTTGTCGCCCTATCTCGCTCGATTGCAAAATCAAGTTAGAACGTCTTGCGACTACTTAAGCTAAAAGTTAAGCAGCAGCGAAAGAGCCTCGAGCGGAACCAAAGGCTGAACCAACAAAAGCTGATCCAGTACCTACGAGTTCGTTAGCCAATTTCTCAGCTGATGCTACGAGGTTTAATGCAGATTTATTTGCATTTATATTTTAGTCCCGTTTTAACGACTCTTCGTGACCAAAGTCGGCTATGCAGTTTTTAAAGAGCAAACCCCATCGAAACAACACATCCCCGTATCGATTAACCAAGCCAATTATACCACAAAAACTCAAAATACCCCTATCTACCCATCTCTTGCCGAACCTTCTTATCCAAATCCTTCTTCTTGATAGCAGCACGTTTATCAAACTGCTTTTTACCCTTACCAATAGCAATTTCAACCTTAATGCTGTTCCTATTATCATACATACTCAAAGCAACAATAGTAGTATTCTTCCCGCCCACCATAGCAGCCAAATCTCCAATTTCTTTTTTATGCAAAAGCAATTTTCTCTCACGCCTCGGATCATAGCGTTTATTATCAGCAAAATTATACGGATTAATATAAAGATTAACCAAATACGCTTGACCTTCACGAACACGAACAAAACTATCCTGCAAACTAGCCCTACCAGCCCGCACAGACTTCACCTCAGCACCACTAAGCACTATTCCGCACTCATACCGGTCAAGGAGAAAATAATCATATCCAGCTCGTTGATTAAACACTAACTTTGCCATATTCGATATTATAACAAATATGACTAATAAGGTAAAAATGATTTACAAGAAGGGTTTCATTACCAAAAAAGTTTATTGTTTAACTTGTGTTGAAGACTTTTCTCTTATCTCAATCCTAAAAATCTTCTGCTTATTCAAAACATACAGATAATTATTCTTAACATCAACTACAATATCATCTCCACCCTCAAAAGATTTACTTTGATACGACGAAACATAGCTCCCGTCCTTTTTCAGCAAAACAACAATCCGCCCAACCTTATTATCATAAACATACAAATAATCCGAATCTGAATCAGCGTAAATTCCTGCAATATTGCCCAATTCTCCATCAACCCCACTGATCGTAAAATTGTCCCGTTTACCAGAATAAAATTTAATCACCTCTCCCTTGCTCGTTCCCACCCAAACATTGCCATCAATAGAAAAACTAGTAGCATCAGAAAGACCCACAACATTATCGGAAGAAATATAATTTCGAACAGGCCCAAAGCTATCGCCATCTGGAATATATTTCCAAATCTGATTATTCTGTTTATCGAGTAGATAAACACCATTCCCAAAAACCGATATGTCGACAATATTTCCCCAACTACTTTGAGCTTCAAGCATAGAACTAACCTTAGAATCCTTCTCTCTATACCTAGCGATACCTTGTTTACTCACAGCATAAACATTACCTTCAAAACCATCCGCTCCAATAAGTCCAGAAACAGCAGACGATCCCAATATCGCATTCGCAGAACGATTTTCTGTTCCAACTTCATAGACCGCACTATTTGCAAGGTCAGAAACAACTAATTGAGAGTTAGCCAGTCCGATTTTTGATCCAATAGCTTGAGTGTTAACAACAGACAAATCAAAATACGCTTGCACTGAGTCATATAAATAAGTTTTGGTTACAGATGCATAGGCCGCATCAACATCATTAATCAGTTTAGAAATATCTGGTGTAGGGGATGAAAATTGAGCAAGTAATTTCTTTGCGTCCTTCAAATATTCTTTTGACCTCTCAGGATTTAACTCTGCATAATAAAGTCCCTGTTTATATGCTGTATCAATTTGGGGCAAAAGCCCAAGCTTTTGTTGCTCCAAAGCTTTTTCATTCTTCACAATTTTTTCATAATCTTTTCCGCTCACGACAAGTCCCACAAAAAGAATCAACATCATGCAAGAAATAATAAATATTCTCTGATGAGTAAAGAAGGTTAAAACCTTAGGAGCATGAAAACTTGAAAATATTTTCGAATTAAAATTGGAAATCACGCTTGGAGTTGAAAAAACTAATTTACTCTTCTCCCTTTCCATTAAATTATCTTGAGCAATTTTAATATCCAATTCAGCATCAATTGGCTCAATTTCAGACGCATCATTACTTGCATTAATATCTTTAAAAATTATCCTCTCATCCTCAACCGACGGAACTTCAAAAGATTGCAAATAAACTCCACAAACACAGGCTGACGACTGTTGCAAAATAGGAGCATCAAAGTAGCCCGTTAGTCTTGCATACACATGCGGCGCGTCTAAGCCAATTAGCGAACTAGTCGAAACAGGAAACCGAGATTGATCAACTTGATCATTATAAAAAACAACCACATCATCAGGTTCAATATATCCAGAAACACTAATAATACTATGGGAACCAGAGGTTTTATCAATTTGAAAAAGACTACCAAAAGTATCCCTTCTATATATTCTCAGCCCAACAGAGCCACCAAATCGTCCAACATACAAGACACTTCCCCAAAGCACGCCAACACTCAAACTAAAATCAATTCCATCAATCCCATTAAACTCCAAAATACTTTTTTCTATATATACTTGCGTTTCAAGCAAGCATGACAGCAAATGATCATGTACATTTTGACAATCACGTCCGTAATACAAAGATGAAAAATACCCAAGAACCTGATTAGCTTTTTTTTCAATAGGAAGCATTGCGGGAAAACGTATATCAAATAAACCACATATTCGCCCGTGGCTATCAAGATATTCACCAATCGGAGTTTTGAGCGGCAATCCTTCAACAAATCTACCTTCAGTAGAAGTCGTAGAAAAAACAAACGGCTGAAAATCGTAAAGAACATCCATCTAAACATACTATATAACAGTCCCAAACGAATGACTATCATTAGCCGAAAAAATCAGACACACTTCAAGCCATTGCAGATATGTTTTTTTAAAGCTTTCAAAACCGCCGTAGTATATTTTTTCGTGCGACTTGATACGCATGAATTGCGTATCAGGAGCGACAGCGGGGAGCTAAGAAAAAATATGCAAGGAAGGTTTTAAAAGTCATACACGGTTAAAAATTATTTATAACGAGTATTAAGTAATTAAGATGGATTATTTAGAAGATACTATTACCCAAACAGCGAAAGAAAAGTCAAAACAGAGATAACAACCCCACCCAAAATAAACAAAGAAGAAATTATTCCAAATAACTTCTCAGTAGGAGTATTCAAAACCCTATTCATAAGTCCAATTTGACGACTCATAAGCAAAGTAAAAATAACATACCCGATAGAAACAAGAAAAATAATCAACTTAACAGTAAAATGAGAAGCATTGTCAATAGAAAATTGTCCAAATAAATCCATATTATTTTATATTCCCACTTTGAGATTTAGATTGCAGCAAACCACCCTGCTCTCTCACCAAATCACCAATAATCTTAGTAACAACATCAGGCTGAGGAACATCTTCAAACTCAATCTCAGTCATTTCAGAAGCAGTCTGAACATAAACCAAACCATAATTAAACATAACTTGTACAGGACCAGATACTTTTGAAGTTACATCCTGAACATTCGCAACATCAGTCTCAGAATAATCTTTATGGAATAAGCCCATAAAATCAATATCAACAAGTCTCGAATTGGTGATCAAATAAACGCTAAAAAACCAAATAATGTATCGGTAAAAAGCATATGTCAAAACAATCAAGTTCCAAAATAAAAACAAAACAAATGCATAGAAAGGGCTAACTGAAGAAAAAAATGCTGGAAAAAATGAAATTATCACACCACTCCCGATTAAAGGAATCAAAAACAAAACAAAAACAGAAATTACCCAAGGAACATTTGTAATTTCATGAGGGCGAAGGAGAAGATAAACCGATTCATTCTCATATTGCTGCTCAAAATGAACATTCTCAGGAGAGGCAACAAAAGAACCGCTTGCAGATCTTGATGTTTTAGGTAAATGCATAAATTAAATATATCTACTATTTCTTCTCAATATTATACAACGGACTCCTCAAAGAAATATAGCCCGGAGAACGCAAATTAAAAGTCTCCTTAAATTCACTCCCTGAAATACTTAAAGCTCCCCGGTTCGTTCGTACAGTGACATTTCCAGTTGTTCCACCACTACTATAGCTCACAGAGACGCTAGTAACCGAAGTCACAGCCCCACCGTATTGACCTGCTTTGTCACGAAGCTCAGACATTGAATATGGGTTTCAACCTCCACCAATAGTACAACTAGAGATCGTAACAGGCAAAATTCGATCAGTATCTCCCCCATTTTTTCGAACTATCCAAGCATTAACAATATCCGCAAACTCCTCTTCTTTAAGCCAAGGAGAAGAGTGGCCACATTTTG
>Ga0163144_10014143_pt1 | contig 16584 bp, 3 predicted proteins | sample OliLak19BULKMAT1_FD_123175 | JGI IMG/M metagenome (GOLD analysis project Ga0163144, IMG submission 123175) | Freshwater microbial mat bacterial communities from Lake Vanda, McMurdo Dry Valleys, Antarctica - Oligotrophic Lake LV.19.BULKMAT1 | ecosystem: Environmental > Aquatic > Freshwater > Lake... | reverse complement strand
TGCCCCGTTGGGCCTCGGAATTGAGGCCAATCTTCCGCGTGAAGCGGCACGGAGGAGCATAGGCAAACGAAAAACAAAAGGGCAAATCGCGGCACGAAATGTCTCCCAATCGCCAAATGGCCCAGGTCCGGTGGTCTTCGTTTCATTGTAGGATGAGGCAACGAATGAGCGCGGAAAAGTGTCAAACGTTTGCCAACCTCAAGGGGGTGATCGAGTTAGCTGCCATGGGCAACCACCTCGACCACCCCCTGCATTGAGACGCAAGACGATCCTTAGACCACGATCGTCATCAGATGGCGCACTACCGAATCCGCGAACGTGACGGTGAGCTCAACGACAAACGTGCCGTGATAGCCGGCGTTGGGCGTGACGACAAGTTGATCGCCGTTCCATGACAGAGCGACCGGCGCCGTGCCGCCCGCGGGCGGTGCGCTGTAGAGCTTGCTCGGATTCGCATAGATGTCCGGCGTGAACACCGCGACCACGCTGCTCTGGAGATTGAATGTGTTTGCCACCGAGCCGGCCCAGCGACGCAACTCCCCATTGGGCATGAGGGCGTAGTAATCGCTTGCTCCTTGCATCCACTTCTCGCCCTGGCCGTAGTAGTCGACGGCGTAGACGCCGCCTAGCTGGAGCGATTGATCCAGTTCGTAAGCGAGTGTCTCGGTGGTCTTGACACGCGACGACACGTTCGTGGCGCCCGCGAGGTCGACCGTCAGCGCAAGGTTGGTCTGCCCAGGATTAAGGAAGAACGCGCCCGTGCCGGCGTTCTGAGCGGCGGGTAGTTCAGCCACGTTTAGGAAGAAGGAACGGGTTTGGCTCGCCATGCCGTCGGTGACAGTCACCGTCACGGCGAAAACGCCCACGGTCCCGGCGCTGGGATCCAGTGTCAACGTGCCGCCGTTGACTTGGGCCTGGAGTTGGCTCGCCGCGGGAGGCGCCGCGGGGTTCGCCAACAGCGAAGGATCGGCGTAGACGAGCGTTGGCAGGAACACATAGGTCGAGTACGGCGTCGCTGTGGGGCCGTGCCAATAGCGCAACTCGCCCGTAGGCAGAATCTGATACCAGGTGCTCTGCGCCGTGCTATACAACCAGGACGCGTTGGGTTGAGCCGGGTCGATCGGATTGCCGGCCCAGCGCTCGAAACCGAGAACGCCGTCCAAGTCGGAAAGATAGCTGTACGCGGTTACCGAAACCTCGTAGGTCAGCGTGTCGGCGGCGCCGTCCAGGTCGCCTGCGTTGAGAGCAAAGGCAAGCGAGTCTTGCGTGGTCAACATGGAGCGATCGGTGATGACCGGCAATGTCGGCCGATTGTTGGTGATTCTTAGGAAGAACGTGCGCGTGACGTCCGCGCCGCCGTCGCTTGCCGTGACGGTCACCTGGAACAATCCGGAGGTGGCGTGCGGCGGGTTGATCGTGAGTACCCCGCCGTTGTTCGCATCCAGGAGCAACGGAACCGCGGCGGCGCTGGAGGCCGGTTGCGGATCCGTGAGCAGCGTGGTATCGGCATAGACCAACGTAGGCAAAATGACTCCGTTGGCGTAACCGGTGGCTGTCGGGGCATACCAGTAACGCATCGCGCCGCTGGGCAGGATTTGATACCACACGTCTTGCACGGTGCTAAAGACCCACTTGGCGTCCGGCTGCGTGGAATCAAACGGGGCTCCGCTACGCTGCTCCAAGCCGAGAGCTTGATCGACACCCGCCGCGCCGTCGTAGGCGCTGATCGACGCATTGAAGTTCAGTGGTCCGTCGCCCGTCGCGTTTAGGTTGAGTTGCAACTGGGCGTTTCGGTGATCCATGGTCTGATCGACAATCGGATCCATTTGGAGCCGGCCGACCACGTTGACCAGGAAAGTGCGGCTCACACTTGAGGCGCCGTCGCTCGCCGTCACCGTAACGCTGTAGACTCCGGAGGAATTAACGCCCGGAGTAAGGGTTAGAAGCGATCCGTTCAGCGCGGCATTGAGTGAAGAAGCCGCGGGCGGGACGGTGGGATCCGACAAGAGCGTGGTGTCGTCATAAACAAAGGTGGGCAGGAACACATTGGTCGTGTAAGGCGTATTGGTCACGGCATACCAGTAGCGCAGTTCGCCGGTTGGTAGTATTTGGTAGAACGCGCTCTGGTTGTTGCTGTAAAGCCAGTGAGCGGACGGCTGGCTGGGATCCGTCGGATGAACAGTCGGCTGGACAAAGCCCAATGCCAGATCGAGGTCGTTCAGGTACGTGTACTGCGCCACCGAGGTGGAGAACGACAGGACGTCGGCCGGACCATCCGGATCGGAAGCATCGAGCGCGAAGCTTAGCGGTAGGGACGCCGACATGGATCGATCCGCGATGGCGGACATCGTCGGCCGATTGTTGGTGACGTTCACGAAGAAGCTGCGCGTGACGTTTATGCCGTCGACGTTCACCGTGACGGTCACGGTGAAGATTCCCAGGGCATTGTCCGCGGGATCAAGGGTAAGGATGGATCCGTTCACGGCGGCGCTGAGCAGGGACGCGGACGGCGGCGCCATCGGATCAGACAAGAGGGTAGTATCGTCGTAAACGAAGGTGGGCAGATACACATTGGTCGTGTAGGGCGTACTGGTCGCGGCGTGCCAGTAACGCAATTCGCCTGAGGGAAGGATTTGGTAGAACGCTTGCTGAACCGTGCTGAACAGCCAATGCGCGGCCGGTTGGCCGGCGTCCGTGGGGTGGTCGGTTCGCTGGATAAAGCCGAGAAGTTGATCGAGGTCACGCAGGTAAGTGTACTGGCCGATCTGGGCGCCGAAGGTTGGGTTTGACGTGCCGTAGTGGAGATAATCGGCTAGTTCGATTTGGTCGACGGCGCGATGGCCAATGTTGTGATCCGCGAGGGGATCCAGCGATGGAGCCAATATGTCGACCTTGAACCAACGTCTCGCGGCGGCGGATCCGTCGGATGCGGTCAGCTGGACCAGGAAGTCGTCGAGGAATCCAGCGGCTGGGTTGATGGTGAGTAACGATCCGTCCAGCGATAGCGAAACGGGGACGATGCCGCTGACGGAGCCTGCATTCCAAAGTTTCGACGGATTCGCATAGAACGTTTCGTCAAAGGTGGCGTACAACGCCTCCGGACTCAGGAGAGCGGCGACGGTGCCCGTCCATTGACGCAGTTCGCCGTTGGGCAACAGGGCGAAGGGATTGCCGCTCGCGTCGTACATCCACTTTTCGTTTAGGCTGTGCGCGTTCGTGGAATAGTTTCCGGACGAAGTCAGGCCGAGTTGCTGGTCGATCAGATAGGCCGCCCCGGGGAGGCTGCGAGCGATCGCGCTCAACGCGACGAGATCGCCGTCGGGATCGACCGCTCCGATGTATGTGCTGGTCAAATCCTGTTGGAAGGGCAACGCGTGGTTTGGCACCGGCCCCAAGACCGGGGCACGATTGACGGTCGCGGCGGCAACGGGAGGATCGAAGTTGCCGACGAGGGGCAATTGGGACTGGTCGCCGAAGGAGTAGGCAAGGTCGTTGCCCAGCGGATTCGGGCTGAAAGCGTGATTCAGGGCGGTGATGGCGCCCGGGGTCGGCGCGCCGCTCGTCGAGACCAAGAACAGCCAATCGACTGCGTCGGAATACTGATTCTGCGTCACGCTGCCTGGAAGAAATAGGCCTAGGTCGTCGATGCCGTCTCCATTCATGTCGGCGACGACGGGCTGTTCCGTCACGCCGCTGGTGAAGCCGGGCTGCGCGAGCGAAAGGCTCGTGTCGGCTCCGCCGAATCCGTTGAAGGCCAGGTCAAAGTAGAAGGTGTCGTTGTCGGCGCGATAAGTGGCTAGATCGTAGATGCCGTCGCCGTCGAAGTCGCCCACGATGGGCAGACCGACCAGGCCATTGAAGATCACGGCGTCGCCCGCGTCGATATTGTTGTTGCCGTTGGTGTCGAGATACCAGCGGGTTCCGTCGAAGAGGCCGATTTCGTCGCCGGGATGCGCGGCGCTGAAGTTGCCCGCGACGGGCAGGCCGTTAATCTGCAAACCGCTGACGACGCCGTAATCGGGCACGCCGTCGTGGTTGAAGTCGAGCAACCAGCGGAAGACGCCGTTGGTGTAACCATAGGCGCCCAACTTGTCAAAGCCGCTGGCGGGCGCGACGCCGGCGGGGGCGAAGTTGCCGGCAAATAAGCGGTCGGTCAGGAGGCCGAAGTTGTGATTGAGGTCGCGATTGGTTTGATCTCCCGCAACGCCTTCTGGGTCGAAAACGCCATTTCCGTTGATGTCCAGGAAGGCGAGCGCGTTGCCGTAGGTGCCGATTTCGGGGCGAGTGTCGACCGTGAAGCGGGCCAGGAAGTTGCCGCCGGCCGTGCCGTCGCCGCTGGGGAAGGAAGGAGCGCCTAGCGGCTGGGCGGCATTGCTTTCGCCGTCGAGCTTATTGCCGGCCGGATCAGTCAGTCCATCGAGGATAGTAAGGGTCCAGCGATCATCGGGCAGGCCGCCCCGGAAGGCGCCCGCGCCCGTGACGTCGAAGATGATATGCACCCGCGCGGTGGCGGGTTGGCCCACGACCACCGCGTCGAAGAACACATCAACGTCGGCGATCGGCGCGTTGCCGAATTGATCGCCGATGACCTTGAACAGGCCGCGGGCCGCCTCAGGATTGGCCGACGTGTCCGCGTTATTGTTGAACAGGTTTGCCAAGGCGTTGTAAAGAAAACCCGGCGCCCGGCTGGGCTGGTCGCGCAGGAATATATCCAGGCTGGTGATGAGCGGGGTAGGCCCGGTCGTCGGCTTCGGCACGAACAAATTGTATTGCGACTCATTGGCAGCGGTCGCTGGATCATCCGGAATCGCCACGCGCGTCACCTGCGGGCCAAAAATATCCACATTGGATACGCCGGGCACGTTGCTTCCGACGCCGGCCAAATTCTCGAAGTCGTAGACGTTGATCGAAGCACTGGATGCGCCCCGAACGCGGACAAAGATGCGTGCGAACTGCGCCACGTCCGGCGTGGCGCCGAAGATCGCCGCGCGATTGTTGCCGTCGGCGTCCGCCACGCCCGCGACAATCAAGTTGCCGTTGGCGTCGTAAATCTGCAGATCCAAATCGCCCGTGCCGGGCAGGCCTGCGCGGCCGTTCGCCAAGGCCCCCACACGTTCGAACAGGATACGCACCTGGTAGGTGCTGGTGAATTGCGGCCGGAATTCAAACCAATCTTCGTCGGCGCCGGCGTTGAAGAATGGATCGGCGCCGGGGTTGATGACGGGACTCGTCGCGCTTTGGCCCACTCGGGCGATCTCGCCGGCGAACTGACGGCTTTCATTGGACTCGAATGGGTCGTCCTGAAACACCATGACCCGGCCGGCGCCGTCCGTGCCGGTTCCGCCGGTGACGTTGTTGAGCGGCGTGATGTCGACACGCTCAATCCCGTCGTAAACGATGTCGGCCAGGCCAACGCCGCCGTTGAGGATGGTCGCGCCCGGCGCCACGCTCACGCGACCGCTGCGGCTATCCGGCGCGCGATAGTGAACAATCAAATCGCCCAGGCCGTCGTCGCGGATGATGAGCCGATCGCTCGCGTTGGGCGAATCGCCGCTGATGTGCCAGCGCCATGTCTGGTTCGGCACGCCGTTGGCCGGGTTGGCGTCGCCGTACGCATCCGCGTGGCCCACGCGAATCGTGTCGTTGCCGCTGCCGGCGACGAAAACCACTTCTTCGATGGTGGGACGAATGCCCACCGTTCCGGGAACACCGGCCGCATCCTGTACGATCGTGATATGGCGAACGACGCCGTTAATGGTGTAATTGAGCAGATAGTTGCTATTGGCTGCCACACCTGGCGCGGCCTGGAACAGATCGACGACATCGGCCGCGGGCGTGCCCAGCAAACGGATGGAGTCGAAGTCGCTGCCCGCAGCGCCGCCGCCGTTGACGCTGCTGACGATCGCACCGCTGAAATCGAAGGAAGGCGCCAGATTGGAGCGGAAGCTGCCGCTGCCGCCGTTGTTGACGTCGATAACAAAGGTGTCGTTTTGCGCGGTGCCGTTGAGTGTGAGATTGTCGCCGCCTCCCAGACCGGTGTAGACGATTTGCTCGACGCCGCCTGGAGAGGAGGTAAAGAATGTGCCCAGACCGGTAACGGTCACCTGGAATGTCGCGGTTACGATTCGCGATGTATTCGTCGTGTCGTTAAGGATGGCGGTATTGATGCCCGGCGTCGGCGTCACCGTTACGATCCCGGAAACGAACGCGGCGATGGCCGCCGGGTTGGGTGTAAAGATCACAGTTTGCGTGCCAGGCGTCTCCACCGCAAGCACGTCGCCTTGGTCGCCGGTGGCCGCGGCAGGCGTGCCGCCCGCGATGAAGACCTGCACGTCCCACAAGGCGCTGTTAGGCGCCGGCTCGCGAACCACGATGTCGTCGTCGCCGGCCCGCGCATCCACGAGAACGGCGATCTGGTTTAGGAATAGAATCTCCGGACCGTTGTTAACGGAAACGGTGAAGTCCCGCACGCCGTCGGCCCCCGCGTCGTAGCTGGCATCGCGGGCGATAATAGTGATGTCGTCGTCGCCGTTTGTGCCGAGAATGATAGCCGGACCTCCACCGTTAACGGTTACGGCCTCAATATGGTCCCAACTGACGCGCTGCGTCCCGGCGGCGTTGAGCCCGCCTTCGTCTCGCTCGGGACCAGTCTCAATGATGAACACGCCCGGCGGATTCAAGATAATCCGGTCCCCCGCGGTCGAGCCGATCGGGTCGCCGCCATCGACGAAGATGGTGGTGTTGGCGGCGGGCGTTACGGTAATGTTGTCATTGCCGGCCAGGCCGAAGACTTCGAGGTTTTGCACGTTGGCATAGTTGACAGTCTCCAACCCAGTCACGGCCACCGACGTGCCGTTCACGGCGATGGTGTCCGCCACTTCCGTGCCGTTGACGCGGAGCTTGTCGCTACCGGCCAAAAGGTCCACGTTGAGAGTGGCGATGTTCGCGCCGTTCAGGACCGGAGTGCCGCCGATGTTGGGAGCGGTGCTGGTCAACGCGGCGGTGACGGTATTGGCCCCGGTCGGTACGACGGTCATGGCGTCGTTGCCCGCGGTGCCCTGGATGGTCAGGTCATGATTGTTGGCATCGATGTTGAGAATCTCGATGCCAGTGTAATGGACCGCGCCAAAAGTGGCTTCCTGGACCGTGGCCGCGCCGTAGTTGGCCGAAATCAGGTTCGCGACGGTGGCCGAACCGGTGAAGTTGAGCACGTCGCTGGCCGACGGGTTGCCGCCATCCACCAGGATATTGCTGAAGGGATGGCCGCCGGGGATGTTGAACACGTCGTCACCGGCCAAACCGTTCAGGGTCAGGTTGCGGATGCCGGGGGTAAAGACTTCGGGGAACAAGAATGCGCTGCCAACCGCCGCCGGTTCGGTTAGGCGAATCTCTCCAGCCGCAAGAACGGTGAAGACTTCCGAGCCGTTGGCGAGGTCGCGGCCGTTGTAGATCAAATCGTCCACGCGACCGCCGCCGGTATTGGCAATGGTCAAGCTGCTGTTGCCGATTCCCAGGTTCTGGAAGGACAGGCCAAGGAAGGAACTGCCACTCGGATCATTTATGGCCACGGTCCCGGAATCGGGCAAGATTCCCGGGAACAGCTGCACTCGCTGCAATCCGGCCGGTGTGGTGACGGTGATGTCGTCCTGGCCGCCTTGGCCGTTGTAAATCACATGCTCGGTCGTTGTCATACTGATGACCGGCCCCAGGCCGGTGATGGTCATGGCGTCGCTGGCGGTGGGAGCGAAATTCACGGCGTCCAGGCCGGCGGTGCCGTTGATAATCGCCGTATCGCTGGCGGTGGGATCGCCGCCGGTGACGTTCACGGCGCCAAAGCCGAAGTTGGCCCCGAGCGTGAGGTTAAAGGTGTCGTCGCCCTCCAGGCCGTTCAGGTTGATGGCGCTCGAGGTGGTACCAAAGGCGCTGAAGGTGACCAGCGGCCCGGCGTCAACGCGGGCCGTGCCGGCCAGGTTTCCGGTGCCGTTGAGCGTGAAAATGTTGGCGACGGGAGTGCCTTGCAAGGTCATCACGTCCGTGCCCGTGCCGCCGCCGCCGTCAAGCGTGATGGCCTCGATGCCCCCGAAGACTACCGTGCCGGTGTCGGTGCCGGAGATTGCCGCCAGGCCCGACTGACTATCCGCGCCCGGCGTGATCGTGAAGATATCACCCGCGTTGGCGTTGCCGATAATCGTCACCGTGTCGTTGCCCAGGGGCGGGCCGCCGTTCAAGGTCACCGGGATCGGCAACGTGCCCGCCGCGGCGCCGCCCGCGCCCACCAGGTTCAGAATGAACGTGTCGTCCCCCGCGTTGCCGTCGAGCGTCAGGTGGACGTAGTTATCCGTGTCGATGACCAGGTCAAAGAGACCGACCAGTTGGATGTCGTCGTCGCCCGCATCGGGATCAAAGAGCAGGTTGGCCGTGTCGGCCGCAGAGGTGTCACGGAGGTTGACCGTCAACTTCTCATTCTCCCCGGCGTTGGCGTTGGCGGTAATGTCCTCCACGTTGGTGAACGACACGACCTGGCCGTTGAGCGCCGATGTCACGCCAGTCGCATTGATCCGGCCCGCCTGGGGTCCGATTGCCGTCACACTTGTGTTATCGTCCAACCCAGCCATGTTGTTGTACGTGATGCGATCGGTGCCCGTGCCGCCGTCGATCGTGACTGCCACGTCCCACTTCACCAGGGCGGTGGCGAACGGCGTCACGGTGACCGCGTCGTCCATGTCCCCGGCATTGAAGAAAAAGCTATCGACGCCGCTGAAGGAAATAGGGATGACGCCGTTGAGCGTGAACGTGCCGGCTCCCTGTCCGGTGCCCGTGAGGACCAGGACATCCGCGTCGCCGGGCTCGGCCAATAGCGTGATGCTGCCGCCGCCGCCCGCGTTGAGGATATTCACGAACTCGAAGTTGAGGAACGTCACGGGCTGGCGGCCCGCGACGGTGATCTGGTTGCCCACGATCGTCACGGGTAGGCCATCGGCGAGGATGTTCAGCGTGTCGGTTCCGTCCTCGGCATCCACGGTGATCGGCGTCAGCACCGAAGGCGTGATCGTAAAGGTGTCATTGTCGTCGGCGGCGGGGTCCACGCCGATCAGCGCGATCGGCGCGATAAGGGTGCCGGCCACAACCACGATCGCCCCGGTGGTGTCCGCGGCGTCGTCATTGAAGTTGGCCGTGATGTTGATGGTGGTAGCTGCCTGAATCGTCGAGCCAGCCGAAATCAGAATGTTATCCCCCGCGCGGAGTGTAACGTTTGACCCCGTTGAATGAATGGTCACCCCCGACTCCACAGTCAGGTCGTCGCCGGGACCAGCCGTTTCCCCCGCTGCCTCCAGGATGGCGCCGGGCGCCGTTATGTCGGCGGAGATTACTTGAGGGCTTCCAGAGAGGATGGTTACTCCGGCCGTGCCTCCGGTCACCGTGATCGGGCCGCTGATCGTGATGCCCTGCCCGGCTGCGGTGTTGCCCTTATTGGAAATGAACACATCGCCGCCGCCCTGATTCGAGATGCCGGTGATGTCGAGCGGGCCCGGTGTCCCCACCGTGTTGGAAATCGCGATGTCTCCGCCCCCGGTGTTACTGGCATTGAGGGTTGCAACGCGCGTTTCCAGAGGATCGGCCGCCGATCCGATGCCGCCGACGGCGACGATCCTCAGACCCGTGGCGAGAATGTCCGCCCCGGCGCCTGCGTCCGCATCGGTGATGGCTCCGGTCGAGATCAAGGTGACGCTGCCGGTGGTCTGGATCAGGTCCAGCGCCGTGGGGCCGACCACTTGCAGGTAACTGTCGGTCGGGCCGGCGGCCACATTGATCACCCCGGTCACTTGAATGCCCAGCGGTGTTGCGAAGGTGCCTATCACGTTGGCCTGGTCGCGCGCCAGGATCGCCTGATCGCGAATCCCGGCGGCGGCGTCGCGAACGATCGCCGCCTTTTCGGCCGCGGCCAGGGTGATCGAACCGGATTCCGCGAATGCCTGCTGCACCGCTATCGCCAATGCCAAGGTCGTCCGGGCCGAGTTTTCGGTGAAATCCGCGACGGTGGCGGCGTAGCCTATGTCGATCAGGGCTATCGATTCCACGGTAAGACCGATGGCTAACCCGGCACTAACCCCTTCAAGAACATTCGCGATGACTTGGAGGGTGGCCTGGACGGCGAAGGTGCCGGCGTCACCGATCAATGGAATCGCTTGGGCGGGGCCCGCAATGATCAGCGCAGCCGTGGCTGCGGTTGTCGCCACCAACGAGGCCACGTCCGCTGCGGTGGCGGCGATGGCCAGGTCGTTGACCAATTTCTGCTTGGCGTTGTACGCTGCGGTCTTAACGACAGCATCGGCCGCAGCGGTCGCCACCGCTGCGGTTTCCAGAGCCACCTCGGCGTCGAGGATGGCCTGCCCGGTGCCTAGGGCCTCGGCCGCGGTCTGCTTCGCAGCGGCTTCCGCCGCCGCGGCCGCCGCTTCCGCGATGCGGAAGGTCTCGTCGAGTTCAGCCGCGCGGTCGGTCGGGCCGGCCCCGCTCAGCGTTGTCGTCCCGGCGATCACGTTGAGGGCCGGCCCGTTGCCGTCGATGATAATTCCCGTGAGGGAACGGACCGTGACATCCCCCGTCCCGGCATCAAGCCGGCCAATGGTGATGGTTCGGTCAGCCTCGACCAGGATGTCTCCGCCGGCCGTCTTGAGGTTGCCCAGCACGGCCACGGCGATTTCGCCAATGCCCAGAGCCGTCCCGGCCTGGACGGTAATCGTGCCGAGGCCAGCGGTCTCGATCGTGTCCGAGGTATCGAGAAACACGATTGCCCCAGCCGGGGTTCTCAGCACGAGGGATCGACCGGGAGCGATGGTTGCTGTGTTGTCGGCGATGTTCTCGATCGTGATGGACTGGGCATCGAACGTCAACGTGCCGCTGCCGGCAGCTTCGAGGGCCGCTTCCGTCAGCAGGAGCGGGCCGGTGAAGGTGATAAAGGCCCCGGCCGCTCCGCCGTTCGCGTTGAGCACCACATCCACGTCCATTTCCACGGGGGCCGCCGCCGTGCCGATGCCGCCGGGAGCGGCAACATCGACCTTCTTGGCTGTGACGTTGACCGTGATGGGAGGATCGTTGCCGTCGGTGATCGCGCCGCCCGCGAGCAGCTTCACGGTATCCCCCTGGGCAGTGACGGCGCCCAGGACGATGTCGCCCGTGGTGTCGATATCAATATCGGCCGCCGCTCCTACCGCGGTCGCGTCCAGCGCAAGGGTCGCGGCGGTGTTGCTCAGGAAAATTCCGCCCGTCGTCGTCGCGGCCGTGATGGCAGCCGCGGTGGTGTCAATCTTGTCGCCGGAGTCGCCGATCTTCGCGGCATTCAGCATGATCATAGCGGCGGTGATATCGTTGCCGCCGTTCACGTCGATCAAGGCGCCGGCCGCATTCAATGTGACGTTTTGGCCGATCGCGATTACCGCGCCGGCGAGTGTCATGTTGCCGGTGGCCGAGATGGAAACGTTTCCGCCCGTCGCGGTTGCCGAGTTGAGCGTGAGCGATTTGTTATTGGCGATCAACAGACCACCCGCACCGCCTGCCGCCGACAAGAAGTCAACCGAGGTCTCCAGCCCGTCCCCAACCGCACCGATGCCGCCCGTCGCGCTGAGATTGAGCGTAGTTGCAACCACATTGTTGTTGACGCCGTTCCCATCGAGAATGGCGCCTGCCGCCGCCTGGAGCGTTACTAGACCGGATGCGGAGACGAAGCCCACGGTCATGGCGCCCGTCGCGTTGCGCACATTGATGTCGCCTACCGTCGTGGAGGCGTTCAACGTGAGCGCATTCGCTTCCCGGATGAAAACGCCCCCCCCGTTCGTCGTCGCGTTCAGTGTGCCGACTTCCGTGTCGATTTCATTTCCGGACGCGCCGATGCCGGTGCTTGCTTTCAGCGTGACCATGCCGCCGCGAAGGTCCAGGACCGCGTCGTTGACGTTATCCAGGATCGCTCCAAAGGCGGTGATGTTGACGGCGGCGATTCCCGCATCGACGAGGCCCAGTTGGACGTCCCCCGCCGTTGTCTCGAACGACACCGCCGCGCCCGAGGCGCTGAGCACGGTCGTGCTCGCGGTGAATACGAGCGATCCGCCGGTGAAGGTGATCCCCACGTCGCCGGCGTTGGTCTTGGCCCCGACGGAGTTCAGACCATCGGTCTCCGCGATATAAATGGGGGCGCCAGGGTCGATCACTGTGGCGAACAAATCGGTTGCGGTTGTCTTGAAGGGATCGGCCAGCGTTCCCAGGCCGGTCTTTCCAGTCAAGTTAACGAGCTGACCGACGACACTCACGATCGCGGCATTGTCTTCCACCAGCGAACCGAAGTCGTTCTTCACCGTGGCGTTGCCTTGCGCGATGATTTCCTTGACGCGCAGGGTCGAGCCGGTACTTGTCACGAGGACATCGCCGCCGGCAACGACCGAAAATGCCGTGCCCGCGATCCCTTGCGCGAGGGCGACATCGCCGTTGTTCGCGCTGGCGGAAAAGTTCTCGACCGTGATCTCAAGGGGGTCGCTCGACACGATGGGATCGACTAATTGCCCAATCGTGCCATCGGCCTCGAACACCACGCTTCGGGCGAGGACATTCGAGGACCCCGCATTGGCGTCGAGGATGTCGCCGTTAATGGACTTGATGGTGGCCTTGTCGGGGGCGGTCAGGCTGTTGAGCAGAATGGTGTTCAGGGCCACAATGGAGACGTCGAACGTCCCCACGACGGGTGGCGTAGGGCCAGGGCCGTCGGCATCATCCAGAATGATCAGGTCATTGGCGCCGATTTGCGGGGTAAAGCCCCCCTGCTTCGCCAGGACGGTGTTGATGATAAAACCCGGTCCATTGGAATCGGAAACATAAATGCCGCCGTCGTTGGTTGTGGCCGTGAGCGCTCCGATCGCAGTCTCAATTGCGTCGACCGCCGTACCGATCGCGCTGCTGGGACCAGTGGTCGTCAGGCTCACGCCATTGGCCGCGGTGAGATTGACGGCCGCGCCGTTCGCATCGATTATCGCGCCGTTCCTGGCGGTTAGAAAAATGAACGTGTTGCCGGCATTCAGCGTGCCGAGCGGCAAGTTGCCCGCCACGTTTTTCAAGACCATGAGGCCGTTGTTGGTGGTGGCATCCAACCGGGTCGCCGCGTCGATTTCGAGGAAGTTGGTGGGGCCAACCCCGATCGTGTTGCCGGCGCCGGTCACGTTGAGCGTAACCACGGCGCCCGCGATATCCGCGCCGTCGTCGTCCGCGCCGTCCGTTAGACTATTCACGGCGGTGAGCGTCACGTTGCCGGTCGCCGTTACGGTACCGCCGAGATTGATCGTTTCCGAATCGACGGTCAGGTTGCCCATGATCGTCAGGGCGTTGAGGGTCACAGCGTCCGTGCCCGCCTGTCCCTGGATGTTCACATTGGTGACATCCACCGGGTTCGCCAGGCCGAAAGCAAGCAGGTCGCCCATGTCGCCGAGGTTGATATTGAAGTCCGTGATCGCGGCGACGGTGGTGTCAATTACAACCCGGGTATCGCCGAGGGAAAGGGTGAATCCGGCAGGGGTAGCGCCTGGGAACGTGATGGTATCGCCGACCACGTCGATTTGTACTCTGTCGGCCACGGGGGACATGATCGCGATGTTGTCCGCTTGACCAGGATCGGACGTGAAGTCCAGCAGTTTGGTCCCCAAAGTGTACGTGATCACCGCCGGCGCCAACCGGTCTTCGAGAGTCTCAAACAAGGGCTTGTACCTGCCGACCTTCCCGGTGGGCTGTTTGGAGGGGCGCCGAATGGATTGGGTCGGCTCGGAGGAAAACCGAAATAACCGGCGAAGGGATTTGCCAAAGCACAATCGCAGAATCTCGCGCAACAACATCTCAGGCTCCTGCAAAACATGCCACGTGGACCTGGCCGCGTGGTATGAAAACTCTCGGCCGATTCCCTTTCTCACGGCGCGCACCGCGTATGCGGGCGTAAAACGCCTGTTCAAAAGGGGGTTACGGAATAAAGATCAAACTAGCCGGGGGATTCACGCGATCAAAGTGCAAATTGGGCCGACAGCGAGAAGGATCCGTCACCGATGGAGAGGAGGGAGGCGTGCTTGCCTGAGTGACTCCGGCTGCAACTTGATTCGCTAAGGTCGCACTCGCTACTCCTGAGAAACATCCGTTCCTACCCACCATCGCCCTTCCCTAAGAAAAGATGAGGGAAGATGGGGGAAATACGAAAGGGTTGAGATTAGGTCACGGATTCTCGTTTGTCAAACGTAAATTCCAATTTTTCCGGAAATCGGCCCTCGCGACACCTACAACCGGTCTTGCCGGAGATGAGGCATGCAGCGATTGCGTGGATCCCGCCCGGCGGACGATTGGTAGGAGATGCAACTGACTCGACGAAATTCCCGCTGGCAGCGAATGGATGCCTTCGGCATTTCAATTCTTTTACTTACGCCCTTAAGGCTTTGCACTGGCTCTCGCCGCCGCGTCGATAGACTCCGACAGAGCCTCATCATGGAAGGCTGCCGACAGCGCCGGGGCCGAATCAAAACGGCGCCCGACGTTCCACCAATCCCCAGGCCGCATTAGGTCGGCGGTGGTCTGGCACGCAGGCAAGGAGCACTTAATATGACGCAGGAAGCGCGTTGGGGGACATTGCTCGTCCTACTGTCCGGGGCGGTGCCCGCCATGGCTCAGTACCCCTATCCACAACAAGTGCAGTACTACTATCCGCAGCCGTCTCAGATCCGGCCTTACTCGCCGCCGGTCTATGCGTATCCGCAGCCGCGGCCGGTGTATTATCCGCAGCAGACACGCGGGTATTACCCAGCCACGCCGACGTACTATGGATCCCAAACGTATGTGCAGCCGCTGCGAACCTACGCGTCTGGCCCGACCATCGCCGTTAGCCAATCGTTGCCGGCCTCTAGTCCGGCGCCGACCGCGTCGCCCATCGAGGTGTCCGTCGCGCCGCCGTTGCGATTGCCTCGGAGCGTACCCGCGACCACCACTTCGACGACGGCCGAGTTGGGCGCCCCTGTGGGTCTCAACGAAGTGCCGTATTCGGAAGGCGCCGACCTCCCGGTGCCGGCAGCTTGCGCGGACGGCTCTTGTTCCCAGGGCATCGCCCTGGCGGATAAGAAAACTTGCCCCGCCGAGCGTGCCTACTTTTTCGCCGATTATCTTTATATGACGGTCGGCAGTTCCAACTTGCCTTTCGCTCAGGTTCGCGACGGCGTCACGATCACGGCCGTGCCGCGCGGCGAGGTCCGCATGGCCGACCCGAATTGGGACCACGGAATCCGCGTGGGCGGCGGTGTGCGCGTCGGCGAAAACAGTTTCCTGCAAGGTTCGTTTCTTTGGTATGAAAACGATAGCAGAGATCGGATCGTCGCCCCAACGCCGTTCGTGATTCATTCGCTGGTCACGTTCCCGGGCACGCTGAACACTGCCGCCACCAGCGCCGCGGCCACCAGCTTGTACACCTTTGACCTGCGTCTTGCCGACGCGACCTTCAAGCATGTGTTTTGTCGAGGCGAGAATTACGACGTCGCCGTTATGGTAGGCGGCCGCTACGCGCATCTCGATCAGGACTTCGCCAGCCGATTTCAGATCCTGGGTGAGACCGCCGTGGACACCTCGATCGAATTCAACGGCGGCGGCCCGGGCGTCGGCCTCGAAGGCGACTGGCGCACGCGCTGCGGCCTGTTCGCCTATGGCCGCGGCATGGTCCACCTTCTGTTGGGACATTTCGACGCACGTTACGAACAGCGCAACACGTTTGTGCCGCAGCAAGCCTTGGTCTTGACTTCCGAAGATCGCGTCGTGCCGCAGGTCGACCTGGAGGCGGGCGTGGGTTGGATGAGCCCCAATCGCCGCATTCGTCTTTCCGGCGGTTTCTACCTGAACGGCTGGTATAACACCATCACGACTTCTTCGCTCATTCAGGGCGTGCGCGCCAGCAACTTCACCACCAACGGCGACAACTATCGCGACCAATTGTTCTTCAACGGCTTGACGACTCGATTGGAATTCCGCTTCTAGTTCGACCCTCGAAGTCGATGCAGTGGTAATCCATACACAAAGCTCAATGGGAACCTGTCCCATTGGGCTTTCGTCGTCCCCAGGGGAGCGGTCGTGGAGCGGTTGAAGATCGACACGTTGCGGGGAGAGGCACATGGCGTTTTGGAACCTTCGCTGGCTGGGCATTCGCTACGCGCCTAAACCTGAAGACCGCGCGTTTCTGGAACGGGCACAGGTTCAAAAGGACGATGACGTGACGGTCCGGGCGGCTGTCCTGGATCATCGCGAAAGCGAGCGTTTCTTTGGCGTCAACCTGGCCCGGCGAGGGATTCAGCCCGTGTGGCTGGAGATCACGAACACGAGCCCGCAACCCTATCGTCTCCGTTTGGCCAGTCTCGATCCCAACTACTCCCCACCCCTGGAAGCCGCCTACGCCAATCACGTTCACATCGGCCGGCGCCTCGTTGGCTTTGGGCTGCTCGCCTTCATTTTCCTGCCGTTGTTAATCCTGCTGCCTTTCAAGGCTCTCGGCGCCCGGATCGCCAATCGGCGCATGAACGCCTACTTTCAAGA
>Ga0163144_10014141_pt1 | contig 16586 bp, 11 predicted proteins | sample OliLak19BULKMAT1_FD_123175 | JGI IMG/M metagenome (GOLD analysis project Ga0163144, IMG submission 123175) | Freshwater microbial mat bacterial communities from Lake Vanda, McMurdo Dry Valleys, Antarctica - Oligotrophic Lake LV.19.BULKMAT1 | ecosystem: Environmental > Aquatic > Freshwater >... | reverse complement strand
TGCCGGTCAGCGCGCAGGCCATGGCCTCCGTCAAATCGGTGGCGCGGCCCCGCGCCTCGCTCGATGGCCCCGCGCTCGACTCGGCGCTTGTGCATCTCGAATTCACCAAGTGGGCGCTTGGTAACGTCGGTCGCCTCCCCGAAGTCGAGCCGCTCTTTGGCGACCGCTTCCTGAACGTCGGCCTCGAACCAGCAGGCGTTCGGCGTCTGGCCAAGTCCGACGCGTTCGTGATGATACGCGCGATGATGAAGATGCCGCCGATGCCCACGGAGCTCGGCGATTGGAAGATCGTGCGCGCCGGAGCGGATGCGCGCCTCGTCAGCTTTGCGTTGCGGGCGATGGGCGGACGGATGTGGGTTTCTTCGCTCTGGGAACGACAGCCGAGTGGCTGGGCGACCGTGTTCTGCCAAATCACGCCGGACGCACCGATGGCGGGGATTGCCAGCTCATCGCGATAGCACAGAGAGTGCGGTCGCCTGATCTGTGGTCGTCGTCCGCCGGCGGCGTCTGATTCGAGATGCGGTCGGCGGACGACGGGATCCGCTGGTCGCGCCGAGATTGTCGTCTGAGAGAATCAGCGACGTTGTGCGTCCCATAACTGAACAGGTCGCGTACTGAATCGATGACGATGTGCCACCCGACTCGCGCCTGACTGCGCGCGGAATCCAGTCGACTTGGAGCGGCGGACCGTCGACCGGACCAAGGAGTTGGATCAGGATCGATCCTCAATGCCACGGTGAATGCGCAGTTTGGTGGCGGAGGTGGTAGGGAGTTCTTTTAGCGGCGTCCGAACACTCACCCTGTCTCGCGCGTAACTACGGACAGCGTCTTCCTGTCCCCGCTATCCGCGATGCGTTGATCCGTTCGTTCGCCCTTCCGCTGTCGGCACTGGCCGTGGCGTTGTTGCTCCCATCCCGCCAGGCCGTGGGCCAGCCGTCCTCCAAGGTCGCCACCGCCACCCGCGTCGATCGGTCTCCTCGGGTGGACGGTCGGCTGGATGAACCGCTCTGGGCGCGGGCCAAGGTCATTGACGACTTCACGCAGCAGCGCCCCACACCGGGCGGGGCGGCCACCGAACGCACGCAGGTGTACCTCGTGTACGACAACGAGGCGTTGTACGTGGGCGCGCGCATGCTGCGGAATTCGCCGTCGGCGATCGCGAAAACGATGACCCGGCGCGATGGCTTTGGTAACGCGGAACGACTGAACATCATCCTCGACCCGCAGCTCGACCGCCGCACCGGCGTGGGCTTCGGCGTCACCGCCGCCGGCGTGCGCTCGGATTTCCGCCACACGCAGGACGAGGACATGCGCGGCCGCGAAAGCCAGTTCGATCCGGTCTGGACGGCGGCGGCAACCACAGACTCGACCGGCTGGACGGCCGAGATGCGCATCCCCTTTTCGCAGCTCCGCTTCCCACCGGCCGAGCAGCAGCGATGGGGGCTCCAGATTGATCGCTGGATGCCGGACAAGAACGAGGATCTGCAGTGGGTCATGATCCCGCCGTCCGAGCAGGGGTATATCTCGCGCTTCGGCACGCTGGAGGGGCTCGACGGGGTGAAGTCGGCCCGACCGGTGGAGTTCGTTCCGTATCTGGCCGGTGACGCGACGCGTCGCGCGACGGCGACGTCGAACCCGCTCAATCGTCCGTACGCCGGACGCATCGGCCTCGACACCAAAGTCGCCATCGGCCCCAGCCTCACCCTCGATGCCACGGTCAATCCGGACTTCGGCCAGGTCGAAGCGGATCCGGCCGAGGTGAATCTAAGCGCCTTCGAGACGTTCTTCGACGAACGTCGCCCGTTCTTCACCGAAGGCAGCGAGATGATTCGCGGCAACGGCGCCCAGTACTTCTATCCGCGTCGCATCGGCGCGCCGCCGCATGCGACCGTGACCGGGGACTTCGTCGACGTTCCGCGTTCCAGCACCATCCTCGGCGCGACCAAACTCACTGGCCGCCTCCCCAGCCGACTCTCCGTTGGCGCTATCGCCGCGGTGACGGGACAGGAACAGGCGCGAGTCCACTCGCTCGACTCCGCGCTCACGCGCTCCGTCGCCGTCGAACCGCGCACCGCGTACGGCGTCCTGCGCCTGCAGCAGGAGATCGGGTCGCAGGCGTCCACCATCGGCGTGTCCGCAACCACCACGCAGCGCAGCGTGGGCGGCAATCGCAACCTCGCGAGCCTGCTCAACCGCGAGTCGTATTACGGCGGCATGGACTGGCGGTTGCGCTTTCAGCAGGGGCGCTACGCGATCAGCGGGTTTGTGGCCGGCTCGCGCGTGGCCGGCGACACCGCGGCCATTCGACGGCTGCAAACGGCGAGCACGCGGTTTTTTCAGCGTCCCGACATGACGCACGCCAGATACGACCCGCTCAAGCGCGCGATGTCCGGTTACTCGGTCCAGCTGCGAGCCGACAAGGACGCGGGTACGCGCTTCCTGTGGGGAGCGGAGGTGAAGGCGGAATCGCCGGGCTTCGACATCAACGATCTCGGACGCATGCAGTCCACCGACGATATCGAATACAACGCCGATGTGCAGATCCGCGAAACCACGCCGAGCAGGCGTCTGCAGAACTGGCGCCTCGGATTCGAGACGCGCGGGGCGCGCACGTTCGGCGGTGTGCATCAGGGGAACTCGTTCAGCCAGAACACGCAGTTGACGCTGAAGAACTTCTGGAACGTGAACATCCGGTCCACCATCGACCTCGCCACCCTCGACGACGCCCTCACGCGCGGCGGCCCGTTGATGGGACGTCCGCGCGAATTCAAGCAGGAGTTCCGATTGAACGGCCCGTTCGGCGCGCGCACATTCTGGCGCGTGAACGGTGGATACGGTAATGACGAATTCGGCACGGCGCGGCGCAACGTGGGCGGACAGCTCACCGTGCGTCCGTCCGATCGCCTGTCCCTGTCGGCCGAACCCTCGTGGCAGCGAGGGCTCGACCCGCGGCAGTATGTCGGACGCATCGCCGGAGGCACGCGCACCTATGGCAATCGCTATGTGTTCGGCTACATCGATCGCAGCACCATCTCCACCAAAATCCGCGTCAACTACACTTTCTCGCCCAATCTCACGCTCGAAGGCTACGGCGAGCCGTTCGTGGCCACGGGCGCGTACTCGCGCCTGGGGGAACTCTCCGCGCCGCGCAGTCGGCAGCTGCGCGAGTACGGGACCGATGGTACCGCGGTCACGATCGACTCGCTCGGCGTACGCACCGTGACCGACGGTGCCGAGTCGTTCACGCTTGGCAATCGCGACTTTCATGTGCTGTCGTTCCGTTCCAACGTCGTCATGCGCTGGGAGTGGATCCCGGGCAGCACCCTGTTCGTGGTGTGGCAGCAGAATCGTCGCACGAGCGATGCGTATCAACAGACGGTGCGCGTCAGCGAGCTGCTGCGCACGGCGCGCGCGGCTGGTGACAACTTCTTGTCAGTCAAGTTCAGCTACTGGTTGCCGGTGAAGCTGACCGGGCGATAGAGACGTTCGCCGTTCGCCATGTTCGGTGATCGTCTCACACCATCTTGGCAGAGGGTCGTCAGTACTCCGTGAACCGTGCGAGTGGCGCGGAACTACGGCGCGAGGCGACTGATCGAGGAGGCTGGTGGCGTGGAGTAGCTACGCTTGCGCGACATCCAGCCAGCGTGCGAGCACGGCGCGAAACTCGGCAACGGTTCGGTAGCGATCGGATGGTGACCGCGCGAGACACTTCTGCACGGCGAGGTCGAGCTCCGCATCGACCGTATCGCGTCGGTCGCGAATCGGTGCAACAGCGCCGGCGAACTTTCCGCTGGCCACCAGACTGCGTGACGTGCTCGCGAAGGGCACGTCACCGGCGAGCATCTGGTAGAGAATGCAGCCGAGGCTGTAGAGATCTGAACGAGCGTCCAGCCGCGTGTCGCCCGCGAGTTGCTCGGGGCTCTGGTACGCCGGCGAACCGACGCGCAACGCCGTGGACGTCTGATCGTGCGAGATGGCCGCCGTGAGTGCGTCCGAGATGCCCATTCCCACCAGGGAGGTCTCGCCAGCGTCGGTAAAGACGAAGCGCGGACGCAGATCCACGTGCAGCACACCGGCTTCGTGTCCGGCCACCAGCGCAGCGGCAATGTCGTCGGCAATGCGAAGCGACTCGTGCACCGGCAACTGTTTGTCGCGTTCGAGCACCTCGCGCAACGACTCGCCCTTCGCGCGCGCGACGACATAAAAAATCACGCCCGCGTTCGATCCGACTTCGTAGAATGGTACGATGCGCGGATGCACCAAGGTCACCAGCCGTTCGAGACCGGTGATCAGACGGTCGGCATCGGCGACGGTGGCCAGTGACGGATCGACGATGTGAATGTCCACCGCCGTCGCGCGCAACCGATCGTAGGCGGAATAGACAACGGACACGCCCGCCGCGCGACGACCCGCATCCACCACGAAGCGATCACCGAACGCCGACTCCAACCAATCGCGCTGCCGGTCCAGCGTCTGCCGCCGACTGGTGGCAAAGAGATCGGCTGCAGCGTTGCGCGGGGGCGGCGCGGCATCGCTACGCTCACTCGCTTTGCCTTCGCGCAACTGCACGATCAGGTCAAGAATCGCCGACTCGGGTTCCGCACCGAGTTCGTCGCGCACGAGCGCCTGATGCAGCGCACCGAAGCGGAGTGCGCTCGTGGCATCGCCGGTGTTGGCCAACGCGCGCATCACCCTCAGCGTGTAGCGCGAGCTGGTGGGATGGTCGGCCGCCAAGCGTCGCCACCAGGGCAGCGCTGATGCGAAGTCGCTGCGCGACACCGCACGTTCGGCACACCGCTCGAGCGCCGCCGTCACCACCCGATCGTAGTGCCGTCGCTGTTCTTCCACCCACTCCTCGAACGGCACCGAGTCGCCCAGGTTGAACCCGTCGAGAAAGGGACCTTTGCACAACCCGACCACGCGCTCGTCGGCCCCGGCCTCGGTGGCGTCCTGTACATCGGCCAGATCGGTGGAGATCAGCGTGGGGTTGAGCTGCAGCGCATCGGTGCCGATGAACAGGTTGTCGACGTTGAGCGCCCGTTGCACCGCGTGCAGCGCCTGCCTCAGCGAGTGACGGGCGCGTTCCGGATCCGATTCGGGCCAGAGATAGCCCACCAGTTTGTCACGACTGATGGTGCCACGTCCCGCCGACGCCACGAGCACAAGCAGGGCAAGCCGTCGGCGCTGACTCGCCGCACCGACATGCATCTCGCCGTCCTGTCGCAGCAGGACGCCGCCAAACGTGCTCAGTCGTAACATCAGTGGTACTCGCTCCTTGCGATCGCCGAACTCGGCATGTCGGTGGCATCTCGGTGGTCGTGCAGCCTCCACGCTATCGCACGCACGGAACCGTCCATGTGCGCGCGCGCTGCTTCACCTGCAATATGAAGCAAGATGCGAACTCTTGAGCTATGAGCCTCCGGCAGCGCGTCGCGCTGGCCCTCGACAGGAAGTGAGCGGTCGGTAACGCGGTCGCCTGACGCCTCGCCCGCGGTCGCGCCCCCGGTTGCCCGGCAATCGGGGGCGCTGTGCGTCGTGCGGCCGAGCGGTTGACGGTCTGTTGACGTGTGGATGATGGTCGGAATCGTACCCTGTGGCTTCCAGACGCGGGCAGACACGTGAGGGGCTGTGCAGGCCCGCGCCAGCGCATTCCGGCAGGAGATCCCGAACATGTCGTCCTACCCATCGCGCGTCGTCCTCGGCGCGACCCCAACGCAACGCGTGTATGTGCTGCAGCACGATCGTCTGGTGCTGCGATTCGACACCGACGATGCCAACCGCATCGAGGAGACGCTTGCCCGTCTCCAGTTGCAAGTGGATCGCCCGAGAAAGGGGGGCGCGTCGCCCAGTCTTTCTGCCGACAGTCGTGTGGTGCGGCTGCCGATGGGTCGTCTGGAGTCGATCGCCGACCTGACCCGGCGCCTGCTGTCGCTGACCGGTCTGCCGGCCGGAATCCTGATGGCCACGCCCGTCTACCAGATGGACGGTGCAGGCCTCGAGACGGGCGTCTCGCCAGTGCCGGGTCGGCTGTTGCTGCGCTTCGGTCGACAGACGGCCGATGACGAACGGAGCGCCATCGCCGATCGGTACAAACTCACCCGCGAACGTGATGCGTCTGCCGCTATTGCCCCGTTCGAGTTGCTGACGACGCCGCTGTCCGTCACCCCCAATGATCGGCCCCGCACAGGCGCGTCCAAGGGCGATGTCGGCCACGGACTACCGATGCTCGGCGAACCCAGCGCGCTTTTCGAGATCCAGCGTGCGCTGTCGGGGGAGAAGTCGGTGGACCAGTTGGAGCTGGACTGGCTCTGGTTGTACGGCCTGCAATTGATCCCGTCGGACACACACTGGGCGAACCAGTGGAGCATGACCACGGTGGGCATGCCGGCGGCGTGGGACGTGCAGACGGGCGGCGGTGCCGTCGTCATCGCGGTGATCGACTCGGGCGTGGACCTCACGCACCCCGATCTCGTGCTCACCGCCCCCTCTACGCACTTCCATGCCCAGCAGGCCGAGGGCGGTCCGGGTCCGTACAATGCAGCTCCCGATCCGGCAGACATCAACGGTGCTCATGGCACGCTGGTCTCCGGTATCGCCGCGGCCTCGCTCAACAACACCACCGGTGTGGCCGGTGTGGCGGGTGGCTGTCCGGTGATGCCGCTACGCGTTTTCCCGAACGCAACCAATGCGCGACTGGCCGCCTGCATCAACTGGGCGGTGAGCAACGGCGCGGAAGTCATCAACATGAGTTTGGCCGGCCCGTCATCAGCGGTCGTCACGACGGCGGTGGTGAACGCGTGGTCTGCAGGGCTGGTGCTCTGCGCGGCGTCGGCCAACTACTACAGCACCGTCGATCCGGCATCGGCGCCGGTGATGTTCCCCGCATCGCACCCCAACTGCATCGCGATCGGCGCGTCTGACCAGAACGACCAGCGCAAACGTGCCACCAGTGCCGATGGCGAAGAGTGGGGCAGTCACTGGGGCGCCGAGCTCGATGTGGTCGCTCCGGGTGTGCGCCTCTGGTCGACCGATCCGCGGGGGGCGACGGGTTGGAACGACAACGCCGGCGGCCCGATCACCTGGCAGGGCGTGACGTATGCGAATTCGGGTGACGCGGCTGGCGACTACTTCGCCCTGATGGGCGGCACCTCCGGCGCGACACCGCACGTAGCGGGGTTGGCGGCTCTGCTGCTGCTGCGTTACCCCGCGCTCACCAACCAGCGCGTGCGCGACATCATTGAGCGCACCTGCAGCAAGGTGAGCTCGGGGCTCTTCCCCTATGCGCCGAGTCTCGCGCATCCGAACGGTTCGTGGCACGAGCAGATGGGCTACGGCCGCATCAACGCGCATGCTGCGCTCACCTACGCCGACCTGATCGTGCGGGATCATCCCTTCGACACCGGCTCCGTGCCGTCGTCCGACTACAGCGGCGGTGGCTGGACGCCCGCTCCCTTCTGGACGTACCAGCCCTTCGTCACCAACGCGACCAATCCGACGGCGCTGCCTTCGGACCATCAACCGGCGATGGCCGGCCAGGACAACTACGTGCACGCCGTCGTGCGCAACGATGGACCGGCCGATGCCACGAACATTCTCGTCACCTGGCACATCATGGACTATCCGGGCACGGAGTTGGTGTATCCGGCCGACTGGAACGCCGCGAACATGATCGCCAGCACCACGATCGCGTCGTTGCCGGCGGGTACGGAGATGCCCGTTCAGGCGCTCTGGCCGCAAGCCGCCGTGGATGTCGCTGCGGGCTACGTGCATCCGTGCATGGTCGTCGCCGCCACGACTCCCACCGACGTTGGTGGACAGGCCGGTCAATACGTGTATCAGTACAACAACCTCGCGCAGCACAACATCTCCTTCGCGCCGATGCAGCAGTTCGGCGTGCGCCGCGAGTTCATGATGCCGTTTGCCGTCGGTCATCGCACCTCGATGGTGCGGCATGCGACGGTGCGTTTCGACCTGCGCGCGCTGAACGGTGCGACGGCGTATCTCGATCTGGCGCCTGACCCGGACAACGTGTTCGTGAGCCGTATACTCGACGATGCGCGTGCAGTCGCGGTCGGCAAACGCGGCAGGAAAGGCTGCCGCATCACGGCGACCGAAGACACCGCATTGCGCGTGGACGATGGCCGTGCACATGGCACGCTCGTGCTGCGCGCTGGTTCGAGCTTCACGCTCGCCGGCGTGAGCGGCGCCGCCACGATCGATACGACGTTCGTGCGCATCATCAGCGGCGCACTGACCTCCTTTGCCGGACGCGAGGTGATCGCACTGCGCGGAAATGACGCCGCGGTCGAGATCCCGCTCGACGTGGGCGCGGTGGTGCCACTGGCCATCGTCATCGCACCACCGGGTGACGCGAAGAGCGGCGAACGGTTTCGCGTGGATGTGACGCAGTTCTCGGAGGGTGTCGCCACTGGTGGCATTTCCCTCGAGGTACAGCGATGACCCCTGCGCAGCATTGATGCACCACACATGTGAGCGGGGCCAAGAGGTTGGCAAACGCAGTGAAAGTAGTGATGCGAGAGGCGCGGCCCGTGCGGCTTGGGAGACGGACACTGGTCGCGCAGTAGCGAGATGAGCGAAGCGAGGCACGGCCGGCGACGTCGAAACGTCGTCGGCCGTTTTTGCGTACTGCACCATGAATGTCGTGTGCGCGCGCAGTGTCGCGCATTGGCAGTCAGGGAACATGGGCGGCACATGGGCGGCACATGGGCGGCACACACGGTGCGGAGCGAGCGTGATTCGGCAGATGCAGGTGGATGGGCGAACGATCGCCTATCTCGACGAAGGAAGCGGACCACCGGTGATTCTGTTGCACTGCTCGAGTGCATCGCATCGCATGTGGTCGCCGCTGGTGACGCAGTTGGCGCGTCGGCATCGCGTGCTCGCGCCGGATCTGCATGGGTACGGTCAGTCGTACGCGTGGCCGCGTCACGCGCAGCTTGGCGCACACACCGACGCCGGGATCGTGCTGGCGCTGGCCGATCTCGTGAATGCGCCGGTGCAACTTGTCGGGCACTCGTACGGCGCCGCAGTCGCACTCCAGGCGTCTCGTCAGCTCGGCGCGCGCGTGCGCAGTCTCACGTTGATCGAGCCGGTCGCGTTTCAGCTGTTGCGACAGGCGACCCCGAGTGCCGCCTGGAATGAGATCGCGTCACTGTCAGCGCGCGTGCAGCAGGCGGTGGCGACGGGGCACGATGCAGACGCGGCCGCGATCTACATGCGATACTGGATTGGCGCGGTCCGCTGGTGGCTGATGCCCAAGCGCGCGCGTCGCACGATCGTGGGCACCATGAACAAGGTCGCCGCGGAGTTTGCGATGATCACATCGGAGCGCGCGTCACTCGACGACTTCGCCAACGTCGTGGCGCCGACACGATTGATGGTCGGTAGCCGCACGCGCGCGCCGGCACGGGCCGTGGTGGACGCGCTGCAGGAGGCGATGCGGCACGCACACACCGTCGTCGTACCGCGTGCGGGTCACATGAGTCCCTTCACGCATGCGGCGATCGTGCATCCATTGGTCGTCGAGCATCTCGATCATACGGAAACACCAAGCGTTGCCGACGTGCGCCTGCGCGCCGAGGGGCGGGCGGTCGGCTGACTCACCCACCGCCTCGCCTGCCGACGGCGCATCCACGCGAGTCCGCAGGTGAGTTACGACACGTCAGGGCGCAGGACGTTGGTACCGTCCCACCAGCACGCCTTTGCCGCGCACATGCCCGGCGATCGCCACCATGACGGCGCTGCGAGTGGCAGGAACGGCCAAACCAAGCGCCGCGACGTTCGGCGTGTTGTCGAGCGCATACAGTTCGAAGATGTAGTGATGCGCCGGGCCGGTGGCTGGCGCGGCCGGCCCGCGATAGTACGGACCGCTGACGCTGAGCTGTCGCATTCCGTTTGTCGCCTGCGCGCCCTGCGGCATCCCCTCACTCAACGAGGACGCAGTACCGGGGATATTCCACACCATCCAATGCAACAGATCGTCCGTGCCATCGCCGATGGCCGCGTCGGCGTCGTGTACGAGCAGCACGAAACTCTGCGTCGAATCCGGTGCACCGCTCCATGCCAGCGGCGGTGACACGTCGCGACCGATCTGTGCATGACGCGCCGGCATCATCGCACCATCGGCAAAGGCCGACGATGTGAGAGCCATGACGCGAATGCCCGCGCGCGGTCGCTGCGCGGGGCGCGGTTGCGCTGCGGCGCCCGCCTGCGCGGTCGTTGCTTGTGCGGCAAGACTCGTGGTGTCGAGGCAGAGGATCATGGTGGCGATCGCCGCACAGGCCAACGGCCGCGTCATCGTCATGGCGCTCACTTGAACGACGCCGGCTGACGCTTACGCCACGTGTCATACCGCATGCGCAATGTCTTCACCGGATTGAGATTTTCACCTGGCTTGATGGCGTTGGGTCCGCCCTGCTCCGGCTGCGTGACAGTGAGATACATCGCGTACGTGCCGTTGTTGTGCGAATCACCGTTGCGATCGTTCTTGTCGGCCATCAGCACGTAGGCGATGTACGACGTGCGCCCTTCACACGCCACCGCTGGCTTGCTGCCATCTGCGGGCAGGAGAGGACAGGTGCAGCGACTGTCACCACCAAAGTTGTCGGCCACCTCGAGTGCGGCCATCACCCGATCGGTGAGCGCGCCCTGCGTGTACAAGAACGCCTTCACCGCGTTCGGAATGACTTCACCCGGTCGCAGGATGTTACCCTGAATGGAATAGTAGATCTGCGTGCCGGGCACACGCCCCTGGATATCCTGCGACACGTAGCCGTTCGCCAGGCCGGAGTGCCCTGCACTGCGCCCCTGCAGGTCGAGAATACCGAACTGTCGCGATTGGAACGACGGATCGGCCGAGAGCATCTCGATGATGCGCGCCGGATCCGTGCCCTTGGCCAGTTCGCTGTACACGAGCATCTGATTGGCGTGCGTGCCATCCACACCGGCCTGACATGCTGCGACTCCTCGTCCGGGCACCACGACGGCTTGAATCCCCATCAGAAACGCGTCGTTGTTGTTGACGCAGGTGGCGGAGGCGATCACCACTCGACCGGTGGCCATATCCACCGCGATCACCGACCAGGTCGCGTGTGCCGTGCTTGGCCACAGCAACGCGAACAGCAACGCGAACAGCAACGCGAACGTTACCGCGCTCAGCCCCCGGACGCGGCCCCGCCACTCCGACATCGGACTATGCATCGACTGTTGTGCGAGAGACTGTCTGAAAGGCTGTCTGAGATGCTGTGGGGAGTTTCGCATGGACGGCTGTACAGGACGGGTGATCATCGGTTCAGCGTGCCTCGCCACGACGAGTGTCGGGTTGCGCCCGGGCGGTTCGACGCCGAGCAGGTGATGAATGAAGACGATCCACTGTGTGTGATCGCCGAAGCGCTCCCACTACATGCCGCCGATTCGCGCATCGGTCAAGCGAGTCGAGGGTGTCGAGCACGCTCCAGTGGTTGCATAGCCCGGAGACGCCCCGAAGATTGCGGGCGTGCCCACCTCCCCGAATGCAGCCGGTTTACACGGTGTGGGTGTCCGTGGTACGGCTCCGCATCGCTGACCATCACGCAGAACACCATGCTCAGCAACCACACTCGGATCGACACGGTCACGCCGAGCGAGCGCGATCGCCTGTTCGACGTCTGGGAGTCGTCGGTGCGCGCGACGCACGATTTCCTGATGGAACACGATCTCCAGGAGTTGCTACCGCTCGTGCGCGAAGCGTTGACACTCGTTGACCCCGTGTACTGCACACGTGACGAGCACGGCTGCGTCGTGGCCTTCATGTTCGTGCACGGCGGCAAGATCGAAATGTTGTTTGTCGCACCATCGCACCGCGGTCAGGGGGCGGGACGCGCGCTGGTCGAGCACGCGCTCAACGCGCTGCGCGCGACCGCGGTGGACGTGAACGAGCAGAACCCGCAGGCGATTGGCTTTTACAGGCGCATGGGGTTCGAGGTATCCGATCCATCGGGCACCGATCTGCAGGACCATGATTTTCCCATTCTGCAGATGACCATTCGCCGCGATCCAGCCCGTGACGCGCGCTACCTGGCGATCGCTGACGACGGCAGGCCAAGCTATTGTGCCACCCGCGTCAATCCCGGCGTGCCACGCAGCGGGTCGAACCACCACAGCCGCAACGGCAGCTGATACACAAACGGATCACGCTCGGCGACTGCACGCTCGAGCAGGGTGGCGATCGAGTCGGCGGGGGCGACGTCAATGTCCGCAATCGCTGCGGCGAGCGACGCGCCAGGTGCTGTCGCGACGGCGGAGAGACGCCTTCTCGCATCTCGTTCGGCCTCGGCATCACCGGCCATGCGTGACAAGCGTATACGGCTGCCGAAGAACAGCGGCAGCGGCGCGCGCTCCCAGCGTGTACAACAATTCCCCCAGGCTTTGATGCGCTGTCGCAAAGTCGGGCTGGCGAGCGAGCGCGCGCGCGAACTCGCTTTCTGCTTCTCGCCACGCGCCGACGCCCTTTGCCAGTGCGCCGAGTGCCATGTGCGGTGCCGCCAGCGTACTGTCGATGGCGAGCGCGCGGGACGACGCCTCACCAACCGTCACGACCACCTCCGCATACCCGCCGCCGTATTGGGGCAACAGTACGGCCGCTTCCGCGATACCCGCGTATGCACGCGCAAACGTCGGATCGAGCGCCGCGGCGCGAGTAAAGAGCGTGATGGCCGACCGCAACGAATCCAACCCGCGCAGATCCAACGCGTAGCGTGCGCGGAGAAACAGATCGTATGCCTCACTGTTGCTCGTGCCTGCGTCGGACTTGCCAAGTCGTCCGCTCAGTCCGAGACGTGGCGCGAGCGCCGCGACCACCGACGCACCGATCTCGCGCTGGACCGCAAAGAGGTCGGTGACGCGACGTTCGTATCGCTCCGACCAGAGGGTGCTGCCATCGCGCACGTCGACCAACCGCGTCGAGACACGCAGCTGCTCGCCCGCACGCTGCACGGTTCCCTCCACCAGCGCGCGCACATCGAGGCGCTCACCGAATTGTGCGGGAGACAGCGCGGAGTCGCTATACGCACGCACCGTCGTGCGCGACGCCACACGAAGCTCCGGCACTTCGGCGAGTTGACTCATCAGCTCGTCCGTCAGACCGGCGGCAAAGTACGCGTCGTCGGGGCCACCGATGCGCTCGAACGGCAGGACCGCGAGTCCCGGTCGTGTCTCGCCCGTCGCGCGGGCTTGTGTCCCCGTCGCCGGTACGGCGTCGCGCCCCGAGATCATCCACCAACCGGCGATGGCGGCCATCACCACCAACCGTCCTCCGATGGCGATCGGCGTGCGCATCGAACGCGAAGTCGGCTGCGGTGATGCGCGCGGCGCGACGGCTGCACTTGATGCGCCGAGCGACGTCATCGCGAGTTCCAGCATCCTGGTGAACTCGTCGGCGGTGGGACGATCATCCGCTTCCTTGGTGAGTCCGCGCGCGATCGCCTCGCGCAACGCCGGCGGCGTCGCCGGCGCTGAGTCCGACAACGAAGGCGGCGCCTTCACAACATGCGCCTACATCACCTGCTGCGGTGATCCGACAAAAGGCGCCACACCGGCCAGCAGCTCGTAGCCTACCGCAGCGAGCGAGTACACGTCCGCGCGGCCGTCCATCAACGGATCAGCCATGACTTGCTCGGGCGCCATGTACGTCACGGTGCCGATCGACATCCCCGTCGACGTCAGCGTCCCGTGCGTCGCACCGTCGTGCAGCAACTTCGCGATACCGAAATCGGCGAGCACCGGTTCGCCCTGCGCGAGCAGAATGTTGTCAGGCTTGATGTCGCGATGCACCACGCCTTCCCGATGCGCGAAGGCCAGTGCGCGCGCGAGCGGTGTGAGCAGTCGCAGCACTTCGGCTGGTGCCAGCACGTGTTCCCGCGCGAGCCGCGCGCCGAGCCATTCGCCGGCCACAAACGGCATCATGTAGTACAGCAGATCGCCGGCTTGACCGGCACTGAAGATCGGGACGATCTGCGGATGCTGCAGCGTTGCGAGCGTGGCGATCTCGCGCTTGAATCGATCGATGTTGACGGTCTGTCCGAGCTCCGGTGCCAACACCTTGATGACCACGCGCCGATCCAATGCGTGCTCCACGGCCACAAACACGACGGACATGCCCCCACCGCCGAGTTCACGCTCGATGGTGTAGCGATCGCCGAGCGTTTCCCGGAGTTGGTCGAGTAATGTCATCTTTCGAGAGAGGGTTCATTCGGCACTCCTCACCATCGCTCGCCGTGCGTGCCACCGTCAAGCTCGCTGACGTCTGCACGGCGTGGGACCACGGGCGATTCGCATACCGCGGGCGCTGTTCGATGCGCATGGATTGACATAGCGGAGCGGGGGCTCGACGTAATACATTCCAGGCAACACCTTCCGGTACCGACGTATGCAGTCGCCGAATGCCGTCGGCTCCTCCGCGCTCCACGCGGACTGAGCTGACCCGTTTTCAGTCAGGATCGTTTTCACGGTTCTGTCGATCCGCTTAGTCGGTGTGGAGCGCGTCTTCGCGCCTCCGTCCGGCACGACGGCTTGTCGTGTCCGATCTGACATCAGCGGCGCGCGCAACGCTCCAGGACTCGCCCTGCGCTGGTAACGCGCGAGTCCCGCCGTGCGCGCACGCTGGATACAGCGCGCCCGCCACTGTGGTGCGCCCGACATCGGAAGTCCCCTGTGACCAACATTCGCGCACGCGTCAGCGCGGTGCATCGCGCGTCCGTCCAACTACTGATCAGCGACCCGCAGACTCAACCGCAGACTCAACCGCAGACTCAATCGCAGAGGCAATCGCAGAGGCATTCGCAGACTGACCCTCACTTCCCCTCGCTTGTCCACCCGCACGCTGACCCGCACCACGCTCCGGTCACCGTCGACGCCATGCTCGACCACGCGCTGCTCGGCGACCACGATCCGCTGCATCAGCCGACCATCGGCGATTGGGTGACTGCTCAACGTCGCGACGATCGGCTGTGCGTTGTTGCGATTGAACCACGGACCAGCGCACTCGTACGACGCGCGGCGGGAAAGACACATCGGCCCCAGCTGCTCGCGGCAAACGTCGACTCTGCGTTCGTGTTCTCGCCTCTGCCCACGCCACCGAACGTGCGACGGCTGGCGCGATTGGTGTCACTCGCCATCGCGGGAGGCGTGGCACCGGTGGTCGTGCTGAGCCGCTGCGACACGGTGGATCTCGCCACGCGTGACCATGCGCTCGGCAGCATCGCCGCATTTCTTCCGGATATCCCGCTGGTCGCCACGTCGGCGCAGACGTCGGACGGCGTGCACGCCTTGACGCCTTGGTGCTGGCCAGGCGCAACGATCGTGTTGCTCGGTCCGTCGGGCGCGGGAAAGTCCACGCTGCTCAACCGATTGGCGGGGTGTGATGTGATGGAGACAGGCGCGCTGCGCGACGACGGCGCGGGGCGGCACACCACCACGCACCGGGCGCTCTTTACCCTGGCGTCCGGACTGACGGTGATCGACACGCCGGGGCTGCGTGAGGTTGGTGTGTGGGCCACGCCTGAAGCGACCGACGCGCTTTTTGCCGACATCGCGGAGTTGGCGGCACGCTGTCGCTTTCGTGATTGCGGACATCGCAGCGAGCCGGGATGCGCCGTGCGCGACGCGGTGGCGCGTGGAGAGGTCGACGCCGAACGCTACGCGCAGTGGGAGGAGTTGCGACGCGAGGCGGCGCATGCGCTGCGCAGCGATGCGGAACGGCGCAAACGTGATCGCGTGGGTAGTCTGGCGATCAAGCGACTGCCACCCAAGGGGTACTGATGTCGGAGCAACGGCAAGAGCAAAAAGCGACTGACTATCACGGATAAAAACGGATGGAATAGGGATTTGCGGGGATACGACGACAGCGACTGACTGGACACGGATCAACGCGGATAACCGCTCTGATTTCCGCAGATACAACAACTGCCCTCTTTGTGGTTCGTGGTATCCGCGAGTTCCGCGTCGTTTCCGCGTTCAGCCACGTCAGTCAGTTACAGTTGCGGTATCCCCGAGAATCCACGTTCCATCCGTTGCTATCCGTGATAGTCAGTCGCGGTTGCGGTTGCAGTTCGTTCTCAATGTGGCCCCGGCGAACCCATCGCATGAGGCGGCACACCGCGCAGTACGTCGAGCCGAAGCTCCGTCCAGCCATCCACTTGCACGTATTGCACGCGCACATTATGCCTTCCGCCGCGAATGGTTGCGTAGGCGGGCCGAGTCTCGTGCGGGATCCAGTCGTCGATCACCAATACGTCGTCCACCCACACGCGAACGCCATCGTCGCTGAGTGTGCGCAGGGTGTGCGCTCCCGCGGGAAGTGAGAGTGTGCTTGTTGCGTCCAGCGCGACGCGCGTGCGTGCCAACGAGGGAAACAGCGCGCGCGCCGTGAAGTAGTCCAAGCGGGATTCAGTGCGGGTGAGGTGCGGCGTCCCGCGAAGCAAGGTGCTGAACGCATCGGCGTTCGTACGTGGATCGGTGCTGTCCGCCCAAACGAAAAATCGGACCGTCCACTGCGCAACCGGCTCGTAGCGCTCGTACGAGAATCGCAC
>Ga0163144_10014139_pt1 | contig 16586 bp, 12 predicted proteins | sample OliLak19BULKMAT1_FD_123175 | JGI IMG/M metagenome (GOLD analysis project Ga0163144, IMG submission 123175) | Freshwater microbial mat bacterial communities from Lake Vanda, McMurdo Dry Valleys, Antarctica - Oligotrophic Lake LV.19.BULKMAT1 | ecosystem: Environmental > Aquatic > Freshwater >... | reverse complement strand
CTACGCCTTGAACTCCAGTCCAATACCTCGGATGTCCAGCTCCACGTCGCTGTTCCGATCCACCCTCCTGTTCGCGCTGCTGGCGGGCGCCCCTCGAGACGCCGTCGCACAGGGGAAGCGCGCCGACAGCAAGGCCGCGGCCACCAAACCCGTATGGCCGGACGAAGGCCCCCGGACCTGGGCGCCCAGGCCGACGACCGCCGAGATCACGGCCAACGACCTGCGCACCCGCCTCTATCAGTTTGCCGACGATTCGATGCTCGGCCGCCGCATTGGAGAGCTCGGGAACTACAAGGGGACCGAATACATCGCGCGCGAGTTCAAGCGCCTCGGTCTCAAGCCGGCCGGTGACGACGGCGGCTATTTTCAGGTGCTCCCCTTTGGACCGATCGGGTTTGACAGCGTGGCCACTCGCCTGACGGTGGCCGGAGCAACGTTGGCCGTCCGATCGGATTGGGTTCCGCTCACACCGTCGCTGGCCAACGGCTTTGGCAGCAGGGCAGAGCTCAACAATGTGCCAGCGGTATTCGCCGGTCATTGGGGCGATTCGGCGGTCGCGCTGGACCCAGCGGTCTTTCGCGGAAAGGTGGCCGTGTTTGTGGCGACGCCTGCCGTGCTGACGGCGCTCACACCCGTGGCTGGGCGTGGGGGCGGCGCGGCGATCGCACCAACGCTCCCCCGCTGTGACTCCGTGCCGGACAAGTTTGGCGCGGCAGCGGCCGCCGCTGTCGAAGCCAGGATTCGTGAAGCTCAGGCGGCGGCAACGGGTGGTGCTCCCGCCGCCGGACGCGGTGGTCGCGCCGGTGGTCCGGCGGCGCCTCCACGCAGCGCGGACATGCGCGCCGCGGCAGCCGGTGCGGTCGGCATCCTCATCATCTCGCCGGAAGCGCTCTCAGCCAGCTCGCCGTCTCCGTTCAGCGGCCGCATGGCGATGAAGCCGACGAATGCTTCGGGACCGGCCTCGGGCCCCGTCGCCGCCACCATAGCTCCGGCCACCGCGTCCCGGCTCTTCGGCAAGTCGGTGGAGGCGTTGCGCGTGGGCGACGTGGGAGAGCCTGTCTCCGCCTCGTGGAGCTACGAATGGCGCATGACCCCGACGCCGGCGCGCAATGTCGTGGCAATCCTTCCCGGCTCCGACCCGGCGCGCGCTGGGGAATACGTGCTGGTGGGCGCGCATAACGATCACGTGGGTGTGAACACGGCGGCGCTCGATCATGACTCGCTGCGCGCCGTCAACACCATCACGCGTCGGCAAGGCGCCAACGACCCCGCCTGTCGCCCCACCGTCGCGCAGCAGCAACAAATCGACTCGATCATCACCCGCGCACGCAGCATCCGTCCGCCCCGTCGCGATTCGATCATGAACGGGGCCGACGACGACGGGTCGGGCACGGTCGTTTTGCTCGAAATCGCCGAACAGTTCGCCAGGGAGAAGCCGGCCCGTTCGATCATTTTCGTCTCGCATCAGGGCGAAGAAGCCGGGCTGCTCGGCTCCAAGTGGTTTACCGATCACCCGTCCGTACCGCTCACGTCCATCGTCGCCGCACACAACATGGACATGCTGGGCAAGGGGCGCGCGGATCAGGTGAAATTCGGCGGACCGAACTCGGTGCAGATGCTCGGCGCGCGGCGCCTGTCGCGCGAGTTTGGCGACATGATCGATTCGGTCAACGCGGTCAGATCGGAACCGATGGCCATCGACAAGACATGGGATGTCGTCGCCAACCCCATGAACCGGTTCTGCCGCAGCGATCAGGTCAACTACGTGTTCCACAAGGTTCCGGTCACCTACTTCTCGCTCGGCTACGCGCAGGACTACCACCAGCTCACCGACGAACCGCAGTACATCGAGTACGACCACTCGGCGCGGTTGGCGCGGTTCATTCACGACGTGATGATGGCGATCGCGAACCGAAAGGACCGGCTGGCGATCACGGGAGCGGATGCGGCGTACCCGGTTTGTCGGTTTTAGGGGGGCGGGGGCGGGGACGGGGACGGGGAAGGGCAACCACCAAGTTTCCGGCTTCGGGTTTAGGTTTTGGGCTTTGAGAAACGGACTTTCGGCTGCGGGGCAGATGCCCTCGGAACACGCGGACGCCCCGACTGCAAGCCCAGAACCTTTACCCGAAGCTCGACACTTGGTGGTTGATCGTAAGGAACAACCGACCCCGTCCGCGATTACAATTCATTGAGCATTTCGGCGCGCGAAGTGTTGGTCGGTATCGCGCGCCCGTCCCTTTTGGCCAGGCCCCATGGAATCGACCAACCCTGCGCTGCATTCAAAAGCGCTGAACGAGCTGAGTCGCCGCAACGTCGGCGCCGCAGCCATGACCATCAATGGCACCGCGACCAAGACGCTGGTGCTGTTGCTCGCGACCACTTTCAGCGCTGGCCTCATCTGGCAAGCGGATCCCCAGGTGTGGGGTTCGGCCATGCTGATCGGCAGCATCGGTGGCCTCATTCTTGGATTGGCCACGTCATTCAAGCCCACGTGGGCGCCGATCACGGCGCCCTTGTATGCCGTCGTCGAAGGACTCGCGCTCGGTGCGATCTCCGGCTTGTTCAACGCGCGTTTCCGCGGCTTGCCCATGATGGCGGTGGCGGCGACGCTGGTGACGGCCGTGCTGTTGTTCGCCGCCTATCGCGCGCGTTTGATCACGGTGACTGAACGTATGCGTGCAGTGGCCGGCATGGCGCTGATCGGCCTGCTCGCGACCTATCTCGTGCAGTTCGTGCTTGGCTTCTTCGGCGTGAGCATTCCGTTCATCAACGGCAACGGTGTTCTCGGCATTGGCTTCAGTCTGCTGAGCACCGGGCTGGCGGCGTTCTTCCTGCTGCTGGACATGGATCGCGTCGAGCAGATGGTGAAGGCGGGACTTCCGAAGTCGATGGAGTGGTACGGCGCGTTCGGATTTCTCGTGACGCTCGTGTGGCTGTACATGGAGATGCTCAAGCTGCTGAGCAAGCTGCAGCGGAGGTAGTCGGCAGCGCGCTCGCACGAGCGCACTGCACGTGAACGCCGCCGAGTCCGAGGGATTCGGCGGCGTTTGTTTTTGAAGTTTCGAGGACCGCGGGCGGAGCGATTCTGACAGAGGTGAAGACGGAGCGCGAGTCTCAGAACGTCACGCGCACCGATGTCACAGGCCCGAGTGAAACGAACACGCGTCCATCCAGCGCGCGCGCTGAACTCTCCATGATGCCGCGTAGTGGTCCGGCGTCGCGGGCGGGCTTTATGATGCCATCGGCGGCCAACAGACCGAGTATGCCACCGGCGCTCGCAAGGGCGAGGGAGCCCTGCGTCTCAGTTCCGGCCATCGCGGCGACGCCGCCGCCCATCAACGCACCGGCGAGCGCGCCGAGTTGCGCGAGGGTGCCGTCGGCACTCGTGCGATCGGCTTTCCGCACGAGTCCGCGATCGGCGAGAAACGCACCAGCGAGAACGCCAGCCGCTGCCACACCATACCTGGGCGAGTCATCGCCACGATCACCGATGAGTGAGGAAGCGGCAGCCCCGCCAAGCAGGGCACTGGCGAAGGCCACGCTCACGTCGCCGGCGGTGACGTTGTAGGCGGCGCGGCGCGCATAACGGGGGCCAAGCGCGTAGCCGAGGACGTTCGCGCCGATGGCGGCACCGACGGCGGCCTTGCCGGGCCCGCGCAGGCTGTTGTCGGTACGCGTGTAGCTGCCGAACTGCGGATTGTTCGCGTCAAAGGGAATCACCGTTTTCCGCCCCTTGAACGCTCCGCTGCTTCCGCTCATGCCGAGCGCGGTGAGTGCGCCGAGGTCGGCGAAGAACCCCGCACTGGCCGCTTCGCCGTCGCTGAGTCCGCGGGCTTGTTGGAATCCGGCGATGGTGCCGCCGATGGCACCGGCGAGAATCGGCACTCCCCAACCGGGTCCCCCGCTGGCGTTGGCGACCGCGGCAATGCCGACGCCGGCGAGCGCGCCTCGCGTGCCGCCATGTGCCGCCCGTGCGGCCTGGGCGCGCGTGACCACTCGGCCCTTGACCATGTTGGCCGCCACGAAGAACGATGTGCCGGCCGCAAGGAAGTAGCCGCCGGCCGCGGCGGCACCGTTGCTCCGACTGAGAATCGCGGCGGTGGCCGGACCGTAGGCCACGAGTCCGAGGAAGGTCTGATTGCGCACGAACGTGTTGCCGGCCGGTTGCGACACGATTACGCCGGTGCCGGCATCAATAAGGCGGTCGCCGCCGCGGCCCTGCACGAACAGTCCCGCTCGCACGGCGTTCTGTAGGCTGGTTGCGCCGGCGGCGTCGAGCGCGAAACGCGCGACGGTGCTGTCCAATCGTTGCACGACGAGTACGTGCGTGCCGCCATCCGCGCGATAGAGTCGAGCCTCACGGAAGGAACCGAGCACCGGCCATGCCGGCGCGACGAGGTTGAGTCGTGAAACCAGCGTCGGCGTGATGATGGTGATGCGACCCGCGCTGTCGAGCGGAACGAGCGTCTCGATGACGGGCATGATTTGCGCGGCGACCGGGAGGGCGACGGACATTGTACAGATCGCGACGCCGATCAGGGAGAACGCATGGAGGACGCGAACGGACAAAGCTGAGAGCATTCGGGTTTCATGGGTGCGAGGGTACCGGACTGGCATGGTGACAACTTGGGCGTATGACCCCGCATGATTGTCGTTGTTCGACCAAATCTGGGTCGAACCGTTCGCGGTGGTGCTGCCGTCGTTCTCGCTACTTGCGCGGTTGCACCAGACGCACGAAGCGCGGATCACCGCGGAGCGCAGCAAATGCAGGATCGGTATGGAGCAGGCCGACGTCGTACGGGTGGGCGCCGTGCGGCAGCGCCTCCAACAACGCGAGCGCACCACCCGCATCACCAAGCAGTGCCGCGATGCTCGCGCGATAGAACGTCGGCATTCCGACCGGAAATTGCGACGGCTGTGCGGCGAGCCAGGCTGCGGTGCGTCGCGCTGTCGTGGTGTCGCCCGCTGCGGCGCTGACCGCCCCCAGCGCACCGCGAATCCCGACGACGTTCGGCACCACGCGGGCCAGCGTATCGAGTAGCGCACGCCCGTCGCGCGCGCGACCGACCAGGACGAGCGCGTGCGCCAAAATAAAGCGCTGCTCGGGCGGCAGTGGTCCTGCGCTGGCACGGCGAGTGAACCACGCGACGGCCTGTTCAGCTGCCGCTTGCGACGCGGACGCCAGCGCGCCGTGCGCAGCGAGCTCTGTGGCGATCTGGTACCTGACCCATCCCGGCGACGCCAGTTCGGGTGCGCGCATCCACCCGCCCGTTATGCCCGCGAGCATCGCCGGTTCCGGCGGCCTCGCCTCGATGTTGTCCAGCGCAGCGAGCGCCTCTGTCGCGCGACCCGCACCCGCCAATGCCCGCGCGCGCATGTACGCCGCGGCGAGTGGCGCGCGTCCTTCCCGTGTCAGGCGCAGTGCGCTCGCGAGTTCACTCCCGAAATCGCCGAGCGCGTGATAATCGGCGGTGAGCTCGCGCCAGTAGAGCAGCTTGGCGTCGTCCGACATCCATGCGAGGTCGCGCTCGGGGTCGATCGCCGTCAACTGCGTGATCGCCAGCGCGGGCGTGCGGAGTTGCCGGTATCCAACGGCCAGCGTCCAACGCACGTGCGACGAGCCGGGTTGCAGCTCGAGCCGTGCGCGCTGCAGGCGGTTGTGCTCCTCCCAGTCGCTCGCGCACCGCGCCTTCGAGACGTCGAGCGTGAACCGTTCCCAGGGTCCGAGCGTCGCGACGCGCGCGTTCAGTGCGGTGGTGACGGAATCGACGATGTCGCAGCGTGCAATGCCCACCGCGTTCACCGTCAGCCACGCGGCTGCAGCGTCGAACGAGGGGTCGAGTTCGGCCGCCCGACGAAAATGCGGGAACGCCGGCGCGAATGCGCCGCGCCAGTACAAGTCCTGTGCGACCACGTACTCCGCATACGCGTCGAAGCGCGGTGGCCGCATCGACGGCGTCGCGAAGTAACTCGCGCGTGGGTCGACGATCGTGCCGAGTGCCGCCGCCACACGCTGCCGGAGTTCGTCGACCGCGGCCAGTGGGTCGGTTACGGGCGCGCCGATCGGATCGACGAGGCGGAGCACCTGGCCGGTGCCGACATCGACGACGCTGGCAGTGAAACGCACGGTGTCGGCAGTGCGGTAGTACCGACCTTCGACGACGAGACCGGCGCCGGAACGGCGCGCCATCGCGCGCGCGTCCGGGCGTTCGTTGGGGGGCGAGTGGCCCTGCGTGTAGAGCGTTCCGGCGTCGAGTACATCCACCAGTGTCGTGCGTGCGAGACCCCGCGTCACCCAGTCCGACGCCATCAACCCGAGCGACGCGAGCGTGGTGTCCCCCGTCTGGTTTTCGAAGACCGCGATGGCGACGCGCTTCGGGTCGAGCGCCACCACCGGCGCATTTGGCACCAACGCGGACGCAGTTGCGGGGGCGCGCGAATTCCACCAGAGGACCATGGCGATCGCCGCCGCAGCGGTAAGGCCAGCCGCGACCCACCGTGCTGTACGCCAGCTGCCGTTGTTCGGCCTCGCATTCAGCATCGCATGCTGCGCGGTCGTTGCATCCGCGACTTTGCTCCGATCGACCGCGACCATCTCCACTCGTGGTGCAGCGTCGGTACTCCGACCATCCACGGGCTCCCGCCCGGTCTGGCCTGACGCGATCGCGGCCGCGAGCTCCGTGATGGCGAGGTCGGGCGCTGACCCAAACTCCTCTTGCACGAGGGATTGGTGCACGCGTGCGTGCCGCAGCGCCGCCGGCCCGTCGCCCGCGGCATCGAGCGCCTGCATCAGCGCAACGGCGACGCGACTGCTCAACGGCTCGACCGCTTGTCGCCGACGCCACCACGCCACGGCTCCTGCCTGGTCGCCGCGTGCTCCGGCGTCGCGCGCGAGTTCTTCCAGCGCCGCCGCAAACTCGTCGGCGAGCTGGCGACGATGTCCCTCCGTCCACCGTTCGAGCTCGCCAGCGCCGTCCACGTGTACGCCGTCCATGAACGGTCCGGCGTAGAGCGCCACCGCGACCTCGGGGCGTCGGGTACGTCGCGCCACCGTAAAGGCGGCGATGTCGGAGTCGATGTGCTGCGGGTCGAGCGCGAGCGACGCCGTTCCTGACAGGACATCGTCGGGACCGAGCTGGCGTCGCAGCGAGTGGAGCATCTGCTTGAGCGCGCCGCGTGCCTTGTCCGAGTCGCTCTCCGGCCAGAGCAGCGCCATCAGTCGATCGCGCGGGACACCGGTGGGGCCGCTGGCGGCAACGATCGCGAGCAATGCGAGCGCTTTCCGCTGCGCGGCCATGGTGGGCATTGGCACGCCGTCGCGTTCGACATTGAGCCCACCGAGCGTGATCAGACGATACACGGCTGCCTCTACTCCATTGGCCTGACGAAGAACTGACCGCGCGCTGACCACATGTCGGTATGTAGCCGCTGCCGACGCGCCGCAGCAAGAGCGCACAACGGAAATCGCGCATGGACCCCCGGCGCGTATCACCCAACAGCAGGAGTCTCAGATGTCACAATTTTCGCCGCGGTCGTCAGTCTGGAACCGCTTTGGTCGGACCTCCGGGCTGCGCGCCACCAGTGTGTCTGTCGTAGCCCTTGTCGGGCTTGCCCTCGCGGGGCTGGTGTCGTGCGGTGCCGACGCACCAACCGCCGCCCCGGTGGAGATCTTGAAGGGGTCGGAGGTCACGTTCGGGAACGGCACCGCGCGGACCGAGGTCCGGGTGCAGGGCACGACCGTGGTCTCGGTGGCCGTCGTGTTGTCGGAGAATGCGCTGGAAGGGCTGCCCACGCAGCTGCCGCCAATGACGAGCCAGGAGTTCATCCTGCCCCTTCCGGCCGCCGCGCCGGCGTTGGTGTTCAGTCAGGTGGCGGTCAACTGGCAGCCGGTCGGGCATCCGCCGATGAACATCTACACCGTCCCGCACTTCGACGTGCACTTCTACACGATCACGGCGCAGCAGCGCGACGCGATCACGCCCGCCGATCCGACGTTCGCGGCAAAGACGGCGCGGCAGCCTGCCGTGGACGCCCTCCCGGCCGGATACACGCTCGATCCGGCAGCGGTCCCGCGCATGGGAGTGCACGCGGCGGCCTCGAATGCGCCCGAGCTTCAGGGCGCGCCCTTCGCCTCCACGTTCGTGTATGGATTTTACGATGGCGGCATGATCTTCCTCGAACCCATGATGACGCGCGCGTTCCTGCTGGGCAGGCCGGACACCACGATCAAGATCATCACGCCGGCGAAATACCCTCGGGCTGGCGCGTATCCGACGGCGTATTCCTACAAGTACGATGCCGCGACGCGTGAGCGCCGGATCGAGCTGCGTGACTTTGTGCAGCGGCAGTGATGGCCGCTCCTGCTGACGCTCAGGATGTCGCGGCCGTCGTGCTGTCCATCGCCTCGGCGTCTTCGTGGAAGGCGTAACCACGCTTTTGTCTTTTGGCGCGGTACATGGCGGCGTCGGCTAAGGCAATCAGGTCGGCGCCGGTTGTGGCATGGTCAGGAAACAGTGCGATGCCGATGCTCGGGCTGACCATCAGATCCAACGCGTCGATCCTGATCGGGACCGCAATGTTCGCGAGAACAAGTTTGGCGATGCGTTCGACGTTCTCCGCGCCCTGCGGATTGACCAGCAGATACAGGAACTCGTCGCCGCCATTGCGGCAGACGGTGTCTTCATCGCGGGCATGCGCGAGCAGGCGACGCGCGACCTCCTTGAGCACGACGTCGCCGGCCGCATGGCCGTGGGTATCATTGATGCTTTTGAAACGATCCAGATCAAGGAACATGACCGCCAGCATCCACTGCTGGCGCTCGGCCAGGGAGATGGCGTGGCTCAACCTGTCGTGGAACAGGTGCACGTTCGGCAATCCGGTGGCAGCGTCATGCAAAGCCTGCATCCTCGACCTGCGCTCGTCTTCCTTGGTCGTGGCCAGCGATGACTCCGTCTTCGCCAATTCCTGACGCGAACGGGCCAGCGCACGCTCCACCTTCTTCAAATCTTCAACGCCTTGGGTCAGGGTCTCAGTGACTTGATGAAGGTCATCGACACATTCCTGAACCTTCGCGGCGACCTCTTCGCTTTCATTCAACGAATCCTGCGCGGACAGGGTCGTGGCGCCGTCCGCGATCCGCTGTTTCACCGATTCGTTGTTCGACGTCAGGTCGTCAGCGCACTCCTCGACCTTGTCGCGAACTTCATGGCTTTGCTCCAGAGCCAACTGCAACGACGCGGGTGTGTCGCGGGCACCCGCGGAGGACGAGGATTTCGATGGCATGGCGCGCAGCGCTACCGGCCGAACGCTGAACGCAAGCGCTGGCCGGCGAACTGCACCGCTTCCTTTGCCTCCGGCACCACCGCAGCCATCCCGAAGAATTCGTGCGTCACACCGTCCCACTGACGTCGCTCCACCGGCACACCAGCGCGCTTCAGCAGCTCGGCAAGCTGCTCGCCTTCCGAGCGTAACGGGTCGATCTCTGCGGCAATGATCGTGGTGGGCGGCAACCCCTGCACCTTCGCCCCCAACAGGTTTATCCCCGGGTATACCAGCAACTGATATACCGGGAGCTGCACGCCCTCGTCACGCGCGCGCAGGGAGATGTGCATGGCGAGGTTGCCGCCCGCACTCTCGCCGGCCACCGCTATGCGGCGCGGGTCGCCACCCAGTTCCTCGGCGTGCTGCAGCGTCCATCGGTAGGCAGCCCAGACGTCCTCGTGCGCCGCCGGGAACTTGTGCTCGGGTGCCGGCCGGTAGTGCGTGGAGATCACCACCGCGCCGGCAGCGTTGGTGAGCGCGCGCGCCGACGCATCGTACGTGTCCAGGTCGGCAATCACCCACCCGCCGCTGGCGTTCCGCTCCTCGAGTACCGCTTTCACGGCGTCGGCTGACGAGGGCTGCTGGCGCGCCTGCACGGGTGTCAGCTCGGGTTTGGAGTCACGATCTGACGTGCAGGCGGCGACAGCGAGCAAGACCGCAGAGAGCAGTGCCGACCGGGGAGTTGTAGACATGATCTCTTCTGAGTGGGGCATGTAGGCCTTCTGGACGCACTCAATGGCGGGCACGAACCGTGCCGCGTGCGCCGCTCATGCGATGCCTGCGACGATCAGGACAAGTCGATCACGGTGCCCACGCCAGCATATCGATAGTTCTCGCCGAAAATGCGTTGCAGCACGGCGAACGTGACCTCTCCGGTGCAGTGTCCTGGTGCAATGCGGTCGATTTTCCACTTGTCGCGAAGTGCCACAGCCAGTCGCTCGATTTCCGGTCTCGGGGCGGTGACGAGGTGCAACCCACCAACGACCATCGAAATCTGTGGATCGCGCGCAGCCACCGACGCGACGATTCGCTCAATTCCAGGATGCGAACAACCCACCACGACGATCTGCCCCTTGGGTGTGTCGATGACCAGCGAGAGTTCTGGCGTTTCGCTGAACTGCTGGTTCGCTGAAATATTTCGTACGATACGGAAGCCCGGAGCGATCTCCAGCGTGTTGCTGACTCGGATGAAGTTGGCCCCGGTCCATGCGCTGCCATGAGGAATTGCGTCCGGCACCGCGCCGTTGAAGTAGCGCATCCTGACCGGTAACGATGGGTCTGGCGCTCGGAAAAACACCGCAGGCGTAGGTCCACCAAACGCCTCGTCATCCGGGACGTAAATCTTGACGCGTGGATTGACGGTCAGCAGATAGCGAAGCCCTGCCGTGTGATCCCCGTGGCGATGTGAGATCACCACGGCATCCAAGCGAGTCAGGTCCACTCCGAGCCGTCGCACGTTCTCGGAGAAGCCGGCCGAATCGTTTCCGGTGTCGAAGAGAATGCGCTTCCCCCCGTACTCGACCAGCGCGGCATAGCCCCAGTCCTGGTGTAGCTGTGGTTGCGACCCAAATGCGTCGACCAAGATCGTCAGGCGCTGGTCGCCAAGCGAAAGGGGTTGAGGGCCGATGGTGTGAGCCACGGGGGCGGAAGAACCGATCCCCAGCGCGACAGAGAGTGCCAGCAACAGTTCCAGTGTTCTGATCATCGGATACTCCGGTGAGCTGCATCGATAGGCGACAAGTGCGGGCTGGCGGAGCGCGCGACGATATCCCGTGCGCAGGTGCGCGTCGCGACCCAAGCAACGATCACAGCGTGTGATCTGCTGAGCAAGGACGCCGCCTTCGAACGGGTGGTGGCCTGCGCAGCTGCCGTCCATGACGAGCCAGTCGGCGGCGTTTCTGCTTTCGTGCGTTTGCTACGGAGACTCGCGCGACGATCAGGTGTCGAGCTTTGAGTTCGAGTGTGGGGCTTCGAGTCGTGCCATTACGTCGGCCAGTACGTCGTCGGCAATCGGGTAGGTGTGCTCGACCGACGGGAAGCGACGGGCGCGCACATCGGCTGACCATTCCTGCACTGCGTGTACAAGTGTGTCGCGTGCGGTTGCATAGGGCTTCACGAATCGCGGAACGCGGCCTTCGGTGAAACCCAACAGGTCGTGGTAGACGAGCACCTGCCCGCTGGCAGACGCTCCCGCGCCAATGCCGATGACGGGAATGTGCACGCGCCGCGTGATGATCCCGGCGATCTGAGCGGGCACCGCTTCGATGACGAGTGCTGAACATCCGGCGATTTCGAGTTCGACAGCGTCGTGGATGATGGCCAGGGCCTGTTCGGCATCACGACCCTTGGCGCGATAGTCGCGCGCGTTGGTGACCGATTGCGGCAACAGTCCGACATGACCGACCACGGGGATTCCATCGGCGACGATGGCGCGCACGCGCGACAGCAGTGGCCCGGCGCCCTCGAGCTTCACGGCATCGCAGCCGGCTTCACGCAGGAACCGTCGCGCGGTCCCGAGTGCCTGTGCGTCGCTGGTCTCGTACGTTCCGAAGGGCAGATCGCCCAGGATCAGCGTGTCGTGCGCGCCGCGCCGTGCGGCACGCGCGAGCATGATCAGTTCGTCGGCCGAGATTTCGCGTGTGGAGGAGTAGCCGAGTACCGTCATGGCGGCCGAATCGCCCACGAGAATGATGTCGGCGCCTCCGAGTTCGGCGATGCGTGCCGATGGATAGTCGTACGCCGTGAGCATCACGATCGGCACATGGCGCGAACGCAGATCGGCCAGTCGTCCGATGCCCGTTGCAAGACTCGTTCGTGATGCAGGCGATGCTGCGCCAGACGCAGCGCTGCCTGCGCCATTTTCGCTATCTGTCATGTCGAGTGCGTAGGTGTCAGGCCGCCATGCCATCAGGTGCAGCGACTGGCGTGTCTACAGACACCAATACGTTGTCGATGAGCCGCACGGCGCCGAAACGTGCGGCGATGGCGACGAGAATGCGTCCGTGCAGCCTGTCGATCGGCTGCAGCGTGTGAGGCGACACGGCGACGAAGTAGTCGACCGCGATGTGCGCCTGATCCAGGATGTGCTCGCCATGCTGCAGCGCGCGCGACGCGTCACGTTCACCGCTGACAATGGCTTGTTCGACGGCGGCGAGTGCGCGATGGAGCGTTGGTGCGCGTTTGCGCGAGTCCGCATCGAGCAACACGTTGCGACTGGACATCGCAAGGCCGTCGGCCTCGCGCACCGTTGGACAGATGACGACCTGTACGGGAATGTCGAGATCGCGCACGAGTTGCGTGATGATCAACGCCTGTTGCGCATCCTTCTGTCCGAAGAACGCGTCATCGGGTTGCGCCATGTTGAGCAACTTGGCGACCACGGTGGCAACACCGCGAAAATGCCCTGTGCCGCGCACCGCGCCTTCGAGCGGTGCGGCGAGCGCCGAGAGTTCCACCGTGGTCATGAAACCGTGGGGGTAGACCTCATGCACCGTCGGCGCGAAGAGCACGTGCGCGTCGGCCGACTCGAGCATCGCGGCGTCACGCGCTTCATCGCGCGGATAACGTTCGAGGTCCGCCGCATCGTTGAACTGTGGGGGATTGACGAAGAGTGAAACGATGACGCACGGGCAGTGCGAGCGCGCGCGCGCGAGCAGGGAAAGATGTCCATCGTGCAGCGCACCCATTGTTGGCACGAGCCCGATGCGGTCGCCGCGCGCGCGGGCCAACCTCACGACGTCGCGCAACTCGGCGATCGTCCGCACGACGATCATGGCCAGTCCCCACGCGGGAGCGCCGCGGTCGTCGCGTGCACGCCGGGCGACAGTGCATCACTCGCGTCCGACGTCGGGACGCTGCGCGACGCCGGTTGCGCGGCCAATGCGTGTGTCGCCGCCGCCAACGCGTCCCACAGCGGCACAAGCGCTGGCATGTGATGCGCGACGGCAGCGCGCTGTCGTCGCTCGGTGTCGAGATCACCGCGCACGATCGGGCCCGTGAGCGATTCGCGCGCGCCGTGCTTGGCCCAGCTGTCTACGGTGGCGCGAACGAGCGGAACGAATGCGCTGCGATCGAGACCAACTGGTGCGGCGAGTGCTTCAGCCATGGCTTCGAGTGTGACGAGATAGTTGGACGCCGCCGACGCCGCCGCGTGGTACAGCGCCCGCAATTCGGCGGGCACCTCGCGCGGCCGCATGCCAAGCGTTGTGGCGAGCGCGCGCGCGACAGCGAGTGCGCGTACAGTGCTCCCATCGATGGCCGCGGTGGCGCTGGCGAAGTCTGCGTCTGCTCCGGTGACGGAAAGCAGCGGATGCATGACGAAGCGTTCGTGCGGCGCAAGGAGCGCGAGATCGGCGGATGCACTGACATGACCGACGATCGCACCTGGCGAGAGTAGGGCACTCGCCGTCGCGATCTCGCGGTCCGGCACGCAGAGCAGCACGATCGCCGCGCCATTCGCGTCGGCGCCCCGTGGCATCGGGCCGCGCACGGGAACACCGGCGGCGCTGAGTGCAGCGGCGAGTGCAGTGCCCATTCGGCCGCGGCCGATGATGTCCAGGGGAAGAATCGTGATCATGTCTGTTCTCTTGACTCCCGCCACCGCTCCAACGCCTCCACCCGCGCCTCCAACGTTTGCAGCTGCTCGTCGGCTGCCACAGCTGCGTCGCGCAGACGCGCCACCGGCGGCTCCGCACTGTTCGCCGCCACCGGTGCCGCCGCCACCGTCACCACCGCCGCACCTGTTGTCCGTCCGCTCCCCACCCCGCTCACACCACGCGCCGCCCATCGCAGCACACCGCGACCCGGTGCGCCCGTCCAGAAGGGCTTCGACAACCACTCGCCGGCCGGGCGCCTCAGCGGACTGCGCAACAGGCCGATGTACGCGAGACCGCGCGTGACTGCGACCACGTACAGGAGGATCGAGCCGATGGGCTTCACGCCGTACCAGTCCGGCCGGAGCTCGACGCGTTGGTAGTTCAGGACATACCACTTCACGCCAACGGTCGCGACAAGCAGTGCCACATAGAGGATGACGCTGCGGCGACGGCGCGCGACGACGGCTGCATCGGCGCGCAATTGCGCTCGTTCGGCCTCGCGTTCGGCAAAGATCGTTTGCAATCCGCGTTGAATTTCGGCGATCCCGAAGCCGCGCTGCGCCAGACGGCGCGCCTGCTCCACCGTCTGCGTGAGCCGTCCCCACAGGACGGCCGCGAACACCACCACCGGAAGAATGATGTCGAGGTTGCCCTCATACGCCCGACCGAGTGCGATGTACAGCAGCACGCCCATGACGAGACCGCCGACCAGGACCAGACCTGCCTGGCCCGCTTCCTCGCCGAACAGGCGGATGGGGAGCGGTACCTCGGGTCCGCCGAGTTTCGCGGCATCGAGCGTATCGACCAACTGCTCCGCCGTCTCGAAACGCTCGAGCGGATCCTTGCGCAGGCATCGATCGATCGCGTCTGCCAGCGCGCTCGGGAGGTCGCTCCGCTGCTCGATCACCGGCGGCACAATTTCCGTGAGCTGCTTGACGAGCACCTTCTGCGTGCTGTCTCCAGAGATGGCCAATTTCGCCGTCGCTGCAAACCAGGCCACGAGTCCCAATGAGTACAGATCACTGCGCCCGGTGACATCGTCACCCGAGGCTTGCTCGGGGCTCATGAACTCGGGCGTGCCGATCACTTCACCGACACGCGTGAGCCCCTGCGTCATCGTCGGCGCCGCAATGGTGCGCGAGATACCGAAATCCATCAGTAGCGCGCGGCCGGTGGCCCGCTCGAGCATGATGTTGTCCGGCTTGATGTCGCGATGCACCACGCCGCGACCGTGCGCGTACGCCAGCGCGTACCCGACATCCTGCAGCAGTCGCACGAGTTCCTTCACCGACAGCGGGCCTGCTCGCTTCACCCGTTCGGCCAGACTTTCGCCCTCCACGTACCCCATCGCAAACGCCAGCAGCCCATCGCGATCCTCGACGCTGAACACCGGTACGATATTCGGATGCGAGAAACTCGCGGCCATGCGCGTCTCGCGCAGGAATCGCTCACGCAGATCGATCTGCGCGGCAAACTCCGGCGGCAAGACCTTGATGGCGACGTTTCGATCGAGCTGGAGATCGCGCGCGAGATACACGGCGCCCATGCCCCCGCGACCAAGCGGCTTTTCGATCGCGTAGCGGTCGCCCAGTCGAGAGCGCAGCGAGTCGAGTGAGATATCAGGCGCCTGGTGCCTGGTCGCCGCGTGTTCGTTCGCCGAGGCGTTGGCGTGCGCGCTCATGACGAGGTGATGGCCTGGAGTTTGAGCATGGTCGCCCAGTTGCGTGTGGTCACCCCGGCACCGAGCGCGCGCAGCACCACTTCGGCCAGCTTGCTCTGCGAGAGTCCGTTCTCGCACCACACGTAGGCCGCGCGCGCTCCCAGCTGCACGGCATCAGGCTCCCATGACTGGCGCACAATGGTGTGCAGCTTCGTGATGTCGGCGGGGTCAGCCAGCATCGACACGAACATCTTTGATGGATTCGTGACGCGAGGCAGCAGCGAATTCTCCTCGACAATCGTATCCATGTCGGCCCTGTTCAACAGAAAAACGCGGGATGAAACACCCAGCTGTTCGCGCAAGGCCTGCTCGATGCGCGCGCCGGCCTTGCGTCCCTTGGCCGCACTGGTGGTGAATACAACGTTGCCGCTATTGAGCAGGGTCTTTACGTCGCCGTAGCCGAGTGACTCGACAAGCGCACGCAGATCGGCCATCGCCACGCGTTTGGCGGTGCCGACATTGATGCCGCGCAACAGGGCCACGTGCCACTCGCTCACTGATTTGGCTCCTCATGCGTCAGGCTACGACCGGCAGCATCATGGCGGTGCCCGGCACGACCAGCGTGAAGGTAGCACTTCCACAGATGGCCGGGAATCTCGGCGTCGATCATCGGAGGTCGCTATCCGCCGCCGTAGCGTTCGGTGAGGATCGAGCTGGCCGGAATGCCGATGTCGAGGAGCAGATCGGACGTGGTGCGCACGAAGGCATTCGAGCCGCAGACGAGCGATTGCGATGGGAGCGAGTCGACCGTGATCAGCGATGCGATCATCGCCGCATCGACGCGACGACTGAAATCCTGCGGGCGACGTGCCATACCGCGAGTGAGCGTGAAGACGCAGCAGAAGTCAGACAGCCGCGATTCCTGCGCGATCAGTTCTTCGCGATAGATGACCGACTCCCAGCTGCGTGCGGAGTAGAGCAGCGTCACGGGCGCATTATGTGCGACGAAT
>Ga0163144_10014138_pt1 | contig 16587 bp, 21 predicted proteins | sample OliLak19BULKMAT1_FD_123175 | JGI IMG/M metagenome (GOLD analysis project Ga0163144, IMG submission 123175) | Freshwater microbial mat bacterial communities from Lake Vanda, McMurdo Dry Valleys, Antarctica - Oligotrophic Lake LV.19.BULKMAT1 | ecosystem: Environmental > Aquatic > Freshwater >... | reverse complement strand
CCATGTCGTGCTCACCATGTCGTGCTCACCATGTCGTGCTCACCATGTCGTGCTCACCATGTCGTGCTCACCATGTCGGATCGACGAGCACCTTCGTCTGTTCGCTCGTGCCACTGGCAAGGTCGGCGAGTGCCGCCTCCAAGTCGTCGAGACCGACCGTGGAGGAGTGCAGCGGTTCGACAGCGACGCGGCCGTCAGCGATCATGCCCATCGCCATCTCGAACTCCTCGTGAAGATAGGCGAGCGACGAGGTGACCGAGATCTCCTTCACCAGCCACACACCGGGAGAGATCGGTGCATCGCCATCGGCGAGCCCGATCAGGCACATCGCACCTCCGCGCCGGGCCAGGTCGACTGCCGACTGCACCGCAAATGGTCGGCCGACACATTCATAGACGATGTCGGCACCGAGACCGTGCGTGAGCTCCCTGACCAGCTCGTTCGTCCGGGGGCCGGGTTCGACTGCATGGTGCGCACCGAGCGCAAGGGCCAGTTCCCGCCGGCGAGCGTTCGGTTCCACCACGATGACGAGGCCCGCGCCGGCGGCGCGGACCCACTGCATCGTGCCGAGACCGATCGGCCCGCCACCCTGGACCACTGCGATGTCGCCGAGCCGCAGCGCGCTGGTGCGTACAGCGTGAAACGCAACGGTCGCCGGCTCGACCTGCGCCGCGGCTGCATCGCTCAAGCCAGGATTCGTGCGCACCACGCGGTTCGCGGCAACCGCGATTCGAGGGGCGAACCCACCGTGCGGCGGCGCCAGCGCATCGCGCCCGAGTGCCGACAGAAAGGCCACCTCGCAACGAGCGGCCTGACCACGGTTGCACGCTGTACAGCGCCCGCAGGCCGGGGCCGCGGCAACCACGACGCGATCACCTTCGCTGAGCGATGTCACCTCGCTGCCAATCGCCGACACGACCCCGCACCACTCGTGGCCGCAGATTGCCGGGTTGTAGGGACGACCCGATTGGAACGCATGGATGTCCGTGCCACAGATTCCGCAGAGCGCAATGTCGACAACGATGCCGCGTGGAGCCGGAGCCGGGTTCGGGAACTCCCTGAGCTCGACGGTTTCCCTACCCGTGATCAGTGCGGCGCGCATGGCAACATTCCCTCGGCTCGAAGTGGTGATTTGGAACATTGCCATACTTGCCCTCGACGAGTGCCACCAACGGGTGCCACCAATGCGACCAACTGGAGTGTTGTCATGAGCCTGATTGCTGTTGAAGCCGCCATCACCATCGCTGACCCGTCCACCCGCGAGGCATTGATCGCCCGATCAGCGCCGATCCAAAAGGCAACGCGCGACGACGAGCCCGGCTGCGTGGTGTACTGCTTCGCCGCCGACCCGTGCCAGCCCGACCTGATCCAGGTCTACGAACTGTGGGAGTCCGAGGAAGCGCTCGCCGCCCACTTCCAACACCCCAACTACCAGGAAATGCGCGCCATGCTCGGCAAGGGCGGCCTGGTCAGCGCGGTCAGTCGCAAGCACCGCATCGATGCCAGCGCGCCCGTGTACGACGCAACTCATGTGCCCAACGCATCGTTCGACTGACCCATCGCCGAGACAGACGACAATGGTCAGATCGACGTCACACGCGTCGAACAGTGGAATTAAGTCACCAGGTGATTAATAATGATGGGATGACAGCGACCGAACAGCCAACGGCCGGCCCAGGAGCACGCTCCCCCGGTGTCAGTTTCCAAGACCTGCTCGACGCCGACACGCACCCAGTTCCCGATGTGTTGCGTTTGCAGTCGCCTCGCTACCTGGGCAGCGCCGATGTGCCGATCGAGCGGTACATCTCTCGCGAGTGGCACCGACGTGAAGTGGACCAGCTGTGGTCTCGGGTGTGGCAGTTCGCTTGTCGTTCGGAACACATTCCACAACCCGGCGACTACATCGTCTACGACATTGCCGAGTTCTCCTACATCGTCGTCCGCCAGCCGGATCGATCCATCAAGGCGTATCCGAATGCCTGCTTGCATCGCGGCCGCCAGCTCAAGGAGTACGACGGGCATTGCTCCGAATTGCGCTGCCCCTTCCATGGGTTCGCATGGCGTCTCGACGGCCAACTGGCGGACGTGCCTGCCGCCTGGGACTTTCCTCACGTCGATCAGCGGCCCGAGGATTTCAACCTGCCCGAGTGCAGCGTCGGCACGTGGGCAGGGTTCGTGTTCATCAACCCGGACCCCGATGCGGCGCCGCTCGAGGAACATCTCGGGGAGATCGTCGAACAGTTCGAAGTGTGGGACCTCGAGAACCGCTTCGTGGAAGCCCACGTGTCGCGCATCATCAACGCCAACTGGAAGATCGCACAGGAAGCGTTCTGCGAGGCGTACCACGTCAACGCGACGCACCCACAGATCCTGAGCTACCTCGGTGACGTCAACAGTCAGGTCGACGTGTGGGACCACTGCGCGCGCGTCATCACCGCCGGCGGCACACCCAGCCCACTGCTCGACCATGAGACATCAGAGCAGGACATGGTGCGCGGCATGCTCGACGTGCGCGTCGACCAAGAGGCACCGGTCACGCTGGGCGAAGGACAGACCGCGAGGGCAGTTCTCGCCGGCATGTCTCGCGAGCGGTGGCGCGCGGTCGCCGGCGACCGAGTCGACCAGATGAGCGACTCGGAGATGATGGACTCGATCGACTACACGGTCTTCCCCAACTTCCATCCCTGGGGGGCCTTCAACCGCATCACGTACCGGTTCCGCCCCAACGGCGACGATCATCGGTCGTCGATCATGGAGTGCTTCTTCCTCTCGCCGTTCAAGGGCGAGCGGCCGCCTCCCGCCAAGGAACGCCGGCTCGGTGTCGACGATCCGTGGTCCAGCGCACCCGAGCTGGGAATGCTGGCGAAAGTGTTCGAGCAGGATGTCTTCAACATGGCCAAGGTGCAGAAGGGTTTGGAGACCACGCGCAAGCCTGGGGCGACGTTCTCGAACTACCAGGAGTCGAAGATTCGGTGGCTGCACGATCTGTTGGGCAAGTGGGTCGGCGAGAACACCACCGACACTCCCGTCAGCGTGGGGACACGGTCGTGAACGGCATCATTCACCCCTTTACGGGTGCCCTCCACGAGCAGGACGGCGCGGGCAACATTCGCGTCACACTGGGCAACCGCGCCGGCATCTTCGGCCTCGACGGACATTGGATCTCTGGCGACCTTCGCGAATGCGATCCGCAGCTGTGCGGCTGGGTTGGTGGACCAATGATCGCCAACCATCGCGTCACGCCTCAAACAGTGAACGGCTGACACAGAACGGCCAGCTTGTCGGTCACGATGCGTCAGCTGCGTCCTGCTCGGCGGCCTTCTGCTGGGCCATCCAGTCGGCGGTGGCCTTCCCCATCTTGCCGCCGTCGTAGCCAATGCGTTGGGTTGGCTCGACCTCCAGTACGACGCGACGCGGCGAGTCGAGAAACCTTGCGAACAGATCTTGGCGCTCTTGGCTGTCGGGCTGCACCACCGCCGCCAGCGCCGGGTAGAACCAGTCTTTGGTCGCCTGGTCATCGCGGATTGTGCACGTGCCCTTGTACGTCACGGTCTTGTTGCGGGCCATCTTCGCCCCGGTAGAGGTCACCACGATGCACACTCGCGGGTCGCGACGCACTGCGTGAATACGCGCCCGCTGGCTGGTGGCCGTCAACCAGAACTTCCCGTCGCGGTACACGTAGGACATGATCACCCCCACCGGCCACCCTTCCTTGTTGGACCAGATGAACGTGCACTCGTTCTGCAGTTCGAGCATCTCTTGCTCGACGTCGTCGTCGAGGCCGTACACGGTGACGTCTTCATAGTTCTCAGGATGCGGTGCCATCCCTCAACGGTAGAACCTTGGGCAGGTGGCGAACGACGTGGAACCAATCAGGCGATCAATTATCGAACAATCCACCGAATCGGCAGCGTGGTGAGACCGCGCAAGATGAACGGTTCGTTGACCGCCACGTCCCCGATTCGCTCGACGGTCTCGAAGCGCTCGACCATCCACTGCAGCGCGAGCCGGCCTTCATTGCGGGCCAGGGACGCGCCGATGCAATGGTGCAAGCCCCAGCCGAACGCCAGGTGCGATTTGGCGCCGGTGCGGAATCGGTCGAGCTGGATCACGTCGGCATTGCTCCACATCGATACGTCGCGATTCGCCGATGCGAACAGCGCCATCACGCGTGACTGGGCGGGCAGGTCTTCGCCGCACACAACGCTGTGTTCTTCATTCACTCGGAAGAGCCCCTGCACCGGCGAGTCGAAGCGAAGGAACTCCTCGACGGCAGCCGGTATCAGCTCGGGGTCTTCGCGCAGCTGCGCCACCAGCTCGGGCTGTTCGATCAGCCGGTACAGCATCAGTGCAATCAGGCTGGCCGTTGTTTCATGGCCGGCAACGAGCAACTGCTGGCACAGCCTGCGCACCTCGTGATGCGTGATCGTTCCCTCAAGCTCGGCGAGGGTCAACACCGAAATCACATCGTCGGGCAGCTCGGCGCCACATCCGTGCAGTGCAATGCGCACCGCGACCAGCTCATCCACCAACGCGAAGATTTGTCGGTTGGCGTCCTCGGCGAGGGCCGGGTCGGCCCCGCCGAGCGAATTGACGATGGCGTCGGACCAACGCCCGAAGTCGTCGCGCCGGTCACGGGGAACACCCAGTAGCAACGCGATGACCACCGCTGGAAACGGGAACGCGAACAGACGGACAAAGTCGCCCTCCCCATCTTCGCCGAACGCACGCCGCCACAGGTCGTCACCCACAAGGCGGATCTCGTCGGCAAATCGCTCGATCGCCACCGGGCGGAACGCATCCTGCAGCACGCGACGCTGTCGTCGATGATCGGGGTCGTCAGTGGTGCCGAGTACGCCGCCGGGTTGTGCGTTCACCCCGACCCCGAACCCGTTGCGCCATTCCTTCGGCCGCGTCAGCACGTCGAGCACATCAGCGTGCCTGCTGACAACGAAGAAGGGTGGAGAGGGGCCCGTTTCTACATGCAGTGGGCAGCCCTCACGCAAGACGCGATGCCCCACCGACGGCTCGACATCGTTTGCGTGAGCGAGGTGCGAATACTCCTCCACAGCGCCTCCCCCAGCGAGTAGGCAAGTCTTAGTACGGCATCGTTCCGCCGTCGACGGGGAACATGCAACCGGTCATGTTCTTGGCCGCGTCCGAGGCCATCAAGACGGCAACGGCAGCAACCTCCTCGACCTTGTTCGGTCGCTTGATCGCCGACTCGGAGCTGAACGCCGTGATGAGTGCGTCGTACCCATCGAAACCCATCGCAATGGCAGAGTCGGGGCCGGTCTCGCGCACGATGTCGGTCTCGATGAGGCCGGGGAGAATCGCATTGACGGTGATGCCCAGGGTGCCCACCTCCCGTGCCGCAGCCTTGACCAGGCCGTTCACCGCGTGCTTGGTGGCGGCATAGCCCGGGATGCCCGGCTTGCCGAGTTTGCCCTCGACCGACGAGGTGACGATGATGCGGCCGGACTCGCGGGGGATCATGTGTTGCAGTGCTCGCCGCATACCCCAAAAGACGTGGTTGAGGTTCCAGTCGACCTCCAGCGCCCACTCCTCATCAGTCATTTGGGCCACGGGCGCGGTCATCAACACCCCGCCCGAGTTCAGACAGCAGATGTCCAGCTTGCCGTACTTCTCGATCGTGAAGTCGATGAGGCCTTCCACCGTCGCCTGCTTCGAGGCGTCGCCGGCAAAAAACGCGGCGCTGTCACCAACGTCGAGTTCGACAAGACACCGGTGACCTTTCGCCTCGTCGCGACCGTTGACGACGACCTTCGCGCCCTCGGCGATGAACGCCTCGGCCATCGCCCTGCCAATACTGCGGGTGCCACCTGTAATGCAGGCGACCTTGCCGTCGAGCTTTCCCATGGGAGTTTCCTTTCGTCCTTGCCGGCTCAGTAAGGAGCCGTGCCGCCGTCGATGGAGATGAGTGATCCGGTGATGCCGGCGCCTGCGTCAGACGCCAGCAGCGTGGCTACGGCGGCGACGTCTTCGACCTCATTGAGCCGCTTGATGGATGACTCTTGAGCAAACATGTTGAGCAGACCCTCGTAGTCCATGCCCATGGACTTTGCGGCAGGCGGGCCCTCGCTCTTCATGATGTCGGTCTCGATCGCGCCGGGGCACAGCGCGTTGACCGTGATTCCCAGGGTGCCGACTTCGTGCGCTGCCGACTTGGTGAGCCCGTTGATGGCGTGCTTGGCGGCGACATAGATGGAAATACCCGGCTTGCCGACCTTGCCCTCCAACGAGCTGACGCACATGACACGGCCGAACTGCTGGGGAATCATGTAGTGGAAGGCACGCCGCATGGTCCAGAAGGTGTGCCAGAAGTTCCACACCATGGAGTCCTGCATGGCCTCGTCGGTGAGATCGACGATTGGGGCGTGCCCCGATGCGCCACCGGCATTGGCAACAAGGATGTCGATACGACCGAAGTGGTCGACCGTGCCATCGACGATCGCCTCGCACGACTCGCGCTGCTTCACGTCGCCCGCGATGTAGTGCACGCGATCGCCGGCATCGAGTTCGGCCAACGTTCGGTCGGCCTTGCTTGCATCGCGACCATTCACCACCACGAGTGCGCCCTCGTCGAGAAACGCCTTGGCGATGCCCAGACCGATACCTCGCGTACCGCCCGTGATGCACGCAACGCGCCCATCAAGTACTCCCATGAGAACCCCCTTCTCGTTGAACGTGGGCGACCGTACAACGTCGCGTCGCCTCACCCGGGGTCGGAATCTACCAGACGTTCAATTATCCGGCGTTCAGTTCTTCGTCAGCGTGATCAGCTGGCCCCGCAACGCCAACTTGATCGCGGTGATCGCTCGTTCATGACGCTTCGCGTCGTCGGACACGCCGTCGGTGAGACCGATGAGGATCATCGCCACGAACTCATTCATGAACGCTCGGTTCGTCGTACTGATCTCACCACTGGCGACACCAGCGTCGACCAGTCGCACGAAGAAGTCGTCGCGGCGGTTGGAGTGCTCGCCGAGCTGGGCCTGAATCTCAGGATGCCGACGCATGTCGGTACGGACAACGCCGAGGAATGCGGCCATCGTCGGGTCTTCTCTGTTCAGCATGTGCGCGGTGTCGAGAATCGCCTCGAACTTGCCAAGGAACCCCTCGGCGTGATCTGTTGCTTCGTTGAACTGCCCGTACACGCGCTGTTGCAGGTCTTCGTGCACGGCAAGGTACAGATCCAGCTTTGAACCGAAGTAGTGATAGAGCGCACCGGCAGTGAGGCCAACCTCGGCCGCAAGGTCACGATTCGTGGATCCGTCGTAGCCGCCTGCCGCGAAGGAGGCACGGGCAATGTCGAGAATGCGGCGGCGAGTGTCAGCCGAATCGGTTGCCGGTGGCCGACCGAGTCGCTTCGTGGTGGGTGGATTTCGCTGAGCCATTGGTAGCAGTATGCGCCACACGAGGAACCCCCGCGGACGCCGGGTCGGTTCAGACGGAACGCGGCTGATAGTTGTGAGTGCGGTGGGTGCGGCCACCCGCCACCAGAATGAGCTGTCCTGTTACCCACGATGCAGCATCGGAGGCCAGGTACAGCACCGCACTTGCAATGTCCTCAGGCGTACCCATTCGGCCGAGTGGAATCGAGGCGGCGATGGCCTCGAGCTGACCCGAGGTGTTGAGCACTTCCGCAAACGCTTCCGTGGCGACCGGGCCGGGAGCCACAGTGTTGACCCGAATGTTGGGCGCCAGCTCCAGTGCCAGCGTCTCGCTGAGGTTGTTCATTCCCGCCTTCGCTGCGGCGTACGGCCCGGTGAACGGAGACCCGCGTGTGCCGGCGCCGGAGCTGATGTTGACGATGGAACTGCCCGGCTTCATCCGTGTCGCAGCCGCCTTGCAGCCTTGGAACGCGGACGTCAGGTTGAGCTCGAGTTGCGCACGAAAGATCTCATCGGGCGTGTCGACCAGCGCTCTGGTGGTCTTCTCATCGGAGCCACCAACGTTGTTCACCCACACGTCGATGCGTCCGAATCTCTCCATCGCCCGATCGGCCAACTCCTCGGAAAGATCGCGAATGTCGCCGGCCACGATGAGCGCTGCGCGACCGCGACTCTCGATACCGGCAGCAGTGGCCTCAAGGTCGGCCATTCGCCGCGCGTTGATCACGACATCGCATCCGGCGTCGGCAAGCCCCCACGCGATGGCGCGCCCAATTCCTTGGCCGGAACCGGTGACGACAGCGACTCGCCCCGAGAGGTCGAAGAGATCGAGCAAGCTTGATGACATAGCCGACAGACTGACAAACCGAACAACCATTCGCAAACTCGGAGGGTTCACGCCCTGGCGTTGCGTGGCATGAACTGGCCGGTGTTGGCGGTGATCCCACCGTCGACGGGAATGGCGACCCAACCGAACCGATCGTCACGGTCCACCGCGACAACGCGGCAGCCCTGCGCCACCACCCGCTCGACCGTGGCACGACCAATTCCAGAGGCGGCCCCAGTCACGAGCACGACACGATCGTTCGCTGAAGCGGAACTCATGACTGCACCGAGTGGTCGTCGTGCGCAGTATCGGTCATGTCACCATCTTACACCTCTGGTACACGTTACGTGTAGAGTTGGTGTATGAGTAGAACCCGAACCAACATCGAGATCGAGGACAAGTATGTCGAGGCGATCATGGATCGGTTCGGCGTCCGCACCAAGACCGAGGTCGTCGATCTCGCGCTGCGCCACCTCGCCGGTCAGCCGATGACCCGCGACGAGGCGTTGGCCATGCGCGGCAGCCATTCCATCGGCGAGATCCCCGCCGACTCCGGCCCCAGGTCCGTTGCGTGATCCTCGTCGACACCTCAGCGTGGGTCGAGTTCGATCGGGCGACGGGCAGTCGTGTCGACACCCGCTTGACCGAGCTGATCGCCACCACCGACGAAGTCGCCGTGACCCAGCCGGTGATCATGGAGGTCCTGGCCGGAGCGCGAGATGATCGGTGCGAGGACGACCTCCGTCGTCTTGTGCAACGGTTCCCACTACTGCAGTTCGATGCCGCGATCGACTTCGATGGCGCGACGCGCATCTGGCGAATGTGCCGGAGCGCGGGCGTCACCCCGCGCGGCATGATCGACTGCATGATCGCTGCGGTTGCCTCACGCCACAGTGCCAGCCTGCTCGCCCACGACACAGACCTCGATCGCGTTGCCGCGGTCGTGGGCATCCCCATGCACCCCCACTGAGCTGTGTCAAGGCGCGGATGTGAGGACGCGTTCCATTGACAGACGCACGGCACGAGCTCGCTCGACCGGGTCCGGGTACAGCGTGCGCAGGGGCTCGGATCTGAGCTCGAGCGAGAGTGGGACCGCAGGGACCACACCGAGTAGTTCAGCGATCGGCAACCCACCCTCGCCGGGTAGCAGCCGGCCGTGGAGTGCTTCGTGCAGGAGGGCCGCGCGCGCATCATCTGCCGGTACCGACGGGGCATCGCATACCTGGATGTACGGGAGGAGATGCGCGTCGACGGAGGCGAGGTCTGACGGCAGATGACCGGCGCGCGACAGGTGCAGGTTGTCGACGAGCACACCGAGGCACGGATGGTCGGCGGCAGCCACGATCGACAGCGCCTGAGGAAGCGTGCGGACCCCCAGGATGGGGAGGAACTCCAACACGAGGCGTATGTCGGTTTCGTTCAGCCGATCAGCCAGAACACGAAGTCGGTCGGCGACGCGCCCGTTGTCCGTGTCGCGGCTGGCGATGAGGATGTTGCGCGCACCGATGCGTATCGCTGCATCGACGATCGCCTCTCCGTTGTCGGCCGCCGAACTTCCTGCGGGCATCAGCATGATCGGCTCGATGTCGAGAATGCTGAGTCCACGGAACTCTGCGCGAGTACGCACCCTGTCGGCCACGGCATCGGTCCACGTGGATGCATCAAACCAGATTCCAACAGACGTGAAGCCAGCGTCGGCCGCCACGTCGACGGTCGCCGCCGGCCCGGCGTCGAGAACGGTGCCCGCAGCAAGAGAGATCGTGCGCATGCAGCGGGACGTTAACGCTGAACGGCAAGACGCTGAACGGCAAGACGCTGAACGGCACACGCTCAAGGGTCCGCTGGTAGATAGTGAATGCGCGTTCGGTTATCTTGCTGCAGCAGCAATCGCGCGAGAGCGCTACCCACAGGAGACAACCACCATGGATCTGGGACTCACCGGCAAGAAGGCGATCGTCACTGGCGCAACCAAGGGCATCGGCCGCGCAATCGCTGAGACTCTGCTCGCCGAAGGTGCGTCAGTGGCCATCTGCGCACGCAACGAGGCAGGCCTCGCGCAGGCGGTGGAAGAAATGTCTGCGCTCGGCACGGTCGTTGGCCACACCGTCGACGCGGCAGACGGCGAGGCCCTCGCCGCGTGGGTCGCCACCGCCACGGCAGAGCTCGGTGGCCTCGACATCTACGTACACAACACGTCGGGCAAGCCGGCCAGGACCACCGAGGGGTGGCTCAACAACTTCAACATCGACCTGATGGCGTTGGTGCTCGGGGTCGGTGCCGCATCCGAAGCGCTGGCCGACGGCGGCGGCTCGGTCATCAGCATCGGCACCACGGCGACGGCCGAACACTTCGCCTCGGGCTCGAACAGCTACAGCGCGTTCAAGTCTGCAGTGACCAACTGGACGCTGGGCCAAGCCCAGGTGTTGGGCGCCAAGGGCGTGCGCTGCAACGTCGTGTCACCCGGCCCGATCTTCGTCGAGGGTGGCGACTGGAACCGGATCAAGGACAACATGGCAGCGTTCTACGAGGCCACCGAGAAGCTGCACCCACAAGGCGCGCTGGGCACCGTGCGCGACGTGGCCAACGTGGTCGCCTTCCTCGCCAGCGATGCTGCCCGCCACGTCAACGGGGTCAACCTCACCGTCGACGGTGGGTTCCTCAAGCGCATCGACTTCTGAACCTGGCAACGGCCCCCGGCAACTGGACACGTCGCAACAATGAGCACCTCACCCACCGGTAGCCGGATCGACGTCACGTTGGTCGCGGGCGGCATGTATCACGACATTGATTTTGCACGCCTCGAGTTGCTCGAGTTGCTCAGCGAGCACGAGGAGTTCCGTGTACGCGTGCAGCCCGATTACGAAGACACCGACGCCATCGCAGCGGGCACCATCCTCATCAGCTACACCTGCAATCTGCGCCCATCACTCGCAGCGCAAACCGCCATCCGCTCGTGGGTGGCGGGTGGCGGGCGATGGGTGGCGTTGCACGGAACCAACGCCGCACTCGACATCGGCACACCCAACGGGGTCGACTCGCCGCGCGTGTTTCCACTGTGGGCCGACACGCTCGGTTCGCAGTTCGTGGCCCACCCGCCCATTGCGCCCTACCTCGTCGAAGTAACAGCCCCCGACCATTGGCTGGTCGCCGGGATCGAACCATTCGAAACCGACGACGAGCTCTACCTCTGCGAGTACGCCAACCGCGACCAACTCGTCGGGCTGCTGCACACCACATGGTCCGGAACGGCACGAGGTTTCGTCGAGAGCGACTGGACCGGCGGCCCCGACCAACACCTGGTGATGTACCTTCGCCAGCTGGGCCAGGGCGCAGTGCTGTACAACACACTTGGCCACTGTCGCGGGCACTACGACATGGTGCCTGTTGCCCCGTACTACCCAAAGATCGAACGCGGTTCGTGGGAACAACCTGCCTATCTCGAGCTGCTGAGGCGTTCGCTTCGGTGGGCACGCGGCTTGTCAGCATGAGCGATATCGAGACAGGTGACGAGGCGTCAGGCCCTGCCAACCGAATCGGGCGACCCCCAAAGCTCGACGAACACGGAACCCCTACTCGAGAACGCTTGCTGCGAGCAGCGGTGGATGCCTGCGTCGAGTTCGGCTACGAAGGCGTCACCCTCTCCGACATCGCGCGCCGGGCAGACGTTTCCACACCAGCCGTGTACAGCCACTTCAGTGGCAAGGCAGCACTGATGGTGGAGGCGATCAAGCACGAGCTGCAGGCGATCTCACGAATTCGGCTGCCGGGCGAGGCTGGCGTTCGCGAGATCGCTCGTCTCTGGTTACAACCATCCTTCGCGCCCACGCGAGTGCTCGTCGCCGAGCTGCATTGCGCAGCAATTCGCCAGCCGGAGGTGGCTGATCTACTGGCCGACTGGCAGCGCGAAAATGCAACACGGCTACTGGAGTACGGCCTCAACCTCAGCCAGGTGCGGATGTACTACATGTTGTTGCTCGGCCTCTCCCACGCCGACGAGGTCAGCTCATTGCAAGTCAGCCAGGCCGAAACCGAAGTCGTCGTGAACCAACTCATCGACGGATGGTTCGCCCATCGCGACAGGTGACGCTGAGGGCGCGTTCGCTAGGAGTGCGCCAATGACCGACTGCTAGTGTCCCTTCCCGAACGATCATTTAATAACTACTCAGGGAGCCGCATGAGCACCACCGTCGCCGTCGCCGATGGCATCTTCACCGTCGAGGACGGTCAACCCCGACTGCTGGGGAGCCGTTGTGTCGGCTGCGGCAACCACATGTTCCCCCGCCAGAGCGGGTGCCCGAAGTGCATGACGAACGAGCAGGAAGACGTGGAGCTGGCCACCGACGGAACGCTCTGGTCGTGGACGGTGCAAGCCTTCCCGCCCAAGGCGCCTCCCTATCTCGGCCCCACGGGTGACCAGTTCGTGCCGTACGGCGTCGGCTACGTGGAGCTGCCCGGTCAGCTCCGAGTGGAGGCTCGCCTCACCGAGGCCGACCCCACCAAGCTCGTGATCGGCATGGCGATGCACCTCGTGCTCGATCCGCTGTGCATCGACGACGACGGCAACCAGGTCGTCACCTACGCATTTGCGCCCACACCGGCAGCCCCAGTAACAGCCCAAGGACAGGGAGACCACTCATGAGCAACGTCGCCATCATCGGAATCGGCATGCACGAGTTCGGCCGCAACGACGGCATCTCCGGCATGGACCAGGGCGTGGTTGCCGTGCGGCGGGCACTGGCCGACTCCGGCCTGGCATGGTCCGACATGCAGTTCGCTGTCGGCGGGTCGATGGACGGTGGCGCTGCCGACACGATGGTCAGCCGCATCGGCCTCACCGGCTTGCCCTTCACCAATGTGGTCAATGGCTGCGCAACCGGCGGCACGGCGCTTGCCCAGGCGGTCAACACGATCGAGTCGGGCGCCTGCGATGTGGGCATCGCGATCGGCTTCGACAAGCACGAGCCGGGTGCGTTCCGCATCAAAGGCCCGCGTGGCAAGGACTGGTACGGCGGCTCGGGCCTGGCCCTCACCACACAGTTCTTCGGCATGAAAATCACGCGCTACATGCACGACCATGGCATCACGCAACAGACGCTGGCGAAGGTGTCGGCAAAGGCATTCCGCAACGGTGCACTGAACCCAATGGCATGGCGGCGCAAGCCGCTGAGCGAGCAGGAGGTGCTGGATTCGATGATGCTCTCGTACCCACTCACGCAGTACATGTTCTGCTCGCCCGGCGAAGGCGGGGTCGCGATGATCCTGTGCCGCGCCGACAAGGCCAAGCAGTACACCGAACAGCCGATCTATCTGCAGGCCGCGGCGGTTCGTACTCGCAAGTTCGGGTCGTTCGAGGTGCTGGCGCCGTCCATCGCCATCGAGCACGACCCGGGCCCCACCACGGCAGCATCGAAGGCCGCATTCGAAATGGCCGGTATCGGCCCGGAGGACATCGACGTCGCCCAACTGCAAGACACCGAGGCCGGTGCCGAGATCATGCACATGGCGGAGAACGGTTTCTGCGAACACGGCGAGCAGGAGCAGATGCTGGCCAATGGCGACACCGAGATCGGGGGGCGACTGCCGGTCAACACCGACGGCGGATGCTTGGCCAACGGTGAGCCGATCGGCGCCTCTGGCCTGCGCCAGGTGTACGAGAATGTGTTGCAGTTGCGAGGCGACGCCGGCGAACGCCAGGTGCCGAACAATCCGAAGGTCGCCTATACCCACGTCTACGGCGCGCCAGGCATCAGCGGCGTCACCATTCTCAGCCGCTGAACGCAGGCCGCGTACTTCACACTCGTCTCTCCCGACTGGACACACATGGAACTCACGACCGACGTGCTGATGGACATGCACCGCCGCATGGTGCGCATCCGGCTCTTCGAGGAGGCTGCCGGAAAGCTGGCCGAAGCCGCCAAGCTGCCCGGCTTCCTGCACCTCTACGTCGGCCAGGAAGCCGTCGCCGCGGGGGTGTGCGCAACCCTCTCCGACGACGACCAGATCACCTCCACGCATCGCGGCCACGGCCACCTCGTCGCCAAGGGTGGGCAGTTCAACGAGATGATGGCCGAGCTGATGGGCAAGGCCACCGGCTACTGCAAGGGCAAGGGCGGCTCGATGCACATCTCCAATCTGGACGTGGGCATGCTGGGCGCCAACGGCATTGTCGGTGCCGGCGCACCGATCGCGGTCGGTGCCGGGTTCGCGAACAAGTACAAGGGCAACGGCAACGTCGCCGCCGCGTTCTTCGGCGACGGCTCCACCAACATCGGTGCGTTCCACGAGGCCGCCAACATGGCTTGCGCGCTGCGGCTGCCGGTGCTCTTCATCTGCGAGAACAACGAGTACGGCGAGTTCACCCCGCGCAACAAAACGATGGCCATCACCGACATCGTCGACCGGGCAGCTGGCTACGGCATGCCAGGCGTCATCGTCGACGGCATGGATGTCGTTGCTGTACACGAGGCCGCAGTCGAGGCGGCCGCACGCGCACGTCGCGGCGAGGGACCGTCGCTGATCGAGGCCAAGACCTACCGCTTCTACAACCATCACGGCATCCAGAACCTGGGCCTCAAGTATCGCGCCGACGACGAAGTGGCGAAGTGGCGTGAACGCGACCCCATCTTCACTTTCGAGGACAAGCTGATCCAGGCGGGCAATGCCACCCGGTCGGACTTCGACCAGGTATGGGGCGAGCTGAGGGCCGACATCGCGGCCGCCATCGAGTTCGCCGAGGCCAGCCCGCTGCCGACACCGGACCAGTTGCTCGCCGACGTCTACACCGTCATGACCGGGGCAGCGACATGAGCCGCAAGCTCAGCTACGTGCAGGCGTTCAACGAAGCCGTCCGCCAGGAGATGGCGGCCGACGACAATGTGTTCTGCGCGGGAGAAGACATCGGCGCCTTCGGCGGCGTCTTCCAGACCTACGCCGGTTTGCAGAAGGAATTCGGCGAGCGGCGCGTGGTCGACACGCCCATCTCCGAGCAGGCGATCATCGGCCTCGGTGTGGGCGCGGCCGTCACCGGGCTGCGCCCGATCGTCGACATCATGTTCATGGATTTCATCTGCGTGGCGTTCGACCAGATCGTCAATCAGGCCGCCAAATTGAAGTACATGTTCGGTGGTTCGGCCACGATTCCACTCACCATCACCACCGGCGGCGGCGCCGGCCTTTCTGCGGCCGCGCAGCACAGCCAATCGCTCGAAGCACTGCTGTGCCACATCCCCGGGCTCAAGGTGGTGCAGCCGTCGAACCCCTATGACATGAAGGGGCTGATGACCGCATGCATCCGCGAGAACAACCCCACCATCATGATCAAGCACAAGCGCCTGCTGGGCATGCAGGGCGAGGTTCCCGAAGAGCCGTATGCAATTCCGCTCGGCGTTGCAAGCGTGCTGCGTGAGGGAACCGATGTGACCGTGGTCGGTTGGGGCCGAATGGTGAACGAAGCGCTCACCGTGGCCAACAAGCTCGCCGAGGACGGCATCAGCGTGGAGGTCATCGACCCACGGACATTGCAGCCACTCGACACTGCCACCATCGTCGCATCGGTGCGCAAGACCAACCGAGTCATCGTGGTGCACGAGGCAGTGCGCTTCGGCGGCCTCGGCGCGGAGATTGCGGCGCAAATCCAGGAGGAAGCGTTCGACTATCTCGACGCTCCTGTCGGCCGCATCGCGGCACCATTCTCGCCGGTGCCGTTCACCCCCACACTCGAGCAGGCGTACCTGCCCTCCGCCGCCGATATCGAGGCGAAGATCCGCGCCATCGTCGCTCGCCCCGGGAGCTGACTGGCGTGTCCACGGTTGGCATCATCGTCAACCCGCACGCGGGCAAGGACATCCGCCGGCTGATCTCGGCGGCCGGCCAAACCTCCGACGCCGCGAAGATCAGCATCCTGCGACGCGTCGCTGCCGGCGCCATCGAACAGGGTGTTCACCGCCTACTGATGAGCAGCGACACCCACCACCTCGCTGAGCGCGCCGTTGAAGGCTTGGGCGGCCCGATCGAGTTCATCGACAGCCCGCTGACCGGCTCGCATCTCGACACCGTGGCGGCTGCGTCAGCAATGTGGAAGCAGGGCGTCGACGCCGTGGTCGTGCTCGGCGGTGATGGCACCTGCCGCGATGTGGCCACCGGTTGGCCGGAAGTGCCGCTGATTGCCATCTCCACCGGCACCAACAACGTCTTCCCTTCGAACATCGACGGCACCACCGCCGGGGTCGCGGCCGCACTGGTCGCAAACCGCTCGGTCGACCTCGATCTTGTGTGCCGGCCAGCGAAGCGCATCGCAGTCGAGATCGACGACCCGACGCGTTCGACAATCGTCCACGAGAGCGCGTT
>Ga0163144_10014137_pt1 | contig 16588 bp, 8 predicted proteins | sample OliLak19BULKMAT1_FD_123175 | JGI IMG/M metagenome (GOLD analysis project Ga0163144, IMG submission 123175) | Freshwater microbial mat bacterial communities from Lake Vanda, McMurdo Dry Valleys, Antarctica - Oligotrophic Lake LV.19.BULKMAT1 | ecosystem: Environmental > Aquatic > Freshwater > Lake... | reverse complement strand
TTCTCCAAGCCACGCCGCGCGTGGCTGCGTCCGCCGTCCGCCCCGCTCAACATGGCGCCCTCGGCTGATGCCCCCCACGAAAACTCGCTGGAAACACGAGAAATCAATTCCTCACAGCTGGCGTGCGAGCGCACTTCTTGCAACGCAACCGTTCCGCCGCGATAATGGAAACGAGACCAATCGCGATCCCTTTCCTTGGCCTGTTCACCGAGCGATATCCATGCAAACGATTCACGCGACATTCGAGGATGGCGTTTTAAAGCCGAAGGAACCCATCGATCTGCCCGCAAACTCAGAAGTGCGCTTAACGATTGAGTTGCTGGCCTCTTCTCCGCTTACGATTGACAAGCTGGCTTCCTTCTTGCGAAGTCTACCCTCGCTTGATGACGACGTCGAGCAGTTTTCTCGTGACCTGCGCGCCGTTCGTGCTGATTTCCCAATGGAGAGTAATCCATGGGATTGATCGTCGACACCAATGTCTTCATTCAGTTCGAAAGATCCAATACGGCCATGGACCTTTCAAGCTGGGGGCCGTTGGGTCCCGTTTTTATCAGCACGCTGACTGCGTCAGAATTGCTCATAGGAGTTCATCGGGCGGACACCGAAGTACGGAGAGAGCGACGGTCCGCATTCGTGGAAGCAATACTTTCGGGAATAGGCATTCTGGATTTCACCCTCGGGTGCGCCCGGATTCATGCTGAAGTCTGTTCCACAATGGCAAAGTCAGGGCAGTCAATCGGCGCGCATGACCTCATCATTGCCGCAACAGCCCGGTATCACGACTTTCCGATTCTTACCGACAATGTCAGCGAGTTTTCGCGAGTGCCTGGACTTCAAGTCATTCCGTTCGCATGATTCTCGTGCTGGCAACATCCCGGCACCACATCACGCGAACAAGTCCGTCATCGAGCCGCGAATCTTGCGGGCCTCATTGATCGCTTCGATCGCGCTGGCGCGTTGGTGAACGACGAGGTTGATGGCCTCAGCGATGGCGGCGGGGTCGTCTTCGCCGCAGAAGAGGACGTTGCGGCCGACCAGCGCGCCGCGGACGTTGGGGCCGGCGCCCATGCCGCGCACGAAATCCTCAATGGTGCCGGAAGGTCGGCCGGTGGATTCGCCGCCCAATAGCAGGATTGGGCAACTCGTCGACTTGGCCACGCGGGCGAAATCTTCGCAATAAGGGATCTTGAGCCAGGTGTGGCCGGTGTAATATCCCAGGGCGCTGCCGACGCCGCAGGCTTTGATGATGTTGTCGGCGCGCATATCGACTTTGTAGCCGGTCTCGGTCTTGAGCATCGGCAACGGCTCGACGAAGCAGGGGAGACTGAGTTCCGCGCATTCCTCGACCGCCTTGGCGCAGCGTTCCATCGTCTCCAGGGCGTAGCGGTCGTTCTTCTCGCCGGTCGGCACCCAGCGCCAAAGGAGCTTGGAGCCGTCGAGGTTCATTTCCTTGATGCGTTTGCCGGTCATGTAGCTGGAGGTGCGGTCCATCATCTCATGTTCGGCGCCGGAAAGGCCGGTGCGGTTCATGCTGCCCAGTAGCACCTTGTCGTCGAGGAAGCCCTTGCCGCCGCGTTTCTTCACGATGTAGTTGATGAGGACGACTTCGTCGATGATGTCGCTGGTGGCCATCAGGCCGTCGATGTTGCTGGCTGCCAAGACGCGGACAATGCGGCCCAGGTAGTCGAGACGATGTCCCATGCCGGCGGGTTGATTGCCGACGCGGGTGACGCTGCGGGCCGGGTGGTCGGCGGCCAGGATGCACAGCTTGCCGTCGGGGGCGATGACGTCGCGTTTCTTGCGTTTTTGCAGTTCCTCCTTGGCAAGGTTCGGCTTCTGCACGCGCAGTTCCGTGACCTCGGCGAAGGTTTCCTCCGTAAAGAAATCCCGGCTGCGATAGCTAAAGCCCAACGGCAGAGCGTAGGCGACATCGATACTGCCCGCAGCCTCAATGAGCATGCCGCTTGCGACCGCGAGATTGCTTTCGGGAACCTCGCTGCCGGTGGGGCGGATCGCGATGCCGATCGGGCCGGTGTATTCGATTTCGGAGAGGGCCCGCATATAATCCGCGAGCACTTTGGAATCGACCAGGCCGTCTTCGACGCCGAAGCGAGGCTGCACGTCGCCCCGGCTCGCGATGGCGTTGCTGACATAAAACCATTGCAGGCAAGATGCGAGCGGGGCGAGGACATCGGGGGACTCGCCGTTGAGCGTAAGCCGACCCGTGCCAACGGCGATGCCGAGGTTGTCGTGACCTTCGGCGCGGAGCGTTTCGATCAGCGAATGGGCCAGTGCTGTCGGGCCGAGCAGTTGATTGCGAAAGTTGCCGCCCTCTTGCGATCCCACGTCGCCGAGACTGACCGCGAGCTTCATTTTGCGTTTTTTGGCTTCCGCCGCCAGCTGGCGTAAGGAGTTGCCGAGCGCGAGAAGGGCTTGGTTCTGAAGTGCGTCGCTCTTGCTGTCGTAGGCCATGCCGCTGGCGGGATTGCGGCCGCTGGCGACGAAAATCTGGTCGGCGCCATAACCGGCGGCTTCGTCCATCAACCGATAGATGCGATCGACCGCCCGGCGGCGCTGCACCTCGTTGGGCGAGGAGAGATCGGCCGGGTCGATGAGATTCTCTTCGTTGGTCCATTGCACGGGCTCGCAATGGAAGGCGACGCGTTTGCCGCCGGCTTTCAGCTTTTTGGCCACTTCCTTTTGCAATTTGCTCGATTTGAGCGAAGTGACCTCGACGATCTGATAAGTGCTGTCGCGGAGCACCTTGTCAAGCGAGCCGAGCAGATATTTGGAGTCGATCAGGCTGCGCGAGGCGCCGTCGAGATTGCCCGGCCCCGGATAGGCCATGTAGAAAACGAGCGAACGCGGATTGGCGGAGAGAGGAGTGGCCATGCTTGTTCGATTTTCGGTTGGGGCGTGAAGCCGACGCATGATCGGAGCGCGGATCTAAATCCCAATTTACGGGTCGAATCGCCCCCTGGCCACTTTGGTATGAAACGTAGCCGCAAGCGGCCCGGTTGCGAGCTTGGTGGCCCCCATACCAACAATCCAACGGCCCGGTTGCGAGCTTGGTTGATCCCAAATCAGCAGGCAAGCGAGCCGCTTGCCGCTACGAAAGAAAAAGCGGCGATGAATCGCCGCAATCTAAAAAAAGTCAATCTTCCGATTCCTATTCCCTTTCGCGTTCCGCGCGAAACGCCTGGATCACCAGAATGCGTGACCGATCCGGCGTGAGGAAGTACGAGGCGAACATGCCGGGGGTCACTTCGGCGAGGGTGCCGGGCTTGTTCTGGATGAGGATGGTGGCGTCCTTGTCGACGGCGTAGACGGTTTCGCCGGCGGTGATCTTGTTGGCGGCAGCGTCGACAGCCTTGACGGTGTCGCGGAAGGCGGGGTTGAAGGCGACCAAGCTGGCGATGGTCTTCTTGTCGGCGCCAAGGTTGAACGAAACGCGCTGGGCTTTGCTGAGTTGGCTCAGGCTGAGTTCGAGATTGATGCGAGCCATTTTGACCTGGGCCTTCAGATCCTTGGGCATTGTGAAAGTCTTGATCCAGGGATCGCCTTCGCCGCCGCCGAGAACATCGATGGTGCCCTCTTTGACGTTGACGCTGGTGATGACGCCGTTGACGTCGAACACGGGTCGGCCGGGAACGCGAGGTCGTTCCCCATCGCGTGGCGCGTCCTTCCCCGGGCGTTCGCCATCACGCGGGCCTTTTCGAACCGGCGCATCCCCGTCGCGCGGTCCCTTGCGCGGCGGGCCTTCGCCGTCGCGGGGACCACGGACGCCGCCGTCGCCGTCACGGCGGACCAGGCCGATGGCGAGGACCGTTTCCCGTTCGAAGTCGAGCGTGAGCTCAACGCGCGTGCCCTCCTTGAACTCCTCCAGCTTGGCGGGCTTGCCCAAGAGCGAGAGCTTGGCGGCGGGGGCAACCTTGAAGGCGCGTTCGCCCCGTTCGTGGGTAACGGAAATGGCATGCCGCGCCGGGTTGACGCTTTTGAGTACGACGGCCAGCGTGGGATACGCGGCCTCGACACCGGCGACGTCGTCGAGTTCGTTCAGCGTCAGCGTCACTTGCGTTCCCTTGATGAGGGATGCGGGCCGAATCGGCTCGCCCAGGTTGGACTTGAAGGGTACGTTTTTCGCGGCGAGATGATAGGTCTGTTCATTGCGGCCCTCGTCGCGGCCGAGGCTGAGGGTAATGAGTCCCTTTTCGGCGTCGAAGCGGAGGAACGAGCCGCGAACGGCGTCTTTTTTGCGTTCGCCGTCGCGTCCGCCTTCCTCACGCTGGACGACGAAATCCTCGTCGACGACCGTGGGAAACAGAATCTTCGCGGCGGACGGCACGACTTCATCGCGCGCCGAAGCGGGTTGGAGCATCCAGTTGGCGCCCAGCCCGAGCATGCCGGCGCAGAACAAGACAAGGGTTGAGATTTTCAGTTTGCTGATAAGCATGGCGTTGAGAACTCCTTGTGCCAGAGTAAGTGCGGAGGCGGAAATCACCTGTTCCGTAACGATCCCCACGAATTGGAGGGCCGCCTGCGTGGCCTGTTCCACGAGGACGGCGGACGGTCCGGCCGCGGCGCCGGAACCGGGGAGCAGACCGGCGCAGAGTACCGCCGAGAGCGGCAACCCGCGCTGAAGCAGACGTTTGCGTAGTAATTCGCGGCCTCGTTCGAGACGCCCCTTGACGCTGCCGATGGACCAGCCGAGTTCCTCCGCAACCTCATCGCGCGTGCGGCCTTCGAGGTAGCAGAGGATAAGCGGGGCGCGGTAGCGCGCGGGGAGCGTCGCGAGTTCTTCGTCAAGAACGGGCCTGAGTTCGTCCCAAGTGTCGGCGGCCTGGGCAATGGAATCGCTTTGCGGCTGGCTGGCTTTGGCTTCCCGTTCCCGGCGGCGAAGGTTGCGGCGACGTGCTTTCAGCGCAACGCGATGAGCAACGCCATGCAACCAATTCTTTATGTTTTCCTGCCAGGCAACGGCGCCCGCCTTGCGCGCCAGAACCAGAAACGTCGCCTGAAACGCGTCCTCCGCATCCTGCATGTTTCCCAGGACGCGCTGGCAGACGCCCAACACCAGCCCGGCGTGACGACGGACCAGAAGGGCAAACGCCTCTTCGTCGCCGTTGTCGCGGAATTGGCCGAGTAATTCGCGATCGGACCGCTCCGCCAACGTGGCCCGGTCGACCAATCGGCGCAAACGGAAGACAGTTTTGTGAAGAATCGAAGCCATCGTGGTGCGTACCATTGGCGAGCCGGGAGCGTCAGCGACCGGAGTTTGAAAGTCAGCGCTGCGCTGCGTGCTCCAGTCGCTGACGCTCCCGGGTCGCCCGCTAACGAGTGCTTTCCATCATAATGCCCGTTGGCGGGCGGGAGGGCACGTTTATTTTGTTTGTGTTGCTCGCCCGCGTCTATTGCAATGGGGAGAAGAAGGGATTAGTTTGAACAAATACGAATTCCCCTCCGCCGAAGGATGCGATCCCCTCCCCTTCCGAGGACGCGAATGGCCCCCGTGATTTGTCCGACGTGCCGGACTGCGTTGAGCCTCCCGCCGCAAGTGCAGTTGGCCAACATGCTCTGCCCTCGCTGCAAAAATCCACTCGTGAGGGCATCGGGATCGGCCGCGCCTCCGCCGCATCCTTCGTCCGGCGGCTTCGCGCCTCCCCCGCCTTCCTTTGCCAAGACACCCGCCTCGGCGACCCAGACGATGCCTAATGCCGGGTTGAGCTCGCCCGGCTTTCCGGAACCGAGCGCGCCATCCGGTCCGAAACGCTATGGCATCCTAACTGCTTCACTGCTCGCCGGCGTCTTGTTGCTGGGCTTTGGTCTGGACGTCTTCTTGCTTTCGCGCAGTCCGACCTCAGCCTCCAAAGAAAAAAAGGACGACGCGGACGGCGGCCTCCTCCTCGACGGCAAACGCGCTTCCGAAGGCGACGAGATGACGAGAATCCTCGCCGCGCTCGACAAGGGCGTAGCCTATCTCAAAGAGCGCATCCTGGTCGGCGACACGATCTATTATCCCAACGACGAGGGGGGTGGCTCGTCTCTAGGTTCCAAGGCGCTGGCCGGTTTGACGCTGCTTGAATGCACCGTTCCCGCGACCGATCCCGCGGTGACGCGCGTCGCCGAGATGGTACGTCGCGACGGACCGACGCTGCGTTACACCTATTCCATTTGCCTGACGATCCTTTTCCTCGATCGGCTTGACCGCGACCTTAAAGCAACCAAGGGGTCGTCCAATCCCGCGGACAAGAAACTGCTCGAAGATTTGGCCCTCAGGCTTATCGCCTCGCAAAACACGACCGGCGGCTGGGCCTACAATTGCGACCTGCTTTCCTTGGAACAACAGAATTTGTTGAGCGACCAGCTAAGCCGAGGAGTTGCGGCGGTGGGGACGCATCCCTCGAAATACGACGACAATTCGATCAATCAGTTCGCGACGCTGGCGCTGTGGGCGGCGCGGCGTCACGGCATCAAGGTCGAGAAGTCCTTGGAATTGGTGGAGAAGCGTTTTCTCGCCAATCAGAATCCGGACGGCAGCTGGGGCTACCGACCCGGCGCGAACGATCTTAAGGCCGCCACCACCTGCGCCGGCTTGATCGGTCTCGCCGTGGGCCGCGGCATCATCGACGACAAAGAAACCATCAAACGGCTGCCCCCCTTGAGCGAAGTTGAATCCGTCAAAAAGGGACTCAAATATCTGTCCGGCATCGTCGGCAAAGCGCCGGCGCGATTGGCGCACAAGGAAGTGGACAAGCGGCGGCGCCACGCGGCGGAAATGAACGCCCTCAACCGCAAATGGCACCTCGCGCCCGAATCCCGCGCTGAGACCGAGGACCGCATTCGCTCGCTGGACAGCGCGGAATGGCTCGGCGGCACCTTCCTCGATGTCGATGCTTGGGGCGACCTGTATTTCCTCTGGTCCGTCGAACGCGTCGGCGTCATCTACAGCCTGCCGAAATTCGGCGACACCGATTGGTACGGCTGGGGCGTGCCGATCATCCTTGCCCAGCAACGCGCGGACGGCAGTTGGCACGATCGTTTCCCCGGCGTGCCCGACACCTGCTTCGCCTTGCTGTTCCTGCGTCGGGCCAATGTCGCGCAGGATCTCACCGACAAACTGCAAGGTGTTTCCCTCGCGCCCCTGCGCAAGGACGGCTCATGATGCGCGAGGCGCGATCGCAAGATTAACGTTATGCATTCCGCTCGACCCGAGTATTCCGTCCCAAGGATTTGTCATGTCGACCATCCGCGCCGCCTGCCCCCGCTGTCAGAAAACTTTGGCGGTTCCAGAAAAGTACGCCGGGCGCGAAGGCAAATGTCCCGGTTGCGGCGGCGTCGTCCGCTTCGCCTCGGCGGGCGTGACGGCGCGACCGGCCGCAACTCCGCAGCCTTCCGGCGTCGCGCCTCCGCCCATGCAAACGCCGTTCTCGCAACCGACGCCCCAAGCCCCGGCTCGGACTCCCCTGCCGGGCGAATTGCCCACCTGGCAGTGGACGCTGTTGATCATCGGCGTCGCCTGTTGCGCGTTGGTGGTGCTTTCCGCGCTCATGCCATGGTTTGGCGGCATGGGGATCGCGCGGTTCCCCGTTCTTTTTTCCCTTGCGGGCGTAACGTTGCTCCTGGGCGTTTATCTCGTCGTGAGCCATGCGTCTTCACGAGTTGTTCTGGTCCTGACTGGCGCGCTCGCCACGCTGGTTTGGCTGCTGATAATGCCCCTGCCTTGGAAGCAACTGCCCGCGCCGGCAGGCAAGGCTGACAAGACGGCATTGATACTTGATCGGCACGAGGTTTTCGCGCCGCCAACGATTTTGGCGTCGGGCGAATCGGGGAAGAAAAGGCCCAAGGATGTGATGATCGTGCTGGAGGCGTCCGCCCACATGGCCGGGCGCATGGACGCGGTCAAGAATGACATCCGCGTTATGGCCAAGCGATTATGGGAAAAGAACCCCGACTCGCGCGTCGGTGTCACGATCTTTCATTCCCATCTCGACCGAAAAATGCGGCTTATTCGCGAGGAAAAGGGCAGCGGGGAACTCGGCGCCTTCACACGCGACGCCGCCGAATTTGGCCGAAAGGTCGGCGCCCTCCGCGCCGACGGCGGCGGCGACACGCCCGAAAGCGCCTTCGACGCCGCCGAACTGGCGAGTCGGCAGACCTACCGGGACGACGCCGACAAGGTCGTCATCCTGATTACGGACGCCCCACCCCGCGTGCCCGACAAGATCGTCCGCAACGCCGAAGAAGTCGCAGAGGCGCTGCGCCGCGCCAAGATCAAACAATTTCACTTCATGTGCCCCCGCACCGTGCTCGATTTCTACGGCCCCGTAATGAAAGAGTTCCCCGGTCAACATTTCGAGCTGGCCTTCGGCGGCGGCTTCACTTCCATCCTGGAGAAACTCAGCAAAGACATCGCCGATCTTTCCTACAAGCAAAGGGCGCTTGTGCCGTCCGCCGTCAAGAAAAACCAGATCCGGGCCGACATCATGTTCTTGCTCGATACCACCGGCAGCATGGGCGGCGCCATCACCGGCGTCCAAGCAGGCATCGCCTCCTTCGCGCGGGAACTGGTCGAGAAGAAGCTGGACGCCCGCTTTGCCATTATTTCCTTCAAGGATCAAATTGCCGACGCGGTCCCGCTGGAACTTCTTACCTTTCGACAGACGGACTTTCGCGTCGAGGAACCCGTCATCACCTCGATTCCCGAAGTCCGCGTCTTGGGCCCCGACAAAGGCCCCTGGCTCGACAAAGAGGCCGATCTCGACGCGGTCCTAAACAGCATCCTCCCCTCGGGAAATAGTCCCGAGCAAAACAGCCTCGACGCTCTCGCCACTGCCGCCCGCCAGCCGTTCCGCCCCGATGCGGACAAGGTAATCGTTCTCATCACCGATTCTCCCGGCATGGCGCCGGATCGCGAGATGATCGAGCCGATCGACGTCGTCGACGTGTTGCGTGAAAAAAGAATCGACTACATTCATTTGGTCACGCCCGAGAAAGCGAGGCCGTTCTTTTCCACCCTGCACAACATCGGCCGCGGAAAAACCGAGATTATCGGCGGCCCAATCGACACGTCCTGGATCGATACGCTGCCGCCTATGCGCGAAACGAAAGGACCGTTGACACGCACAACTACCAGCCCGGATGTGCCGAGATTCGCAAGTGATCCAAGCGGCGAAGAACCGGCAGTCCTGACGAATGCGGGGATTGGCGCCTGGCTCGGTTTCGCGGCGGCAACGGGCATGGCGCTTTGTTTTCTCATCGTTAGCCTGTGCCGGCCAACGGTGTTAGGCCCTGCCACCGCGTTTTCCGATTTGCCGCGCATGCTGCGCCGCGTCGGCCCCGCCCTCGCCGCGCAAGGCTTCGCGGTGATGATCGGCTTGTTCGTCATCGCGCTAAATCGCACATGACAATACACACCGTTAACCAGAACGCCCGCGCATTCGCGGGCGAATCCGCAACCAAATCCCCTGGAGCCATGGCATTCCGCACGCGAATCTGATAAACATTCCTTAATAACCTATCGAGGACCACGGCGAGCCTCGGCCCCCGCGACGACCCCAGCAATCGCGAGGCAAGCCGATCACTCGATCAATCCTCAGAACCAAGTGGAGAGCGTGTCCCGCCATGCCCTACATCGGCATCGACTTCGGCACCAGCAATAGCGTGGTCGCCAACTTTCAATTCGGCAGCGCGGAAGTCATCCCCAACCAGGAAGGAGGAAAGTGGACTCCGTCGGTCGTGACCATGCGGGTGCGCGACGGCAGCCTTTCCTTCGGCCAGGAGGCGAAGGAGAACTTCGACGAGCAGCGCTCCATCCGATCCATCAAGCGCATCCTGGGCACCCCGGAGCGCGTCCCCTTCGTGGGCCAAAATCTCCGCACCGAGCAGGTCGCCACCATGCTCTTCGCCCTCCTGAAGCGCGACGCGGAGAAAGTCCTCAACGAGCCGATCACCAAGGCCGTCGTCACCATCCCCGCCAACAGCAAGGGCCTGGCCCGACACGCCACCAAACTCTGCGCCGGCGCCGCCGGATTGCAAGTCCTAACGCTCATCAACGAGCCGACCGCCGCCGCCATCACCTACGGCCTCAACGCCCAGCAAGATCAAACAATCCTCGTCTACGACTTCGGCGGCGGCACCCTCGACGTCACCATCCTGCGCATTCATCACGGCGTCTTCGAGGAAATCAGCAGCAAGGGCATCGGTAAACTCGGTGGCGACGACATCGACACGCTTTTGGGCACGCACTTGGCCAAACGCTTCCAGGAAAAGACCGGCTTCGATATTCTCAACTCACCCTACCGCACGCAATTTATGCTCGCGGTCGAACGCGCCAAGATCGAACTCTCCGCCCAGGATCGCGCCGTCGCCCGCAAGGCGGAGCTCGTACCGGAACGCCATTTGAGCTTCGAAGAAGACATCGACCGCGCCACTTTTGAAAAGCTCATCCTGCCGCTCGTCGAGAAGTCCGGAACGGCCATCGACGAAGCGTTGTCGCTGCGCAACATGCGTCCCAAAGATATCGACCGAGTTCTCCTTGTCGGCGGCACCAGCAAAATTCCGCTCGTCCGCCAATATGTCAAAGACAAGTTGGCGGGCCGCGAACCGGAACCCTTCGACAAGGTCGATCCCATGACCTGCGTCGCGCAAGGTGCGGCCATCGTCTCCGCGATTTTGCAAGGCGCTCCCGGCCTCGACAACCACGCCTACTCCGTGAAGCTGGAACACAGCCTCTGCGCCAACCCCATCAACGAGCGCCGGCAGGTGTATCTCGATCCGATCATCAAACGCGGCAGCGACATTCCCTGCTCCTACACGAAGACGTATCACCCCGTCGCCGATCCCGCCGAACGCGTCCTCATCAGCGTCTTCGAGGGCGACGTCTACGACGATCCCGACAACCAGGAAAACGTCAAGTTGGCCGAGATTCCTTGGGAATTCATCCCGCCGCGGCCGCAGAAGGACGCCGCCCTGGAAGTCGCGTTCGAGTATGGCGACGACGGCATCCTTACCGTGCAGATTCAGGATCAGTACAACGGCGCCAAGAAACGCTTCGCCATCCAGCAGGCCGGCCCCGATCAACTCGACGCCGGCCAAATCATCAAGATGAAGCGCATCAACGAGGATCTCGTCAAACGCACCGAGGATCTCACCAACACGCCCGAATACAAGGACGCGCTCGACATCCTCAAGAAAACCGAACAGGACGTCATCCCTAAGATCGAGGATCCGGCCGACCGGGGCGATCTGGAGGATTTGTGCCGTCAGGTGCGCGAAGCGATGGGGTCGGGCGATCGCAAGAAGATGGAAGACGCGTCGTCGGCGCTGAACGATCGGCTGCTGAATTATGCGTATTTGCTTTAGGACGTCGAGGTGTCCGATGCGTATTCCCGTCGTCGCTCGAATCACGACCGCTTCCGCCGCACGCTATCCCACCTCCGATGGTGCGCCCATGGCAGAGACGCAGGTGCATGTGGACTTGATCGCGAGTTTGTTGCCCCTCTTGCGGCATTTTTTTCGCCGTCGCAAGAAGACGTACGTCGCGGGCAATATCTTTCTTTATTGGGAAGAAGGGCATCCGCGCAAACGCCGCGCCCCGGATATCATGGTGGTGAAGGGCGTGGACGCCGCGCGAAAGAGATTGCACTTCAAGACTTGGGAAGAAAAGGCCGTTCCGGCGTTCATTCTCGAAGTCACCTCAAAGAAAACGGTGAGTGAGGATTTGGGAGCGAAGAAGGAAGTTTATCGGTCGCTGGGAGTGGGCGAGTATTTTCTGTTCGATCCGTTAGGGGAAACGCTTCCGCGGCCATTGATGGGTTTTCGGCTCAAGGCAGGAGAGTATGAAGCCCTGGTCGCCGATCCGAAGGGCGAGATCGTAAGTGCGGAACTTGGGATCCGTTTTGTATCGAGCGGATCGGAGCTTCAGTTGGTGAGTCAACGGAACGGAAAGACGCTTTTGCCGCCGACCGAGGTTTACGAGGAACTCGACCGCGCGAACAAGAAGCTGGATGATTACGCGAGAAAAATCGAGGTCTTGGAAGCGGAGTTGCGCAAGAAACAAACTTGATCGCGGCTTGCCTGCCTTCAAATGCGTCGGCTTGCGCGGATGTTCTGGTTTGGTAAGGAGAGTAAGATGCCCGCCTGCCCGATGTGCAACAAGCCCTTGCGGGAACTGACACGCAAGTGCCCAACCTGTCAGGCCGACCTCGACCTGTTGGTCGATTACGCCAGCGGACTGCAGGGCGGCTTGCAGCGCGCGGAAAACCTCGCTCGCTCCGGCGAGTTGGGGCAGGCGTTATGGGCGTATTTGGAAGTCCTCGAAGTCGACCCCGACAACCCCGCGGCCCGCAAGCAGATCGGCCAAGTAGTGACAGCCGTGCGTCAGTTCGATTCCCAGTCGGCGTTACGAAAGATGGCGGAACCGTCGAACAACGGCGCGGCGGGGAAAAAACCGCTAAGCCCGGAAACGCAACGCGCGCTTATCTTCGGCGGCGTATTCGTCATCGTGTTCGCGCTGGGGGTGATTCTGGGGTTCATTCTGGCGGGCGGCGTAGTCAGCACCGGGGGAAAGAATATTCCTACGCCGGATAGAGTGCGGGATAAGACGCTGGGAGGCTAGCACAAAGCGTGAGCGAGTGAAATCACTCGCTCACGCTTCGTGCTAACTTCGCCGGCTATTTCTTGTAGCGATGGAAATCGCGAGGATTATCCGTCACCGTCCACATCCGCCCCGCTCGCATATACATCTGCTGTTGCTCCAGCAGCGACAGCGGTCTTGCGCCGATGCGTCCGAAGACGGCGATCTGGTGTCCGGTCTCGTCGACCGCGCGGTCGCGGTCCAGTCCGCGGCCGATGGAGTAGGCTTTGCCGCCTTCCGGAATGGGATAGGTGGCGACCAGGCGCGGCGTCGGTTTGGGACTGAAGCCCATGTTGCCCGGCGTCTCCGGCGAGGTGAGTTGGATCACCCGCAAGCCGTTCTTGCCGTCCGCGAGGTAGGCGAATTGGCTCACATAGGTGATGCCCAGCTTCACGTCGTTGACGTCGTTGAGGCGATGGCCGCAGTCGTAGATCTGATCGATCTTCGGCTGTTCCGGCTTTTCGATGTCGAGGATGATCAGCCCCTGCTTGCCGCCCGCGACATAGGCATAGGTGCGAGCCAGGTAGATATTGCGGGCGTCCTTCAGCTTCACCTCCGTCACCGGTCGCGGCTTGGCGAGGTCGGTCACGTCGAGAACCTTGACGCCGTCCTTATCGCAGGCGAAGGCGTAGCGGAATTGAATCTGGAGTGCGCGAGGGTCGTGCAACTCGACGATCGAGGTGACGACCGGCGCCTTGGGATTGTCGATGTTGACGACGACCAGTCCCGCGTCGGCAAGGACGTAGGCATAGTGTCCCGCTATCGTGACGTTTCGTGCTCCCGTCAAAACGCCCTCGGGATTGAAGGTCACTTCACGCTTGAGGAAATTGTTGAGCGGATTGCCGTCGATGGTGGTGGCCGCCCCGATCAGGATGAGACCTTCGTACTTATCCGCGACGTAAAGGTAGCCATAGAGCGGATGCACCGCCGGTTCTTTGTTGTCCGGAATTTGTGTACGCGTCGGATCCGGGGCCGGCGTACAGGGGGCGGCGACCGCCATGGCATGCCGGGTGGGCACATGGAACTTTTGGCCCTTGGGCGAAACCGGCGCCGTCGTGATGCGTTCGGAGAACGACTTGTTGTCGATGAAAGCGATGTCGAACACGCGGACGCCGTCGCAACCGCAAGCCGCGTAGAGGTATTCGCCGCGCGGCTGGACCATCAGGATTTCGGCCTTGGCTTTGAAGGGCCTTAGCAGCTTGTCCTTGATGTCGATGCCGGGATGTTCGTGGGCTTGTTGCAGCTTGAAGCCGTGCTCGACATGCTTCTTGTAGAAATCGGGGAACGCGAGCCGGTGCAGCGACGAACCGATGACGGTTTGCGGTTCGTCCTGTTCGGTGACGACGACGCCGAAGAAGCCGTGGTCGCCGGCGGCCACCCAGCTATAGCGGCCCATGAAGTTGGTGTAGCCCGTTCCTTGCATGAAGAGCTGGGCCAAGATGGCGTTGTTGTCGCCCTTGGTCGAGACGTGGCAATCGGTGCAGCTCTTGGTCTCGCTGCGGCCGGCCAAGTTGACGTGGGCGTCGATGACGTTGCCGTGCTTGTCGCGAGGCGGTCCGCCGCGAACCGTGTGCGGCACGTTGGTCGAGAAGGCAATTCCGGAGAGGCCGTCCGAGCTGATCGTCTGTTGCTGGACGTAGATGGAATCGCGGTTGGCGTTGTAGCTGCCGACGTGGATGGCGCACGAGGAGCGTGCCGGGTTGATGCGATTGCCGGTGACGTCGCCGTCCCGTGCCAGCATGTACACGTCGTCGCGCAAAGTCTGGAAGTTGTAGGCAACGTAGTTGCGTTGCACTTCACCCTCGGCGTGCAGGGCGGGCATCTTCTTGTTGGCCCGTTGCGGCAAATGGCAACCGAAACAGCTTGGATTCCAGGCCGAGTGGCAGGCGACGCACGACATGTTCGTGTGCGAATGGGCGCAGCTTTCCTCGTTGGGCTGCCCCTTGGCGTTGAGGGGGACATCGCCCCATTCCATCTTGTCGTCCTTATTGAAGCGGATCGTCTTGGCGAGATGGGCGCGTTCGTTGTAGTGCGGATGTTTCGGCGTGATGACGTCCTTGGTCTGCTTGACGACCCACGACAGGTTCTTCTCGACCATCGAGTTCTGCACGATGACCGGCCGACCTTCCGCGTCGGCCTTCTTCTCGAAACGTTTCTTGCCAAACGGCGTGCGCAGTGCGGTCAAGTCGCGCGTTCGATGTTCGTACTCCGGCGGCAGCGGGAAGGTGACGGGGTCGGTGGTGGCGGCCGGACCGCTGGTGCGCAGGTTCGTGTATTTGCCGATGGTGCCGTGGCAGTCCACGCACTGGATTTCGATGGCGGCGCGCACTTCCTGATAGAGCTTGCCGTTGCCGTGGTTGTCCTGGACATAATGGCAATCGACGCAATGCATGCCCTTTTCCAGGTGGATGTCCATCAGATGCACGGCCTTGCCGTCGCGGTCCACCGAGCATTTATGATCGACGACCGATTTTTTCGTCGCGACGGTTTCGCGAATCTCGTCCTGAATCTTCGCGGGAATCTCAATCGCTTTCATGAGCTCAGGTCCGGAGAGCGGCCCTTCGATCACTTTGCCGGAGTAATCGAGATACCTGCCGGCGCGGTCTTTCTTGAAGACGGCGCGGAAGACCCAGCCGTGGCCATGGAAGTCGGCGAACTGCGTATGCTTCAAATGCGGATTGAGGTCATAAGTCTTTTCGAGAAAACGCGGATCGCTCCACAATCCTCGGGCCGATGCTTCGTCCGGATTGTTGAAGGCGGCCTGCACGAATTCCTCGGCCGTCGGATTTTTCTGCTTGGCGGGATACATGAATTCCGCGTCCGTTTCCTCGTCCCACCACATGTAGCCGAGGTAGCTGTTCATGACGTTGGTGCCGGGATGGACGTGGCAGACGATGCATTGGCTGGTGGGGACGGCGAGCGTGAACTCGTGCTTGATCGGATGGCCCCGTTCTTCGCGCGGGATGGTCGGGTCGGGGTTCGCGGTCTTGCCTTGGTTGCCGTATTTCGCGTAGGGTCCGGAGTGTACCGGCGAACGATCGTTGGCGTAAACGACATGGCACGCCGTGCAACCGCTGGAACGGTAGTCGCCGGCATGATCGTTGGTGCCCAGGAAGTTGAGCGTCGGGTCGAGCAATCGGGTGCGCTGGAGGCCGACGACAACGGGATCGGTGCGGGTCTCGGTGCCCAGGCCGCGGGTGCTGAGGCGGGTGCGGGGCCGGCCGGGTTCTTCTTCGCGTTCGGGGATGCCGACTTCGAGGCGAAAGCGCCCGCCGCGCTCGAAGAAGCGCAGGATATTGCCGGGCTGGCTGATCTCGAAGCGGGGCAGCGGATCGAGATAGGGCACGATGCCCTTGCGTTCGATCTGATCCTTGGTAGGCGGAGGATAGGTTTGCAAGCGCTGCGGCACGCCGTTCATACTGTACGATTCGCCGTGGCGGGCGCGTTTGAGCGGAAAGGCGCCGTTGTTATAAAGTGCGGCGCCCCACAGCATACAGCCGTGGGTCATCATGCTCGAACGGTTGTCGGCGACTTCCTTCTCGTGACAGGAACCACAGGCAAGGTGCGCCACGCGCAGATCGCCGGGATTGACGAACTGGATGAATTCGGGCTTTTCGTGATTGAGCAACGTGTAGGAACGCACGGGATTGGCGGAAGATTTCCAGGCGCCGGGAAACGCGGGCTGCACATGCGCTTTGTGCTTGTCGGCGGCGGAGGCGTCGCCGCCGTGGCAGTCGACGCAGCCCATATGAAAGGTCTTGGTCTTGCCTGGAGCGAAATGCGGGTCGTGGCTGTCCTTGTGGCATTGCACGCAGCCGAAGCTCTTGGCGTCGGCGAGTTCCTTGCTTTGCCCGAGCGCGTGTGCCCGGCTCACTATCGGCGGCGCGGAAAATGGAGCCTGCCCCGGTTGTGCCGGTTCGACTTTGGGCCGAAGGATTACTTGGCCTTCGGTCC
>Ga0163144_10014136_pt1 | contig 16589 bp, 14 predicted proteins | sample OliLak19BULKMAT1_FD_123175 | JGI IMG/M metagenome (GOLD analysis project Ga0163144, IMG submission 123175) | Freshwater microbial mat bacterial communities from Lake Vanda, McMurdo Dry Valleys, Antarctica - Oligotrophic Lake LV.19.BULKMAT1 | ecosystem: Environmental > Aquatic > Freshwater >... | reverse complement strand
GTGGCTTGACCGATGACGCGCTGACGAAGTTGCGGCGGGACAAAATCGGGTTTATTTTTCAGTTTTTTAATTTGCTGCCGACGTTGAATTGTTTGGAGAACGTGTCGCTGCCGCTGCATTTGCGCGGGTGGCCGACGGCGAAGATCAGCGAGCGGGCCAATGAGCTTTTGAACCTGGTGGGGCTTAGCAAACGGCTGGACCATCTGCCGGAAGAGCTATCGGGGGGCGAGCGGCAGCGGGTGGCGATTGCGCGGGCGTTGTCGGTTTATCCGCCGATTTTGCTGGCCGATGAGCCGACGGGGAACTTGGATTCGAATACGGGGGCGGAGATATTGGGTTTGATCCGCGATCTGCATAGCCGGTTTCAGACGACGGTGCTGATTGTCACGCATGACAAGGGCGTGGCGGATAGCTGTGGGCGACGGATTGCGCTGAAGGACGGGGTGGTGGTGCAGGACGTGACGGCGTGATTCTGCTACGGCTGATTAGTTGGCAGTACACGCGGAAGCATCTGCTGCGGAGCTTGCTGACGATTGCGGGGATCGTTTTGGGCGTGGCGGTGTTTGTCGGGATGCATACGGCGAACCAGAGCGTGTTGACGGCGTTCACGCAGACGGTGGACCGGATTGCCGGGGCGACGCAGTTGCAGATTTCGGCGGGGGAGGCTGGGTTCGAAGAGGACGTTCTTGAACGTGTTCAAAATGTGCCGGAGGTGCGGGTGGCGGTGCCGGTGATTGAGGCGGTGATGAATCCGCAGACGAAATCGCAGGCGAACATTTTGATTTTGGCCGTGGACATGACGGGCGACCGGAGCCTGCGGGATTATGCGCTGGAGTCCGGTGACGACTCGTTCATCGAAGATCCGCTTGTGTTTCTGGCGCAGCCGGATTCGATCATGATCACGCGGGAGTTTGCGGCCGAGAACGACTTGAAGAGCAACTCGGAGTTGACGCTGAACTCGATGGACGGGCCGAAGAAGTTCATCGTGCGCGGGATCATGAAATCGAGCGGGTTGACGACGGCGTTTGGCGGGAACCTCGCCATTATGGATGTGTATGCCGCGCAGAAGATTTTCGGGAGGGGCCGCAGGTTTGACCGGATTGACGTGGCGGTGCAGGAGGGGTTGGACCCGGCGGCGGTGCAGGTTCGGTTGGAGAAAGTTTTGGGGACGGGGTTTCAGGTGGAGCCGCCTTCGTCGCGGGCGAAGCAGTTTGAATCGCTGTCGAGCGTGTACGGGATGCTGGCGAACATCACGAGCTTGTTTGCGCTCTTTATCGGAATGTTTTTGATCTACAACTCGTTTGCGATCGCGGTGACTCAGCGGCGGAGCGAGATTGGAATTTTGCGGGCGTTGGGGGCGACACGGCGGCAGATTCAGATTTTGTTTTTGGCCGAGAGCGCGGTGGGCGGGTTGGTGGGGGCGGGGTTGGGAGTGGTGTTGGGAATTCTGATTGCGCGGGGGATTGCGGGATCGTTGGGGCAGTTTTTAGGGGAAGTTTATGGCGTCGCGCAGAAGGCCGAGGAGGTTTCGTCGGATCCTCGATTGCTCGTGGGCGCGATGGTTTTGGGGGTGGTGACGAGTTTAATTGCGGCGTGGATTCCGGCGCGGAACGCGGCGCGCGTGGACCCGGTGCAGGCGCTGCAGAAAGGACGGTTCCAACTGTTAACGGCGGGCGAAAACCGGATGCGGCGGTGGCTGGCGTTCGGGCTGTTGAGCTTTGTGGGCGTCAGCTTGGCGTTTGGGCATGGTCGGTTGATTTTCTACGCCGGGTATTTTTCCGCGATCTTTGCCGGGGTGTTGCTGGTACCGACTTTGGGACTATGGCTGGCGCGCGGGTTGCGGCCGATCTTGAAAGCGATCTGGCCGGTGGAGGGGACGCTGGCGGCCGATTCGTTGATTCAGTCACCTCGCCGGACTTCGGGCGCGGTGACGGCGCTGGCGCTTTCGGTGTCGCTGATTATCGCGTTGGGGGGCATGACGCAGGCGGCTTACGCTTCGATTGAAGAGTGGCTGCGAGTGGCGTTGAACCCGGATATGTACCTGGCCCCGACGCAGAATTTTACCGATCGGAGCTTTCGCTTTCCGGCGGAGCTAGCGGCGGAGGTGGAGAAGATTCCGGGGGTGCGGCGGATTCAAGCGGTACGGATCGTGAGGCTGCCGATGGACGGGGAGCCGGTGATGTTTGTTTCGCTGGACATTTCGAGCGTGTCGCAGGAGGCGCGGCTGCCGATTGTGTCGGGCGATGGGCCGACGATGTACCGCCAGGCGGCGGCGGGGAAGGGGGTGATTATTTCGGACAATTTTGCGTTGATGCACAACCGGAAGCTGGGCGATATTCTGACGATCCCGACGCCGAGCGGAATGCTGGAGATGCCGGTGTTAGGGGTGGTGGTGGACTTCTCGGATCAGAAGGGTTCGATTCTGCTTGACCGCAGTGTTTTTGAAAAATACTGGAAGGACACGTCGGCGAATGTAATTCGGATTTACTTGCAGCCGGGGGTGACGGTGGGGCAGATGAGGGAGCGGATTGCCACGCAAACAGGGACGCGGTTCCGGTATTTCGTGTTCACGAATGAAGACCTGCGGAGCTACATTTTGCGGATCACGGACCAGTGGTTCGGACTGACGTACATCCAGATTGCGGTGGCGGTTCTCGTGTCGATTTTGGGGATCGTGAACACGTTGACGGTTTCGATCACGGACCGGCGGCGAGAGTTGGGCGTATTGCAAGCGGTGGGGGGATTGCGGCGGCAGATTCGGGGGACGATTTGGTTGGAGGCGGTTTTGATTGGGGCGATTGGGTTGATTTTGGGATGCGGGTTCGGGGCGGTGGCGCTGTACTACGCCCTGGAAACTTCGGCGCGGGATTTGTCCGGAATGCGGCTGGCTTATGGCTACCCTTTTCGGACGGTGTTGACGCTGATTCCGATTATTTTGGGCAGCGCGTTTTTGGCTTCGTTGGCACCGGCGGAAGCGGCGGTGCGGGGTTCGTTAGTAGAGGCACTGGAATATGAATAAGCTCGTTTTTATCTTGTTTGCGGGAACACTTTTGGCGCAGGATGCGCGGAAGATCGTCGAAGAGTCGCAGAAGCTGCACCGGTCGCGGAGCCAGCAATACGAGGGGGTGTTGGAGGTTTACGACACCAAGGGGGGCAAGAACGAAAAGCGTTGGCAGTATGCGCGGATTGGGTCTTACGGGGAATCAAAGTCGGTGCTCCGTTTCCTGGCTCCTCCGCTCGTGAAGGGCGTGGCGCTGCTCGTGCAAAACCATCCGGACCGGGCGAGCGACCAATGGATGTGGACGCCGGAGTTGAACCGGGATCGGCGCATTGCGTTGCAGGATCGTTCGACGCGGTTCTTCGGGACCGACTTTTCGTTTGAAGACTTGGAAGAACGGGATGTTGACCAGAGCGACTACAAGTTGCTGGGAGAGGAGACGTTGAACGGGCAGGCTTGCTACAAGATTGAGTCGGTGGCGAAGAAGTCGCGGACGACGCAGTATTCGCGGGTGGTGATTTGGGTGCGGAAGGATATCCTGCTGCCGGTGCAGTTTGAGATGTTCGTGAAGGCGGACCTCGTGAAGCGACTGATCCATAAGCGCGTCGAGAAGGTGCAGAACGTGTGGTCTACGCTGGAACTGGAGATGAACGATTTGAAAAAGAAGACCCGGACGGTGATGAAAACCGAGAAGTTGAAGTACGACGTGGCGTTGCCGGAAGAGCAGTTTACTTTGCAAGCGTTGCGCCGAGGGGAATGAGCCGGCTTGCCTTAGTTCTGCTGGGGGTGCTGCCGCTGTGGGGGCAGAATTTTTCGCAGCGGGGATTCATCGAGACGCGGGGAAGCTTCTTTCCGCAGACGGCGCCGAGCGACAGCGGGAGGGCGATTGGGGATGTGCTGCTGCGGTATGAGATGGCTTATAAGTTGACGCCGTGGTTGAAGTTTAACGGGGCGATTGACGGACGGACGGATACGCATCGGCAGACGGAGCGGCAGTGGCGGGTGGATTGGCAGGATCGGGAGATGCTGCGGCCGGCGGTGTCGCTGCGGCGGTTCAGCTTGACGGCGAACAAAGGGAAATGGACGGGGGAGGTGGGCAAGCAGTTTATCCGGTGGGGGAAGGCGGACATTTTAAACCCATTGGACCGGTTTGCGCCGCGGGATTTTTTAAATGTGGTGGAAACCGAGTATTTGGCGGTGATGGCGGGAAGGGCGACGTGGGAGTCTGGCGGGGAGACGATTGATTTGGTTTGGCAGCCCCGGTTTACGCCGAGCCGGTCGCCGTTGTTGTTGCAGCGATGGGGCGGCGGCGGGGCATTGCGCGGGGATTTGGCGCAGTTGCCGCCGACGGTTCGGCAGGGTCGCGCGGTGTTGCCGACGGGTCAGCAGTGGGGTGTACGGTGGAACCACGTGGGGCGGGGATATGAGGCGGCGGGGGTTTACTACGAAGGGCATAACCATCTGCCGTTGCTGGACGTTCGGATTTCGACGTTTCCTGATTTCAGGCTGGAGCTGAATAACTATTTTGCGAAGCTGCGGATGGCGGGCGGGGCGACGGCGATTCCGAACCGGTGGTTTACGTTGAAGGCCGAGGGGGGGTACTTTTCAAGCTCGACGCCGGCGGCGGACAATTACTTGCAGTACGTGATTCAGGCCGAGCGGCAGAGCGGGGAATGGACGTTTGTCGGTGGGTACGCGGGAGAGTATGTGACGGTGAAGCGGAACCTTTTTGATTTTGCGCCGGACCGGGGATTGACACGAAGTTTTTTGGGGCGGGCGAGTCTGCAACTCAACCCCCGTGACACGGTCGCCTTTGACGCCGCACTAAGGCAGAATGGAGATGGAGTCTGGGTGCGTGGTGAATTCGCGCATTCCTTCGACGATCACTGGTCGGTGCGGGTTGGCGGGTCTCTGATTCGTGGACGCGCTACCGACTTTCTAGGCCAGTTTGGCCGCAACTCGCACGTCACCTTCGCATTTCGTTACAGTTTTTGATACGTTTTGCTCACCGTTTCCGCGTTAGTGGTATGACCGCAGGAGTTCTCCCGATATGAATTCGTTTTTTCGCCTTCCTTTGGCTGTAATCGTTTCTGGCTCGTTGTTGGTGGGGCAGGCTCCGAAGCCGGCACCGGCACCGGCCAAGCCCGCCACCGCTAAGCCCGCCGCAGCTAAGCCGGCTGCTCCGGTGGTCTCGGCGCTCGACAAGATTTTGAAGATGGTGACGCTGAAGCTGCCGGACGCGAGCGTCGTCTCGTCGATCAACGCGGCGGGGAAATCGCTGAAGGTGTCGACCGATGATTTGATTCGGTTCAAGGAAGCGGGGGCGTCGGACAACGTGATTGTGGCGCTGAGTAACGCAATGAACGGGGCGCCGGCAGCAGCGGGAGGCCCATCGACACCAGCGGCACCGGTTGCGAAGGCGGCGGTGGTGCCCATGGCGGCGAACTACAACACGGTGCTTTCGTCGATTACTTGCGACGTGCCGGCGGGGCCGCGGAAGCGCGTGGTGGCCGTGGACGAGTTTGACTACGGGACGGTTAAAAGCTCGGTGGCCGCGGTATTCGGCACGCAGGTGGATCTGGGCAAGGGCATCCTGGCGATGTTCACGAAACGGTTGGCCGAGCAGGGCAAGTTCCGGATTGTGGAACGGTCGAACATCAAAAAGGTAATGGCCGAGCAGGACTTTGGCGCTTCGAACCGGGTGAAACAGGGGACGCAATCGCGGCTGGGCCGGATTACCGGAGCCGATGCAATTTTGATGGGAACGATCGTAACGTTCGGACGGGATGACAAACGGAAGTCGGTAGGCGGCTTTGGCTACGGGCCGAAGGTGCTGAGCGGCATCAAGATCAAGACGGGCGAGGACAAGGCGGTGGTGGTGATTTCGTTTCGGCTGGTGGACGCCGAGACTTCCGAAGTGATTGCGACGGGCGAGGCGCGCGGCGAATCTTCCCGCAAGCAGAACGGTTTTGATGTCGGGGCGCTGGTGAACCGGGGCGGCGGCGGAGCGACCGTGGACATGACTTCCGCGAATTTCGGCCAGACGATTATCGGCGAAGCGACGATGGGCAGCGTGGATAAGCTGGCGGCGGACTTGAACAACAACGAGGGCAAGATTCCGATGCGGAACCTGGATGTTGAATCGCGGATTGCCGAGGTGGTCGACAAGCAGATCTACCTTTCGGCGGGTTCGTTTGACGGGATCAACAAGTGCGATCGGTTTGAGATCCACAAAATTGTGAAGGAAGTGAAGGACCCGGTGACCAAGGACGTGATCGACATGGTGACCGAGAAGGTCGGCGACTTCATTGCGACCGAGGTTCGGGACCGGGTGACGATTGGAGCGTATAACGGAACGGGGAAGCCCGAGGTGGGCTACCTGGCTAAGAAGGTGCAAAAGCAATGATGACGCGTCGATTCGCGATTTCTTTGCTGGCCGTCGGGCCGGCGCTGCGGGGCCAAACAAAGCGGAGTTTGGCGGTGGAGGATTTCGATTTCTCCACGGTACGGGATGTAGGTGCCGCTATTTTTGGCACCCAAATGGACTTGGGAAAAGGTATGAGCGCGCTGATGGTGAAGCGGATTGCGCAGGGCGGGAAGTTCACGGTGGTAGAGCGGAACAAGGTGGGGACGGTGCTGAAAGAGCAGGATTTCGGCGCTAGCGGTCGGGTGAAGAAAGGGACGCAGGCTCGGATTGGACAGATTCGCGGGGCGGACTTTACGGTGATGGGCGATGTGGTGGTTTTTGGCAGAGACGATCGGCGGCGGAGCGGGGTGGTGGGCGCGGCGGTGCCGGGTGCCGGGGGCGTGGGTGGTCTGCGAAACAGCGAGGGCAAGGCCGTAGTCGTGTTGAACTTCCGGATGGTGGATAACGAATCGTCCGAGATCGTAATGACGGGCGAGGCGCGCGGGGAGTCAAAGCGGAGTTCCAGGGGCGGGTTTGCGGGCGTTTACGCGGGCGGGGTAGGCGTGGGTGGGGGAGTCGATTTCACGTCGTCGAACTTTGCGGAGACCATTATCGGCGAGGCCGTGATGGACGCTTGCGACAAGCTGGCGGCGCAGGTGAACGGGCAGGCGGGCAGCGTGTCGAGCACGCGCAATATCGAAATCGAAGGGAAAGTGGCGGCCGTCGAAGAGGGCAGCGTGTACATCAACGTGGGCTCGTCATCCGGGGTGCAGGTGGGCGATACGTTTGAGATCTCGCGGATCGTGAAAGAGGTGAAGGATCCGGTGACGAAAGAGGTCCTGGATGTGGTCACGGCGCCGGTGGGGAGCATGAAGGTAACGACGGTTCGCGACAAGATCGCGATCGGTTCGTTTAACGGTAGTCAGCCGCCCAGAGAGGGCGATCGAGTGGAGAAGAAATAAGATGAAGCGCGCTTGGGTTATGGCGTTGGTAGGGGCGGGGTTGGGCTTGGGCCAGCCCATCACGGTGCTGCAGGGACTAGAGACGAAGTTCGAAAAGCAAGCGCCGCGCGGGAACGCCCCCGTGTCGCAGGGGTTTCGGCAGGATCGATTGCAGGACGTGAACGCGTTCAATTCGTGGTTCGACCAGTCGTATCTACCGGCGTTCCAGTCGCAGCCGGGGTGGACGCCGCAGCGGCGGGCGTTTGTCGGACGGGCGTCGGCGTACCTGGGCGCGATTCGCGGGTTGGCCGGGTCCGACCCGGCCTTAGGAATGGCGCTTTCGGGGGCGTTCAACCGGCTGGGGCGAATGCAGGAAGCAAATCCGCAATATCTCGACCGGGAGGGCGCGATTCATAGCTACAACAACTCGGCGATCATCCTGAACCAGCTAGCGAATGAGAATCCGGATGATCCGAATGTGCGGGGGCAGTTGGCATTTGTGGGCGGAAGAGTTAACGCTTTAGGAGGATCGATTCCGATTTGGATGTCGGTTCCGATTGGCGGCGGGAATCAGCAACCGCGGGAGCAGCGGGGGATTCCGGAGGCGTATTTGAATGTGCCGGTGAAGACGTCGGCGCCGACGAGCGGGGAGTATCCTCGGATTGACGAAGGTACGCTGAGCCCGGGGGATCGGGAGCAGTGGCGGGAGTTACGGAGCCGGTATTACAACGTGCTGGCGACGGTGTATTCGGCGAAGAATGCCGCGGCGCCGGTGCAGGCGAGCGTGGAGAGCCGGGGGTTGGCGCTGACACCGGATCTAGTGAAGTCATCGACGCGGATGAACCTGTCGTTGGACTTGGCAAAGAACGATCTGGAGCAGAAGCAGTTTGACTCGGCGCGCGAGAACCTGCAGATTGCTGAGGGTGAAGCGAGACGGATCTTGCGCTACGTTGGTTTGTAGCGTTCATGTCTTTCTCTCGTCGTTCGTTCGTCTTCGCGGCTACGGCCGCGGCTTGTGGTCAAAGTAGAGTGCCTGTGATGGGCTTCGGAGCCCATACCTTTGAGGCCTATCACGACTGGCCGCAGCTGCCATCGACCCACCAGTTCGGAAATACGCACGGCATCGTGATGGATCGGCAGGGCCGGGTGATCGTGGCGCACACGGTGCATAAGAACAGTTCGTCGCCGGACGCGATTGCGATTTTTGATCCGGAGGGCAAGTTCATCAAAAGCTGGGGGGCGGACCTGCGGGGCGGGGCGCATGGGTTGACGATTCGCCAGGAGGGCGGCGTCGAGTATTTGTACCATTGCGACAATGTGAAAGGCCACGTGCGGAAGACGACACTGGACGGCGAGGTGGTATGGATGATCCATGCGCCGGTGATGTCGGGCGTCTACTCGAAGGCGAGTGAGTACCGCCCGTCAAACTTGGCGGTGGCTCCGAATGGCGACATTTACATTGCTGATGGCTACGGGAAGTTCGGAATCCACCAATACGACGCTAAGACGAATTACCTCCGGACGTTTGGCGGGACGCGGCAATTGATGGACGCGAACAAGGACAAAGAAACAGGAGCGGGGACGACGATTTGGCCGCACGCGATTGGGATCGATACGAGATCCGGGATACCGCTGTTAATGGTCGGCGAGCGGGGAGCGAATTCGCGGATTCAATATTTTGATTTGAATGGGCGGTCGCTTCATATGGTGAAAGAGGGCGTGCGATGGCCCAGCACGTTTGATTTTCTGGGAGACACGTTGCTGATGCCGGATTTGAAGGCGGTGGTGACGCTCTTCGACAAGCAGAACAAACCGATTGTGCAGCTTGGCGATGGCCGGCAGGCGGACGGGAAGACATATGAGAGTTTGCGGGCCGGGGATCGGGCCGCGTTTACCCCGGGTCGATTTGTGGCTCCGCATGCGGCGTGTTTTGCCCCGAATGGAGATATTTACGTCGCGGAATGGGTGGAGGTTGGGCGGGTGACGAAGCTGAAACGGAGTTGATGGCTGCTATACTTAGAGCTGAAAAACGCATGAATATTGCCATTATTGGCTGCGGCTTCATCGGGGAAAAGCGCGCCAAAGCCCTGCGGGGTCAACACAAGCTGGTTGTCTGTAGCGACACAAACCTGTCTCGGGCGGAGAGTTTAGCGGCTAAATATCCGGGCGCGGAGGCCACTACGGATTGGGCCGCCGCAGCGGCGAGGCCTGACGTGGACATTGTTTGCGTGGCGACGGTGCATAACGCGCTACCGGACGTAACGTTGGCGGCGGCGGTGGCGGGCAAGCATGTGCTGGTGGAGAAGCCGGCGGCTCGGCGCGCGGCGGAACTGGACCCCGTGGTCGAGGCCTGCGCGCGCACGGGAGCGTTAGTCCGGATTGGGTTCAATCACCGGCATCATCGGGCGTTCCGCCAGGCGCGGCAGATCGTTGATTCCGGCGCTTTGGGGCAGCTGATGTTCGTTCGCGGGCGTTATGGCCACGGGGGACGGATTGGCTATGACAAAGAGTGGCGCGCGGTGCCGGAGCTCTCCGGCGGGGGCGAGGCCATAGACCAGGGGCTCCACCTGATCGACTTGGCGCGATGGTTTTTCGGAGACTTTCCGAGCGTCAAGGGCGAGATGGGGACATTCTTCTGGGATATGCCGGTGGAAGATAACGCGTTTTTCTTGCTGCGGACGGCGTCCGGGCAAGTTGCGTCTTTGCATGCGACGTGGACGGAATGGAAGAACACTTTTTCGTTCGAATTATATGGCAAAACGGGTAAGTTAGAGATAACCGGGTTGGGCGGAAGTTACGGCTTAGAGCGGCTCGCGCACTATCAAATGCTGCCCGAGATGGGACCGCCTCCGACGACGATCTGGGAGTATCCGATGTCAGACGACTCCTGGGAAGATGAGTTTGATACGTTTATAGAAGACATTCGTTTGGCGCGGCAGCCAAATCCTGGATTGGGAGACGCCCAGGCGGCTCTCCGCATTGTTGAATCGGTTTACCAACAGTCATGATTATTACTCGTAGTCCACTTCGGATTTCGCTCGGGGGCGGGGGCACGGACCTTCCTTCTTACTACCTGGAGCACGGTGGTTTCTTGATCGCGGCGGCGATTGATAAGTACGTCCATATAACTTTGCATGAGACGTTTCGGCGCGAATTTCTGATTAAGTATTCGAAGCTCGAAGTGACGGAGTCGGTGGATGCGATCCAGCATCCGATTATTCGCGAGGCTTTGCGGCTTGTGTTTCCGCAGGGCCGGGAGCCGGATTTAGAGATTTCGAGCATGGCCGATATCCCGGCGGGCACGGGGTTGGGCTCTTCGGGGAGCTTTACGACGGCCCTGCTGCAGGCGCTGTATACGCTTGATAAACAGTTTGTCTCGCGACGGTCGCTGGCCGAGAATGCATGCCATATCGAGATCGATGTGTTGAAGGAACCAATCGGCAAGCAGGATCAGTTTATTGCCGCCTATGGCGGGCTTACCTGTTTTACGTTCGATCGTTCGGGCGAGATCCACGTTGAACCCCTAAGGGCGAGCCAGGAGACGCTGGTTACGCTGGAGGACAATCTAGCGCTATTCTTCACGGGTTTCACGAGATCGGCGTCGAACATTTTGAAGGATCAGGATACGCGATCCAAGCAGAAAGATGCGTCGATGATCGACAATCTGCACTTCGTGAAACAACTCGGTTTTGATTCGCGGGATGCCTTCGAGAAGGGCAACCTGGGCCGCTTTGCTGAAATCATGGACGTGCACTGGCACCACAAGAAGAAGCGATCGAGCGGTATGAGCAACGCGCAGATTGACGAATGGTACGAGTTGGCGCTGCAGAATGGAGCCCTGGGCGGGAAGGTGATCGGGGCCGGGGGCGGCGGATTTTTGATGTTCTATTGTGAGAACAAGACGAAACTGCGGCAGACGATGGCGCGGGCGGGATTGCGCGAAGTGCGGGTTCGTTTTGATTTTGCGGGCACGACGGTGGTGTCGCGGTCGTGATGGTGATGCTCCCAGTAGTGATTCTGGCGGGTGGACTGGCCACGCGACTGCGCCCGATTACGGAGAAGATTCCGAAGGCGTTGGTCGAGATCAACGGAGAACCGTTTTTAGCCCATCAGCTTCGGCTTCTGCAGCGGAACGGCGTCCGGCAGGTCGTAATGAGTGTGGCGTATAAGGGCGAGATGATTCGAGAGTTTGCCGGCGACGGCAGCGGGTACGGACTCCAGATCGCCTACGTGTTTGATGGCTCGACCTACCTGGGAACCGGGGGAGCGATTCGCAACGCGTTGCCGTTTTTAGGCGATTCGTTTTTGACGCTTTACGGCGATTCCTACCTCCCCTGTGATTTTGCAGCGGTGCAGGCGGCGTTTGCGGCCAGCGGCCGGCAGGCGCTGATGACGGTTTATCAAAATGACGGCCTGTTCGATACGTCGAACGTGGAGTTCGCCGAAGGTCGGATCGTGCGGTACGACAAACGGGAACGAACGACGGCAATGCGGCATATCGACTACGGCCTCGGAGTGTTCCGGGCGGCGGCATTTGCCCCCTATCCGGCAGGTGAGACGCTCGACCTGGCCACAGTCTTCCAAGACGTCCTCCGAGCGGGACAGTTGGCAGCCTATGAAGTTGCAGAGCGCTTTTACGAGATTGGAACTCCGGAAGGCATTCGAGAGACAGAAGAGTATATCGAAAGAGAAGCGAAATGAGTTTTACCCAACAATTTTTGTTAGAGGCCATCGAGATTATCCAAAAGCTCGACCACTCGGCCATTGATAAAGCCGTAAGGATCCTGCGGGCGACCCGGGACGGTGGCGGTCGGCTGTTTATTCTAGGCGTCGGCGGTAGCGCGGCGAACGCGTCGCACGCGGTGAATGACTTCCGGAAGATCGTCGGCATTGAGACTTATGCGCCGACGGACAACGTTAGTGAGTTGACGGCACGAACGAACGACGAGGGCTGGGAGACGGTGTTCTCCTCGTGGTTGGCCACTTCCAAATGCAACGAGAAGGACACGCTGTTGATCCTCTCCGTTGGTGGCGGCAATCTAGAACTGAATGTGAGCCCGAACCTTGTCTCGGCGGTGCGTTATGGCAAGAGCGTAGGCGCATCGGTGATCGGCATCGTGGGCCGGGATGGAGGATATACCGCGCAAGTGGCCGATAGCACGATCCTGATTCCAACCGTGAACCCGGTTAACGTCACCCCGCACGCCGAGGCTTTCCAAGCGGTGGTGTGGCATCTGTTCGTTTCGCATCCGGACTTGAAACAGGTGCAAACGAAATGGGAGTCGATCCGCTGAAATCCGCAGTGTTTCTTGATCGAGACGGCGTGTTGAATCGGGCGATCGTCCGGGAAGGACGGCCGTATCCTCCGGCATCAGCCGAGGAGATGGAGATAACTCCAGGTGCTGCGTTGGCGCTGTGCCGCTTACGGGAAGCGGGGCTGATCCTGTTGGTAGTGACGAATCAACCCGACGTGGCGCGGGGCAAGCAGACGCAGGCTGCGGTTGAGGCGATGCATGAGATGATGGCGACGGTGTTGCCCGTGGATGATTTCATCGTTTGTTATCATGACGATCAGGACGACTGCCCGTGCCGTAAGCCCAAGCCGGGACTACTGCGCATCGGTGCTGAGCGGCACGAGATCGACCTTGCAACGAGCTTCATGGTGGGTGACCGATGGCGAGATGTGGATGCCGGGGCGGCGGCCGGGTGTCGGACGATCTGGCTCGACTGCCAATATGCCGAACGCGGCCCGACGCGGCCGCCCGATGTGACGGTTACCTCGCTCGCCGAAGCGGTGAATTGGATCCTGGATTGCTATACTACAACGGAGTAATTTTGCGATGAAATCTGTTTCTGAGTTGAAAGTGAAGATCTTCGCCGACGGTGCGGACAAGGCCGCGATGATGAAGCTCTACCAGAGCCCGTACATCACTGGATTTACGACCAATCCGACGTTGATGCGAAAGGCCGGGATCTCCGACTACGAAGCATTTTCGCGGGACATTATCGCAAGCATCCCTGATCGGCCGTTGTCGCTGGAAGTTTTTGCCGACGACATGGCGGAGATGGAGCGCCAAGCGCGCGCGATCGCGACGTGGAGCGAGAATGTGTATGTGAAGATTCCGGTTACTAACACGCTGGGCGAGCCGACTTATGACCTTGTGTCCCGGCTCTCGAAGGCAGGCGTAAAGCTGAATGTCACAGCGTTAATGACGCTGGGGCAAGTACGAGACGTCTGTTTTGCGTTGGCGGGTGGGGCTCCGGCCTATGTAAGTGTCTTTGCTGGCCGTATGGCCGATACTGGTCGGGACCCGGTGCCAATGATGTCTGCTGCGCTTGAGATCCTGGCCATGTATCCGCAAACTGAGTTAATCTGGGCGAGCCCACGCGAGCTCTTGAACATATTTCAGGCCGACGAGATTGGGTGCCATATCATTACCGTGACGAGCGAGATCTTGAACAAGCTATCGTTGGTCGGAAAGGACCTCGACGAATATTCGCTCGATACGGTGAAGATGTTCCGAACCGACGCCGTTGCCAGTGGATTTACACTCTAATAAGTAAGGTTTCGCCATGTCAGATTTACAGACTCCGATCAAAGCATCATCCGATTCTCCTAGTTTGGCAGTAGTTGAGCGCGAGTCAGGGGCCAAGGCCGAGTCGGCTGTTTGGTCGCTTTTCAATCGGAGCTACTGGGTCTTCGTAGTCGTCTTACTGGTGCAGATTGCGGCTTATTACGCCTTTGTGTCACGAGAGATTTCGGGCGGTTATCCGTTCGCCAATGACCAAGCGGGTTATCTATCAAAATCTCATCAGATTTTTGAATCGATGCTGTCTCGGGGCATCTTTACGTCGCTTTGGCAGGGGATGACAAGCAAGGAGCCGACTGGCATGCTGATGCCATCTGAGGCGGCTTTCCTTTATCTCTTGTTTGGCGTTTCGCGTGCCGTAGCCCTCAGCATCCATCTTTTCCATTGGATCGTCCTTCAGGTGGTCGTATTCGCAACCTTCTCGAGGCTCACTCGAAGCGCCTCTTGGGGTTATTACGCGGTCGGGTTACTTCTTTTGATATCAAGCCCCTTTCAGTTCGTTGGAGGCATGTTTGACTTCCGGATGGATTTCTCAGCGGCCTGCCTCTTCGGGATTGTTTGTTCGCTGGTAATCTATACTCAATGCTCAGATGATCGTCGCGCGACTTGGTACTTGGCAGGGGCGTGTGTTTACGCTATTTGTTTTCGTCATATTCTATTAGTGTTTCTCGGCGGTACGTTTGGGATATTCTCTGTCGTTCTTTTGATCCAGTATATGCGTGGCACGAGAATCGAGCGCCTTGTCGTTCGCGGGCCGTTGCGTAATTTCATTATCCCGACCTTTTGTTTATCGCTGGGCGGCCTCCTGATGATTGCGGCAAAATATCAGGCGTTCTACTCTTATTACGTGATCGGGCATCTTATCGGTTCCGAAAACGAGGTTCGCGCTGCCGAGTATGGTGTTAATGTCATCGGACGATACGCGTATTATCCGCTGTCTGTTGCGCAACAGCACCTGGGGTACCCGGCGCTGGTCGTGCTAGGAGGCGTGTTTGTTTTGTTCCTGATCCAGGCGATCGTGCTCCGGGTCGGGGGTTTCAAGGATGCGTCGACAACCGGTTCCTCAGAAACCGGAAAGGCATCAATGCTATTCGTCGGGCTCTTGATCTTCATTACTTTGGGGGTCCTGACCGCGAACACCTCCAAATCGCCAGTCGTCGGCTCAATCTTAACGGCACCGATTCTCCTGCTCTTTGCGCTCCTTACAAGGGCCATCGTATCGATGGCACGGCCGAAGACCGCAGTGCACTGGCAACGTCTGTTGATGGTAATCCCGCTGGTGGTCTTCGCACTCGGTACGGCTCGAACGCTTCAAAGCTACTCGGGACGAACGTCACTCACTTTGGCCCGGACCCAGTTTGAGCAGCTACCCCGAGCTTATCGGGCTATCGGCGATTACCTATCTCTTTTTGATGTGGCGAACCCGAAGTTCTTTGCCGATCGAGTTACCGATTACCAGACTCCAGCTGCTGTTCAGGTAAGCTATTACGAGATGACTGGTCGAACGTTTAAGGTAGTTGACCCGGTGGGCGGCAACGTAGTGCTCAGTAACTTCCAACCCTTTCGGGAGTTCTTGCAGGACGCCGACGTTGCGATGATCAGTGAGAACATACCGTTCGGCGATGCGCAGAATCCGATGCCGACGGTGCAAATGTTTCGGGATAACGCGGCGGAGATTCGAAACTTGGTATCGACTCGGATGGCTAAGATCGATGAAGTATTAATCAACGATCACGTCGTCGGAGTTTACGTAAAGCCGCGGGCGCAAGTGGAGGGCATCTCGGGGGGATGGATTACGAGCCGGGGTATAAAGATCAAGGTTTTGCGAGAGTGGCTCCCTGGAAAGCAGTATCTGCTGATGAAGGGTTCGACTATCTTCACTGAACAATTGAAGGGCCAGTTGAACGCTTCCGTTGTCGACCTCGGCTCCGGGGAGTCACTCCCAATGAGGATGACACTTCAACCGACCGATTACACGATGGAGGTCGACCTACGAGGGCATTCCTTCGCGCCGGGCAAGTGGGTTGAGTTAGAACTAAAGTTTGATCGATTTTTCGTGCCGCGAAAGGCAGGAGTTTCTCCTGATGATCGAGAACTGGTTGTCCTCGCGCCGTCGGTGATTCGTTTTGAGAGGACATCCGCCCTTACTTTCACGCCGGCCACACAGGCCCCGAATATTTCCAAACCCCTGAAACGATGAACACCTCTTTTTTCCAGAATTACCTGACAGCTTTGAATACGACATTGTCTTCAATCGATCTCGCCATGGTCGAGCGAGCCGCGACAATGATGGCTGAATGTCGCCAGTCAGGCGGGACTATTTTTGTATTGGGCAACGGCGGTTCCATGGCGACGGCTTCGCACTTCGTGTGCGACGTTGTAAAAGGCGCCAGCTACGGGAGGGAAAGCCGTTTCAAGATGATGTGCCTCCTGGACAATAGCCCGACTCTGACGGCTTATGCCAACGACGTCGGCTATGAGGAGGCGCTGGTAGAACAATTGAAAAACTTCGCCGCACCAAACGATATCGTAATCGTGATCAGCGGATCGGGCAGATCGCCAAATGTGGTGAAAGCCCTCAATTGGTCGAGTGAGAATGGCTGTCGCACGATCAGCATGACCGGACGAGACGGCGGAGTATTAGCCGATACTTC
>Ga0163144_10014132_pt1 | contig 16593 bp, 13 predicted proteins | sample OliLak19BULKMAT1_FD_123175 | JGI IMG/M metagenome (GOLD analysis project Ga0163144, IMG submission 123175) | Freshwater microbial mat bacterial communities from Lake Vanda, McMurdo Dry Valleys, Antarctica - Oligotrophic Lake LV.19.BULKMAT1 | ecosystem: Environmental > Aquatic > Freshwater >... | reverse complement strand
GGGTGGGTGGGGGGGTTCGGGTAGGGGGGGTGGGGGACGCCGGGGGAGGGAGGCGGGGGGGCGGTCGCGGGGTGGGGGGGCGGGGTTTGAGCGGTTGCGCGTGGGAGAACGCAAGCGAGGGCGGCGATTGTAAAGGCGATGTTTCGTAGGCTGGGGCAACGCCCCACCTGCAGTACGCTGCGCTTGAGGAATATCGAACGCGGGACCGGTGGGACGTTGTCCCAGCCTACGGATGAATCAGGCGCTGCTTTGGTGCGTTGGTGCATGCTTTGATCGGATACGGTTGTTGCAGCTTGTCCGAGTGTGTGGTCCTGACCCCGTTTAGCCTAGAAATCGAAGCCGAGACGCAGCATCACCGTGTCGTCGAGTTTGTATTCGGGCGGGAGATTGGTTTGGGAATAGACAATTTCGCGGTCAAAGACGTAGCCGACTTCGAAATGGCCGTGGAGGCGGGTTTGCGTTTCCCACTCGATGCCCAGATTCGCACGGATGTCGTTGTAGTCGATGTCGTCTTCCGCGCCAGCAGCGGGGCCGTCTTCGGAGCGGGTGATCGTCCAGGCGCCGCCGCCGTACTCGCCGGAGACGTACCACCACCATTGTATTTGGCCGAGGTTCTGGAACCGCTTGCGGATTTTGGGGTTCGGGAAGAGGAGCCAGAGGTCCCACTCGGGGTTGGGGCGCCAGTAGACGCCGCCGGCCGGGAGGAGTTTGATTTTGTTGCGGTCGAGATACCAGACGCCGCCATGGAGGTCCATCTTCGGCGAAAGCTGGTAGACGCCCATGCCGCGGCCCATGTAGCGCATCGAGCGGCTGTCGAAGTAAGAAAAGTCGCTCCAGACGCCAGTGCGGAAGCCGAGGTCGGCGCTGAAGCGCTCGGTGATCTTGGGGCTCCACGCCGTGTCGAGGTAGGCGTCGTAGACGCGCGGCGGCAGGTCGGCGTCGGGGCCGCTGGGGCCTTCGATCCAGTTGAATGCGAAGCCGGGCGTGATCAGCAGCGGCGTGTCGGGATTGCGAAAGATGGGGACGCCGAACGTGGCGGCCATTTCGAGGCGGTTCCAACCGAGCTCGTCGGGGTTGTGATTGCCGAAGAGGTAGGTCGACTCGACGCTGATCTGTTGGAGGAGCCGCTGCAGTTTGACGACGGAGCCGTCGGGGTTCTGGTAGTCGTAGGTGCCGCGGTTCCATTGGACCGAGGGCATGTTTTGCATGATGTTTCCCTGCGGCGGAGCGGCGTAGGGAATGCCGGTCATCGGCGGAGCGCCGGTGGGCGTCGTTCCAAAGGGCGACGGGGCGCCAAAGTTGGGCGTGAGCGCCGGCGCCGTGTAGGGGATGTTGGCCGGCGGCGCGGCGAGGCCGGGGGTGGCGTAGGGATCGAAGCCTTGCAGCGCCGGGGCGAGCGAGGGTTGCGGCGTCGTGGGATAGATCGGCGCCGGTGCGGCGGCGAAGGGGCTGGCGGTCGGAAATTGGACGCGTTGGGCGTGAATTTTTGTTGCAGCGAGCGCGCACCAACAGCCGATCACTGTGATGATGAGCGTGAATGCGCGCCGGTGTTGAGCTGGTGCTAGCAACGCGTGACGGCCTCGGACGGACTGGGACGGCGTGAGCGCGGAGTTTCCGCGCAGGGTAAGTACCAGCCGGGCGGGGTGGGCGTCAAGATTGGCGTTGAGCTACGGCGGTGGGTGCCACTGGCATCCTGCCAGTGAGAAGTGCCGAGCGAGTACCCACTTCCGCACTGGCAGGATGCCAGTGGCACCCGTACGTTACGCTGGCGGCGAATCAAGCGGCGGCGTTGGCGCTGCTGGCGCCGGGGGGCGTTCGCGGCGCGGTTGCTGGCGGCCGCTAGTGCGCAGGACGCGGCGTTGACTGCGGCTGCGGAGAGCGGCGAGGCAGATCTCTTGGCGGTTGAACGCTAGCTGCCGCAGCCGCACGTCGAGGTAGCCCCAACTGCGAACGCGCTCCACGAACTTTGGCAGTTCCTCGACGAGCGCAAGATCGGGGAGCTTCAGCGTAAGCAGCATCCCGCGGATCGAGATACCGGGGTGCTTCACCACCGCTTCGACGGCGTCGAGCGTGAAGGTCGGCGGAACGTTCATGTCGGCGGCGAGCCACTGAACGTGGCGGAAGACCTTGCGCGACGTTTCGACCGAGCGGCTGCGGACGTGGGTGAAGTGGGGATCGGCGAGGACCGACTCGTCGACCTCGGCGGGATCGACGCCGATCACTTCGAGGCCGGCGTCGAGCAATGCTTGCGACGCGCCGCCGGGGGCGCAGCCGAGTTCAACGACGCGCTCGCCGCGCGACATCGGCAGCGAGGCCCAACTCATCGCTTCGGCCATCTTCAGGTAGGCCCGCGAGACGGCGTGTTCGGGGAAATCAACGTCGGGGACGCCCCCGGGCCAGGAGGCGACGCGGCTGGTCGAACGGTGGCAACCGACGAACCATTGATTCGGTTCGATCATCGCGACGTCGAGGACCCAACGATTGCGCGGCGTCGAGCGGCCGCCAGGGGCGTCGGGGCGGAGCGACTCGATCGGCGAGAGCTCGCGGATGACTTGCTCGGCCTCTTCGGCGAGGAGCGTCGGGCCTGGTTCAAAGCCGCGGTCGCCGGGGGGGCGCTCGTCGCGTTGCCAGACGTGGAGGCCGGCGAGTTCGACGGAGGCGAGAAAGGTTTGAACCTCAGGGAGTTGCCACACCTCGGCGGCGAGATCGTGGAGGCGTTCGCCCTTCACTGAGCCGAGCGAGAAGCCGCTGGTACGGGCGAAGGCAGAGGGGAGATGGAACTTTTCGGGATCGGCGCAGGGGGCGTCGAGCTTGAACGTGACGAACCCGGGTCGCGAGAAGGCGGGGCGGAGTTGCGGGGCGCGGAGGGCGAGTTCGCGTTTGAGGACGGCCTCGGCCCCATGTTGGCAGACGGCGTAGACGAAGGGTGGTTGCCAGGGGGTGGGCATGGAATATAGCCGTCCCATCCTGGGACGGCGTGAGTGGGCTGCGATGCGGATCGCGGAGGGAAATCTTGACGACCGACCAGGATGGTCGGGCTATTTCGTTTGGGGTAACCTCACATTGTAGCAGACGCCTGCCAGACAGATAGTTACGGAGAATCGCCGCGATGGACAAGCAAGTGAAGCCCGACGACGCCGAACTGCGGGCCCGGCTCACGCCCGAGCAATACCATGTGACCCAGGAGAAGGGGACCGAACGGGCCTTCACCGGGGAGTATTGGAACCACAAGGAGGATGGTAAGTATCACTGCATCGTCTGCGGGGAACTGCTGTTCGACTCGTCGACGAAGTTCGATTCAGGCTGCGGTTGGCCGAGCTTCTCTCAGCAAGTGACGCCAGAGGCGATCGACGTGCAGGGGGACCCGAGCCACGGGATGGTGCGCGACGAGATTGTGTGCCACAAGTGCGGGGCGCACCTGGGACATGTCTTTCCCGACGGGCCGCGGCCGACGGGGCTGCGGTATTGCGTCAACTCGGCTTCGATCAAGTTTGAGAAGTAGCAAATTCCTAACCACCAAGGCACGAAGGCACCAAGGAAATCACGAAGAATTAAGAAATTGGGCACCGCTGATATGCGCTGATGAAACGCTGATAAGAACAAGGAAAAGAGTCAATCGCCACTTTCTTTCTCATTTTATTAGCGTTGCATCAGCGTCTATTAGCGGTGCTCTTAGTGCCTTCCTTCGTGACTTAGTGTCTTCGTGGTTAGCATTTTAACGCCCGGCTGGTCGCAGGGGACTGTGAGCCAGGACGAAGCGCCGCTCGCCTGCTGTGGCGAACTTCACGGTCGCGCGACGGTTCGCGCCGCTGCCGCTGAGGGCGACGATTTTGCCGGGGCCATGCTCGGGGTGCATTACCGTCATTCCTTGCACGAAGGCGTCGGGGGCGATGCCGGAGGGGGGAATGGGCGCAGCGCCGGCGAGGCGCGCGGCGGTGGTGATTTGCGCGGCGGGGATCGACTTGAGCGAAGCAGGCTGGGGCGATGATGATCCCGCCTCGTCGTTTGCATCGGCGTTGGCGCCGAATTCGAACGAATCGTTGCCAGGATTGCCGTCGAAGTGGTGCGAGTCGTCGTTCAGGTCATGCACGTCGTCCCAGTCTGGGACGTCCCAGCCGCCGGGGGCGCCGATCGAGACGAGTTCCATTTCCTCGCGCGGCATTTCTAAGAGGAACGGGCTCGGCACCGTGCGGCGGCGTTGGCCGCGGAAGTCGCGGTGGACGGCGTAGCTGAGCTGCAGCTGCTCCTTCGCGCGGGTGATGCCGACGAACGCGAGGCGGCGTTCCTCTTCCATCTGCTCTTCGTCGTTGATGCTCCGCTCGTGCGGCAGTAACCCTTGCTCGAAGGCGACGACGAAGACGACCGGAAATTCCAGCCCCTTGGCGGCGTGGAGCGTCATCATCGTCACCTTGTCGCTCTCGGCCTCCCAGCTGTCGGTTTCGTTGACGAGCCAGGCGTTTTCGAGGTACTCCTCCAGGTGGCCGCCGCCGGGATGGGCTTCGTCGAATTGGCGGGCGTCGGTGAGCAGTTCTTCGATATTAGCGAGGCGGTTGAGGTCGTCTTCCGATTCGCTGTCTTGCAGTCCTTCGCGGTATTTCGTTTCGGTGAGGATCGTGCCGAGAATTTCTTCGAGCGCCGCGCCGGCCAGCAGGCTGAGGCGATCAATCAGTGCGGCGTATTGCGTGACCGACTTGATGGCACGGGCGTTGAGCCCCTCAACTTGCACCGCTTCGCGACACGCCTCCAGCAGCGAGATACCGTTGACGTAGGCGAACTCGCCGAGGCGGTCGATTGTCTTGCGGCCGATGCCGCGGACCGGGGTGTTGATCGTGCGGAGGGCCGCCTGATCGTCGCGCGGGTTGTTGATCAGCTGGCAGTAGGCCAACACGTCCTTGATTTCCTTACGCTGATAAAACTCCTGCCCGCGGATCATTTGGTAAGGGATGCCATGCTCACGGAGGCCGCGTTCCAGCACGCGCGACAGGGCGTTGACTCGGTAGAAGATCGCGAAGTCGCGCGGCCGGCGGCCGGCGGCGATCCCCTCGGCGATCTGATCGGCAATGCCGCGGGCCTCGTCGTCTTGCGTTGAATACTGCACGAGCTTCACCGGCTCGCCTTCGGCGTTGTCGGTGTAGAGCGACTTCGCCTTGCGGCGCATGTTCGAGCGGATCAGTTGATCGGCGACGCGGAGGACCGCCTTCGTGCTGCGGTAGTTCTGTTCGAGCCGCACCACCTTCACCTGCGGGAAGTCGCTCTCGAACTGCAGGATGTTCTTGATGTCGGCGCCGCGCCAGCCGTAGATCGATTGGTCGGGGTCGCCGGTGGCGGCGAGGTTCGGATGATCGACCGACATCGCGCGGAGCATGACGTACTGGGCGCGGTTGGTGTCCTGGTACTCGTCGACGAGGATGAAGCGGTAGCGTTCGTCGAGTTCGGCGCGCACGTCGTTGTTCTGGTAAAGCATGTTCGCCACATGCAGCAGCAGGTCGTCGAAGTCGACAGCCGACGACGCGAGGAGCCGCGCCTGATAGGCGGGGTAAACCTCAGCGACGACCTGGCTCAGCGGGCTGCCAGTGCGTGGCTCGTAGCGATCGGCGGTGATTAGCTGGTTCTTCGCCGAACTGATCGCCGAGGCGATGCGATCGGGCGTGTAGTGGGCGGTGCGGATCTTGCCCGCTTCGATAACTCGCTTGAGGGTTTGCCGGGCGTCTTGGGTGTCGTAGATGGTAAAGTTCGGCGTCAGCCCGACGAACCCGGCGTAGTCGCGCAGCAGCCTAGCGCCGAAGCGGTGGAAGGTGCTGACCCAGACGCGCGACCCCGGCGACATCGCGTCGACGCGCAGCTTCATTTCCTCGCTAGCTTTGTTGGTAAAGGTGAGGGCGAGGATTTCGCGAGGGCTGACCCCTTCGCGCAGCAGGTGGGCGATGCGGTGGGTAACCACGCGGGTCTTGCCGGAGCCAGGCCCGGCGAGAACAAGCATCGGGCCTTCAACATGGCGGACCGCTTCGCATTGGGCGGGATTCAGATTGGCGAACAGCGGGTCCACGGCGGGGCGATCCTTCGAAGCGGCGACGTCGGTTGCGGGAGCTAGCATTTGTTATGGTACGCCTGTCCAGTTCAGTGCGCCAATGCGGTGGCGTCTGGAGTAGGGGCTGAATGCGGGGAGTTTTTAACCACGAAACAGACGAAAGGGACGAAAAGGACGGAGGCATGCCGTCGGTGAGGTTCGACGAATAGAACGCGGATTTCCGCGGATACGCGCGGATTTACGCTGATCAGTACAAGCAAAAATTTCATTGGTCCACATTGAGCGACGACGTCGCCCGCCTACCCGTCGACTGCTCCTCCCCTCAGTTCTTCTTTCGTTCCTTTTGTCTGTTTCGTGGTTAATCTCCCCCCTGCATTCTGAAAGGCGTGCTAGCAATTGATAGTTAGGCGAGTCGTCGGGATTGAAAAAATGATGCCGTTTGGGCGAAATTTACGCGCGCAAGCGATGCATGTTTTGTTATATTGCCACGCAAGTTAGGGCTGTCGCATCGGAGGCGACTCGCGCACCCGGTGCAGGAGGACGGCCGCCGCTTATGTGCCGGCGCAGGTAGCACTGGGTTTCTAAAAATAAGGGGAGGGATTCCCGTATGTCGCGCATTCCGCTCAATCAAGTGGAGCTGGCCAACCAAGGCGTCAAGGACCGGTTGGAGATGAGCACGGCCGAGATCGGCCTCGCAGTTCGCACCACCAACTGCCTCGAAGAGCGAGGCATCTTCACGGTGAACGATCTGCTCCACTGCACTCGCGAAGATCTGCTGAGCATTTCGAACTTCGGCGAGAAGACGCTGGAAGAGGTTTACAAGGCGCTTGAGAAGATCGGCTTCTGCCGGCCGGTCCGTCCGGGTCGGCCGCGCTAGTTGCTGGGCGCTTTATTGGTTCTTGAATGCGGGGAGGTTTAACCACGAAACACACGAAAAAGACGAAATGAGGAATAGGTGCGCGGGCAAATGCTGCTTCGCCCCTACTCTTCTTTCGTAACTTCCGTGTGTTTCGTGGTTAGATCTCCCCGCATTTTTTATAGGTTCAAGGCAACCGCCAAGGCCGCCAAGGGAATGCGGGTAGGAACCACGACGGCACAACGGGCACGACGAAGAGAGAAAAAAATAGAAAGAGTCCGCTGGTTACCTCTCTGAATTCATTGGCGTGCATCTGCGTTCATCTGTGGTTACTCTTTTCTCAGTTCGCTAGTTCGGATTTGCTGCGAACCGAGACACGGGTCGGTTCGTAAGGGCGGTGTCGGCGGCGCTTGAAAAATGTGCTGTCTGAAAGCAACGCGCCCAGGGGGGCTGCGTTGCGTTTTGGCAACATCGCCCAAAATCGGGGCCAGTGAGGCCTCCTTTCTCGCCAGGATGGCGGCGCCGCTGGCTGGCGCAAGCTACGCTTTCACGATTGGGCGGCGGTTCGCCCGTCGGTATGCGGGTTGCTTTGTTTTATCGCAGCAAACCCCGCAGCCGGCGATGTTCGCCGTGCAAGCTTTTCCTAGAGCGCAGACTCTCCCCAAATTGTATTGACGACCAAATGGCTGGCGGGCAGCGAATAATCGTTGCCAACCGGCCCGTCGGCAGGGTAAAGATGAAGGTTGGGGGATCACTCTCCTCGTACACTTTTGCGAGAAGGCAGTTAATCATGACTCGTTTGTCTTCAGCCACCTTGGCACTTGTGGCGGCGACCCTCGTCGCCGTTGGCGGAGCTTCTTCGGCCCAAGCGCAATGCGCCGGCTGCGGAACGCAGACCGTGTTCTCGCCGGTGATCGCTCAACCGCAGGCGACCGTGGCGTTTTCGCCAGTCGTAGCGGCGCCGACGTTCGTCGCTTCGCCGGTAATCGTGCAGCAGCCGCGGCAGCATTGGTATCCGGGCCGCATGCTCGACAACATGCGGATGAACCGCTGGGGCGTGAGCAACACGGCGTGGGTGCAGCCGCAGACGGTGGCGTTCGCTCCGGCGCCGATGGTGCAAACGGTCGGCTTCGCGCCGTCGCCTATCGTCCAAACCGTGGGCTTCGCTCCAATGGCGACCGTCCAGACGGTGAACTTTGCGCCAGCGGCGCCGTTTGTCACCGGCTTTGCGCCGATGCAGCGGACCGTTGTTGGGTTCGCCCCGATGGCAACGACGGTGTTCAGCCCGGCGATCATTGAACCGGTGGTCAGCAGCGGCTGCAGCACGTGTGCAACTCCCGCGGCGCCTTGCTCGGCGTGCGCTGGTTCGACTGTGGTGGAGCAAGCGAGCTTTAGTTCGCCGGTGACGACCGTGGCCCCGGCTGGCGGCTGCTCGTCGTGTGCGGAAGGCTCGAGCGGCGTGCCGACTTACTACAGTCAGCCGGCAGCATCATCGATTGGTCAGCAAGCAGCACCGAGCAGTCAGGGACCGCCGACGCCGCAACCTGAGTTGGCGCCAGTACCGGCGCCCGCTGTAGGATCAGGCGTCTATGATGCGAATCGAGCCGAGACGCCCGCTGCCGACGCGACGAAGGGGCCTGAATCGCCCACGGAAACGCCCACGCTGGCGCCATCGCCGGGCTCAGATTTAGAAGAGGAGACCGCCACGCCGGCGGCGAGCGATTCAAGCACGTTCCAGGCTCCGCCGCTGTTGGGTCCGTCGAACAATCGGACCGCGAATCGGCCGACCGTCGATATCCACGACGCCGTGTATCGTCAGCCGGCCCGCAAGGCGACTGTCGGCACAACGACCGTCGCGAAGCCGCTGACGCCCGCCTCGACTGCCCCGCAGGCCGATGCGAACGGTTGGTATTCGGTGTCGGAGCGGTAGAACGGAGCGAAATAGCTCGCGGAATGCCGCGACGCCTTGCTCAAGATGAATCGACCCAGACGCCCCCGTCGCCCTGCGATGGGGGCGTTTTTTTGTTGCGTTTCTTGGAGCCCCCGGCTCCGGAGCTTATTCAATTGCCATCATCTATCGCATTTACCACAGAGCACACAGAGGCCACAGAGAAGACGAGAAAGAGCAAAGGCCCCAAATCTTCCTCTGTGCTCTCTGTGTGCTTTGTGGTTAAGGCGTTAACTGTGAAGTAGTTCGAGAATGCTGGCAGTTGAAGAAGCTTCTTCGCCGGGGGTGGCGCTATCTGGGACGACGCCTAGCGGAATGGGGACCGACCCCCCCGGCGGAGCCGGGGGTTGGAGTGATTTGGCCCGCGGCTAGTAGCCTTCGGCGAAGCGGTCGAGGGGGGGCTGAGGAGCAGCAGGGGGGGCGTCCTTGCGGACAACTTTGTTTTTGCGCTTGTCGTCAGCCTTACGCTTCTTCTCGGCTTCGCGGCGCATCTTTTCAAACGTGTTTTGGTTTTTCGCCAAAGCTGCTTTCTTCGAGTGAATGGGGCGAGTAAAAAAGAAGTTGCGACTATCTCGCCGGAATCGCAACGTGGCCGTCGCTAAAACGCGGGCCAGTACGCTAGTATAGGCGAGCGTCGAGGGCTACCGTAACCTCAAGAATCTCTGTGAACGCCGTAAATAGTGAGATTGTGCGATGGCAAACAAGGATCAATCGAACAAAAAAGCCAAGACGAACCAGCCGAAGCTGACCACGAAGCAGAAGAAAGAGAAGAAGGCGGCCAAGGCGGCCAAGGGCGATCGCAGCTAGCGAGAGTCAGTGCTTGCGACGTTAAGGGCTTGCGACGTTAAGGGCTTGCGACGTTAAGGGCTTGCGCCGCTACACGTGTTGCTTCATCACACGCTCCGAGGTTCGCCGCGGAGCGTGTTTTGCTGCGCCGAGCGGTGTTGCCCGTTTCCGCGCGGAGTCGCGCAACGGGCTAAGCCGTCGGCGTTTCGCCGCGGGCGGCGGCGGCGGCCGATTTCATGAGTCGCCACGCTTCGCACTCGCCGATTTGCCGGGCGACCATCGAGGAGACTTCGTCGAGTTCCCGCGCCACCTCTTCACCCGAACGTTCGCCATGGGCGACGGCGTCGGCGATGAGGACGCCGTTGGCGATGTAGCGAGCATCCTGCTCTTTGCGGCAGGTATGCCACTGGTCGTTGCCGAGCAAGACTTGCCAGCCGACGGTGGCGACATGGCGGATGGTGACGACAGGTTCGCTCGGCATGAAAACTCCGGAGGGATGGCCTAAGAGGTTTCCCCATGGTGACGCGATGCCGAGACATTGGCAAGCTGGCAAGGTTTTGTGCGTGCTGGCAGGGCTTGCCCCGCAGAGGCTTGGAGCGTGCAACTCGCCTCTGGCCCCCGGCCTCCGACCTCTCTTAAACTACTGGCATGACGAACCAAGAAATCGCCGTCGTGTTTGAGCAGATTGCGGATCTGCTGGAGTACCAGAGCGCCAATCCGTTCCGCGTGCGGGCCTATCGCAACGGGGCGAAGAAGATCGGCGAGTTGACTGAACCGCTAGCGGCGATTGAGGCGGACGAGTCGCGCTCGCTGACCGATTTGGAGGGGATCGGCAAAGATCTGGCCGAAAAGATCGCGACGCTGTTGGCGACCGGCACCCTGCCGATGTTGGAGGAACTGCAAACGCAGATTCCGGCGGGCGTGCTGACGTTGTCGCGGGTGCCAGGCGTGGGGCCGAAGAAGGCGGCGATGCTGCACAAGGAATTGGGGATCAGTTCGCTCGCCGAGTTGCGGGCGGCTTGCGAGCAACAGCGAATCCGCGGACTCAAAGGTTTTGGCGCGAAGACGGAAGAGACGATTTTCAAGGGGCTCGCCATCGCCGAGGAGGCGAGCGTGCGCATGCGGTGGGCCGATGCCGAAGAGGTGGTCGATGCGCTCCTGGAGCATATGCGGGGCGAGCCGGCGATCAAGCAGATGGAGATCGCCGGCAGCTTTCGGCGCGGGCGGGAGACGATCGGCGATCTCGATTTGCTCGTCGATGCGACGGACGTGCCGGTAGTAATGGACCGCTTCGGAGCGTTCGCGCAAGTGCAAGAAACAATCGCCCGCGGCGAGACGAAGATGGCCGTGCGGTTGGTTTCGGGACTGCAGGTCGACTTGCGCGTCGTGCCAGCGGAGTCGTTCGGGGCGGCGCTGCAGTATTTCACCGGGTCGAAGGATCACAACGTCATCGTCCGCGGGCGCGCGAAGCAGCGGGGGCTGAAGATCAGCGACTGGGGCGTGTTTCGCGTCGAAGACGCCGACGGAGCCGTGAAGGAAACGTATCTGGCGGGACGAACGGAAGTGGAAGTCTATGCCTCCGTCGGGTTGCCTTACTTTCCGCCGGAGATGCGCGAGGCGCGGGAGGAATTTAATTGGGCGGCGGCTGGCGAACTGCCGACGCTCGTGACGCTGGGCGATATTCGCGGCGACCTCCACATGCACACGACGGCGAGCGATGGGCAAGATTCGATCGAAGAGATGGTCGCCGCCGCGCGGGCGCGGGGGTTGAGCTACATCGCCATTACCGATCATTCGAAGCGGGTCTCGATGGCTCACGGGCTCGACGGCGACCGACTGCGGCGGCAGTGGCTCGAGGTGGATCAGGTCAACAGGCAGACGGCCGACGTCGAGGTGCTTAAAGGGATCGAGTGCGACATCTTGGAAAAGGGGGGCATGGACCTCCCCGACGACGTGCTGGCTGAGGCCGATTGGGTGATTGCCAGCGTTCACTATGGTCAGAATCAGTCGCGGCAACAGATCACCGAGCGGATTCTCGAAGCGCTGGAGAACCCGCATGTCGATATGTTGGCGCACCCCACGGGGCGGCTGATTAATCGACGGGAGCCGTACGACGTCGATCTCGATCAGGTGATGGCGGCGGCGGTGAAGTTTCGGAAGCTGCTCGAACTGAACGCCAATCCCGTACGGCTCGATTTGAACGACGTCTATTGCGCGATGGCGAAGCGGTTGGGGATTCCGATCGTGATCAACACCGATGCGCATCACACCGACGGGATGGACGTGATGCGGTTCGGCGTGCTGCAGGCGCGCCGCGGCGGCCTGACGGCGGCCGATGTGGCGAATACGCGGCCGTTTGCGGAGTTTCGGAAGTTGATTGGCGGGGCGTAGGCTGGGACAACGTCCCACCGGCGCCACGAACGGTTCTCCATGGCCGTGCTGCTTGGTGATTCAGGTGGGACGTTGTCCCAGCCTACAAAGCGAGCTTTGCTTCCGCGGCGGCGACGTCAAGTCCGGCGATGAGGAACCGTTTCTGCAGGTTGGCGGGGCTGCTGATCAGTTCGATCGACGACGTGGCGACGCCGAAGTTTTTTGCCAACAGGGCGATGATCGCGTCGTTGGCTTTGCCCTTTTCGGGCGCCGCGGTGACGTCGATGCGAAGAGAGCCGTCGTGGAGGCCGGCGAAGGCGTTGCGGCGAGCGCCCGGGCGGGCTTTCACTCGGATGACGACGCCTTGCGGGTGGGGTTCGATAGGGGAGGACATCGTAGGCTGGGGCAACGCCCCACCAGAAGTGGTGACGACTTCGACTTTGTTCTAGATGGCGGAGCTTGGCGTGGCGCAGGTGGGACGTTGTCCCAGCCTACAGGACGCCCTCGAACAATGACGAGCCGATGCGGACGAGCGTGGCGCCCTCGGCGACGGCGATCTCGAAGTCGCCGCTCATCCCCATGGAGAGTTCTGGGAGCGTGACGTTCGGGGGTGATTCGCGCGCTAGTTCGTCGCGGAGCGTGCGGAGGGCGGCGAAGTTGGCGTGGGCGACCGCATCGTCGCCGTCGAGGGAGGCCATCGTCATCAGGCCGGCGACTTCGAGGTGCGCGTAGTTCGGCAGCGCTGGCAGCAACGCACGGATTTCATCGGAAGTAAAACCTTGTTTTGTGGCGTCGCCGGAACAGTTGACTTCGAGCAGGACGCGGGAAGTCATGCCGAGCGTCGCCGCTTCGTCGTTGATCGCCGCGAGGAGTCGCTCGCTGTCGACGCTGTGGATGAGCGATGCGAGCGGCAGCGTGCGGCGGATTTTGTTGCGCTGCAAGCGGCCGATGAGGTGCCATTCGACGCTGGCGAGTTCCGGAGCCACGGCTTTCTCCCACAACTGTTGCGGGCGCGCCTCGCCGAGCGAACGGCAGCCCGCGTCGACCAGCAGCGCGGCCGTGGCGGCGTCGACGTACTTCGACACGGCGACGAGTTTGATCTCCGCCGGATCGCGGCCCGCTGCTTGGGCGGCAGCGGCAATGCGCTCACCAATGTGAGCAACGTTGGCGGCGATCAACTCTCGTGCAGTTGGCATGTGGGAAGGGAATTAACCACGAAGACACTAAGGCACGAAGAAACGCACAAAGCGAAGGGTCGACCACCGGCGTATGCTGATTCTCGAAAACTAAATTGGGAAGAAGAGGGCGGCAAAGAGGGAGTCGTCAAATGCTCTTCTCAACTACTGGCGAACTTCGGCGAGAATCAGCGGGACTTCTTCTCCGTCTTCGTGATTTCCTTAGTGCCTTCGTGTCTTCGTGGTTAGCCTTCTTTCAGCCTTCAATCTCCATCAATTCCTCGACTTCGCCGCTCGGGGCGGTGAAGCGGGCGATGTAGCATTCCGACGAGGTGTTCTGTCCCATGAAGGTGCGGTTGCCGCGAGGGCCTTGCGAGCGGTAGAAAACCCACTGGTCGGTCCCCGCTTGAACGCGGTAGCTGACGGCGACGTCGGTCGTCTTGATCTCCAGCCCCTCGGCGACGGTGAGTTGCCGCCACGTCGAGGCGTTGGTCGAACGTTCGGCGTTCAAGTCGATGAAGACGGGGCAGGCGACGCTGCGGCCGATGACTTTCTGCGACACCGTCAGCGTGTTGCCGTCGCCGGTGAGGTCGCCGACGCGGGGGTCGATCCGCCATTCGGGCAGCGCGAGCGGCATGACGCGAGCGAGCGGCTTGCCGTCGACGAGCAGCGCGTCGCGGGTTTCGCCTTCGCCGCAGAAGAGGACGGCGGGGCCAAGCGGCAATTGCCACGTATGCTCCAGCGTCGCTTCTTTGCCGCCGTAGAAGTGGTCGCAGAGGTAGAGGAACTGGTCGCGGCGGGCCAGCATGATCTGGCGATCGATCCGCACGCCATTGTCGAGAATCTGCGTCAGTTCCAGGTAATCGACGTCGTGGTCACTGAACCAGCAGGTTTCTTCCCACTCTTCGGTTGCTTCGATCTTCACGCCGTCGACGCGCGATTCGGTTTTCCACGCGCCGCCGAGGAGGCGACGGCCTTCGGCCCAGGCTTCGAGTTCCACGCGATCGCCGGTGTAGTCGACGGCGATGACGGCGTCGTCGGCTGACCAGCCGCTGCGGAGCAGACCCAGGCGCGCCCAATCGCAGTGGTAGGGAGCGTCGGGGGTCTTCTCGCCACTCTTCTGGTTTCCAGCGAGATCTTTCCCGACAAGCTTCTTGCCGAGGAGCGCGCGGGCGGCGGCGACGTCTTTCTTCTTATCGCTCAGCAGGAGCGCCGCTTGGAGGAACTCGGCCTGCCAGGCGTTCGTTTCGGGTCGCAGGACCTCGGCGCCGTTTGGCGCCGTCCAGCGCAGGGCTTGCCGCACGAGCTGATGGTACTGGAGAACGGCCTTGGAGTTGAATGGCCGTTGCTTATCGGCGGCGGCGATCGCTGCGCAGCGGGTCCAGCAGGCGAGCAAGGGGCGGAGCGTCGCGCGGCGGGCGCCGCGGGGGAGGCCTTCGCCGTTGTGAAGTTCCACCAGGCCTTCGCTCAACGCTTCGCGGGCTGGCGCGCGGAGGGCGTGCAGCGGCTTCATCTCTTCCAGGATGTAAGAAAGAGTCAGCGGCAGTTCACCGGCGAGGAGTTGCTGCGAGATCAGTGCATCGTCGGAGGCATCGGGATTCCAACCTTGCGCGTGGCGGGCGAGATCGGTGAGGAAGTCGACCAGCTTCCAGCCGAGGTCAGCCGAAAGGGCGCCGCCGACGGCGCCAAGCAGATGAGCAGCGGCTAAGGCGCCGAGTGCGAGTTGCAGGTCGGCGGGGGCGCGTTTCGCGGCGGCGAGCCAGTCGCTGACGGCGGCCTGGAGTTCCTTGTTCCGCTTGCTTTTGGCGAACTTAGCCGCTTCCGTTTCATCACTGGCAAGGTTGAGCAGCGCGAGCAGCTTTTGCGTCGGGCCGACGGGGTTGGCGACCAGCGGCGTCCAGTGCAGCGGCTGCGACTTCGCGCAGACCTTCGGACCGAAGGTGGGGCGTGCTTTGCGCTCGCCCCAATAGACGAGCCACGCTTCGTGCGCGGGCTGCTTCCCCTTCTTCAACACGGCTGGCGCCGAGCTGCGCCAAAAGCCGGCGCGCGTGGCGGCCTGCGAAGGTGGCGGGTCGAGTTTGCCGTTGGCGTGGGGCGCCGCTTCGAGGGAGAGCAGGCCGGGTTCTTCGGTGGGGTCGAACGTGGTAGACATACGGGTAGAGCGCTCCGCGACGGTGGCTGGGTGTGCGTCCTGGCTCGATGCAGACAGGCCGGCATTGTACGGGGTTTAGGGGAGAGAATCACGGGGCGCCGGCGGGGATTTTCTGAGTGTTCCAGATGTCGTGTAGAATCACTTGGTTTGGACGCGGCGGCACCCTGCGGATCGCCTTAACAATCGCTTTTTCCCGTGGTCGGGCTTGAACGGTGCTTGCAGGCTGAAGGCTGTATCACCGCTTCCGACCAGACCAAGTAGTGAGTTTGGCTTTCAGCCAAAGCGAATCCATAGTTCCTGCAACCTGGGGCGGCGCTTCGCTTGCCCCAGGCTACGATGAGCATGGCCTTCGGCCAAAATGACATTGTTGCTTTTGAGTCATCCCTTCGAGGGTTATTCGATGCGTAGTCCCGTCGAAATTTCCTATGCACGGCTGAGCGTGGTTGGCCTACTGAGCTTACTACTGGCGACTGCCAGCTATGCCCATGCTCAGTTTGGCGGCGCCGCGCCGCGAACGACGCCGGCGGAGGACGAAAAGGTCGTCGAGCCGCCGAAGCTCCCCGATCCTGAGGGGGCGACGAAGCTGCCGAAGCCGGACGAGGTCTGGATCGACAAGAAGAACCGGCGGGTGATCGTCGACGGCTACGTTTCGCTGCGCGAGGGATTCCTTGAGATGCTCGCCTGCCTAGCGGGGACGAAGGAGCATGAATCAATTCTAGGCGTGCGATCGAAAGCCCAGACGGTGCACGCCGCGCTATTGGCCGTTGGCGCCAAGTCGGGACATCCGGTGCAGTTCCGGCCCAAGTTTGCGCCGCCGAGCGGGACGGAAATCGACATCGAGCTGCAGTGGCTCGACGACAAGGGCGAGTGGCAAAAGGCGCGGGCGGAGGATTGGATTCGCGACTCGAAGACGAAGAAGCCGATGACGCAGCCCTGGGTCTTTGCCGGCAGCGGCTTTTGGAAGGACGAGCAGGGAAAAGATTTTTACATGGCGGAGTCGGGCGACTTTATTTGCGTCTCGAACTTCACCACGGCGATGCTCGATATTCCGATCGAGAGCAGCCAATCAAATGAAGGGCTGCTGTTCGAAGCGAACACCGAGAAGATTCCGCCGCTGGGAACGCCGGTGCGGATCGTGCTGACGCCGAAGCTGAAGTAGGCTGGGGCAACGCCTTAAGTTTACCCACAAGTTCGCGTGTAGATTTTACAAAATGCGAAGGGCATAGGGGCGGCTGATAGCGTGGTTAAGTCTTGTCGGGATTGGGAGCTTGGACGCGG
>Ga0163144_10014131_pt1 | contig 16593 bp, 9 predicted proteins | sample OliLak19BULKMAT1_FD_123175 | JGI IMG/M metagenome (GOLD analysis project Ga0163144, IMG submission 123175) | Freshwater microbial mat bacterial communities from Lake Vanda, McMurdo Dry Valleys, Antarctica - Oligotrophic Lake LV.19.BULKMAT1 | ecosystem: Environmental > Aquatic > Freshwater > Lake... | reverse complement strand
TATCCGCGCCACCGCCGGTCGACGACGTAGGCAGGGTTATAAGGCCGCCACGGCGCGGGCCCGAGCCACATGTCCCAATCGATGACATCCTTCGGCGGTTCGGGCTCCGCGGGGAGCCAGTCGTGGATGACCTCGAGATCGTAAATGGAAGCGTGCAGCGTGTGCAGCCGGCCGAGCCTTCCGCTCCGGGCAAGGTGCACCGCGAACTGGAAATTCGGGACGTTTCGTCGTTGGGTGCCGGCTTGGAAAACGCGACCGCTGCGGCGCATCACATCCGAGAGCGCCTGACATTGCGCGATCGTGATACCGCACGGCTTTTCCGAGTAAACATCCTTGCCGGCGCGAGCCGCCAGGATCGAACCGAGGGTGTGCCAGCGGTCGCCGGTGGCGATCAACACGGCATCAATGTCAGGACGAGCGAGCATCTCACGAAGATCGCGGTACGTGGCGCAGTCCGTGTTGCCATACGTTTCATCGGCCATCGCTTTGATCGAGGCGCGAAGGCTCGCCTGAACGTCGGTGATGGCGACGAACTGCACATCCTTTTCCGGCAGCATCGAAGCGAGGACCTGACGCCCGCGCGGACCCAGCCCGATCCCACCGAGGACAATGCGGTTACTGGGCGCCACGTTGCCACCGAGGCCCAGCACCCGCGACGGCACGATCATCGGCATCATCAGCGCGCCGCCGACGGTGAGGGATTTTTTCAGGAACGTCCGCCGCGTCGTCGCTGTACTCGGACCGAGGATACGAGAGGTTTTCATGGGGTGGGTTTTACGGGCCTGAGAACTCAACCTGACCGGCGCTTTGGCCTGAAGCCCAGGGGAAGGACTCCGAACAGCGAAAACGTCCGCTCATCATTGCCCAAACCCGGTCCGCCGTCTACGCGGATTTTGGCTTTATCTGAGCCACCGCGCGGGCAATCCCAACCTCACCCGAACCGTTCTCCGGCGCCGACACCCCCAAGGGCGGCCTCAGTCCTTCGGCAGCGGCCGAATGCGGATATTCCGCCACTTCATGACCAAGGGTTCATTCGTCTTGAGTCCATGTTCCTGAAAGCCCGGCTCCCGCCCGTTCAAGCCATGAATCTGAAGCGCAATGAAGCCCTTGGGATGAGTCTTGTAAACATCCTCTCGGACGAGGTCTTCCACTGGTTGGTCATTCACCCAGGTCTGCATGCGCGGGCCCTTTGCCACAATCCGCAGCTTGTTCCAACCCTCGTCATGAAAATGCTGATGTCCGTTTTCGAGTTTTTCCCTGGCGGTCAGCCACCCAGTCCCCAGTGCCTCGCCATAGAGCACGCCCGTCGTTGGTTGCCCTTTATAATACCGCCGGATCTCCGCCTGTGGGCCGTACACTCTTCCGGCTCTGAACTGCTCACCTCCCCTGCCGTCAGCGAGTGAAATCGTGACCGGCCTGACTTGAGATCGAAACTGGATGCCCTGGTTGGTCACCCGGTCGACGGTTGTTTCAACCTCAAATTCAAAATCATCAAATTCCTGGAGCGTACAAAGAAAAGAATTGGGGCTCCCCTCCCTGGTTCGCCCCACAATGGCTCCATCTTCCACCGTATAGGTGTGCCAGCCGTTCAAATGGACCCAACCCTCAAGCGTCTCGCCATCGAAAAGGTTGATCCACTCCGCATCCTTTGCTGCTGGCGCAACGCCAGTCGTCGGCGACCGGGTTTCCGAATCAGGCAGCGCAAACGCCATAATGGAATCACCTGACTTGGTGGCATTCTTGCCTCCTCCACCTGCGGTAATGACAACATATTGCTTACCGTTCAACATATATACACTAGGCACCGCGTAACCACCGGCCGGCAAAGCGTGTTCCCACAAGACCTTCCCTGAATGCTTCTCAAATGCCCGAATTTTCTCATCGGCGGTCGCGGCGATGAAGATCACACCTCCCGGTGTTGCCACCGGACCTCCAAAATTCAACGTACCCGTGTTTCGGATACCCTTGGCGACGAGCCCGGGATATTCGCCCAGCGGAACCTGCCAGAGCACTTCTCCACTGCCGAGATCGACGGCGTTGAGTGTCCCCCACGGAGGCGAAATTCCCGGGTAGCCTTCGTTATCCACCAAAAGCCGCGTGCCTTCTGAAGCATAGCGCGCCGGCGCCTTCGAAGCAGCAGGAGCGGAACTCGTCACCGAAGATTCCGCAACCGGCGATTTGAGAAACGCGAGCACCGCGTCCACCTCGGGCGCCCGCAGCTGGTTGAAAGCCGGCATGCTATTTTTCCCGAGTCGCAGAACCGTACGTATGTCGTCCGGCTTTAAGCGATCGAGCACTCCGACCAGCGTGGGGATGATGGGCGGGACGCCCTCCCGCCCGGCCCGATGACACGACATACACGTCGCCTCATAGATCCGGCGACCCAAGTGGGCCGGCTCCAGCTTAACATCACTCGGTGGAGTGTAAACCGGCCGAACGCGATTGATCGCCGGGGCATCATTGGCATTTACATACAACACATTCGACGTCGGGTCGAACGAGGCCCCGCCCCACTCCACGCCGCCAAACCAGCCTGGCGTCATAATCGTACCCTGTAACGAAGGCGGCGTATAGAGTCCTCCCGCTATATATCGCCGAAACTCCTTGAGCACGAACGCGCGTGCCTCCGGTGTAATCGCCGTTAGATCTGCTTCGGTCACCGCCTGTCGCACCAGAGAACGGGGCAGCGACGGAATCGGCTGCGTCGGCCACGTCTCCTCACCCGGGATGGTCGAGCGCGGTACCGGTACTTCATGGACGGGAAAAAGCGGCTCCCCCGTTTCCCGATCCAGAACGAAAGTAAAACCCATCTTCGTGAGCTGGACCACCGCATCCCTGCTCACTCCATCCTTTCTAATCGTCACAAGAATGGGCGCAGGTGGATTATCATAGTCCCAAAGATCATGGTGCACCGTTTGATAATGCCATTTTCTCTCGCCGGTGGTCGCATCGAGCACCAGCACGCAATTGGCAAACAAATTGGTCCCTTTCCGGAAACCACCATAATAATCTTCGGTCGCCGAACCCGTGGAGACGAACGCCCATCCGCGCTTTTCGTCAATCGTGACCCCGCCCCAGGCGTTGGCTCCCCCATAGGTCTCCCCCTCTACCCACTTCCACGTATCATAGCCGTATTCACCTTTCTGAGGAATGGTGTGGAAGATCCATTTGAACGCCCCGGTGACCGCGTCAAACGCCCGGATATGACCTGGAGCGGACCCATACCCTTCGTTTACCCGGGATCCTAGAATCAGGATATTCTTATAAATAGAACCTGGATTCGTCATCTCCAACGCCACCGTCGAGGGATCCACGGCCAGATTCTCCCGCAGATCCACCCACCCGCTTTTCCCAAAAGACTCGATCAACTTCCCGGTGCGGGCCTCCAGCGCATACACCCGATCCTTAACATAGTGGAAAACGCGCTCGCCTGCGGCGCCTTTCCAATAGGTAAGCCCGCGATTGCGCAGCCTGATCACGGTGCCGTCGTTGTGTTTCGCCGGATCGAATCTCCACCGCTCCTCGCCTGTGGCGGCGTCCACCGCCACGGCATGCATCGCGGGCGTGCTGGCATATAGCAGTCCGTCCACGATGAGTGGAGTCGAATGCATATTCGAACGCGGGGTCGCCCCGCCGGCATGGTACTCCCACACCGGCTTGAGCAAATGGACATTAGCCGCATGGATCTGGGCGAGATCGACATATTGATTACCTCCCGCATTTCCTCTCGGAACTGACCAGTCCATCGACATGCCCCGGTCAACCGGGACCCCATCGGTGGCCCCGGCGGCCGCGCCCGCCAGTCCACTGCAGAAGACGAGAGTTGATAACAGAGGTAGTCTCATGAATTCAATTGGAACCGCGGGTGGTAAAGCGAAACGCCGCGTCTCAGAATCGACCGCTCACCCCCAACACGATGTGCGTACCACTGACATTCCACGTATTCAAACGATTCTCGACTCCGCGATACGTTTCCGACGACTCATTCGTGAAGTTTTCGACGGTCATGGTCAAAGCCACCTCGGGTCGCAATTGGTAGGATAAACTGGCATGCCAAACATTTCGTTCCTTGCGATAGAGATCGCGGTTGGGATTCCCAGCAGCATAATTCGTGAGATACGTTGAAGTCTTTTGCAACACACCGCCGGGCGTGAACCCGCGGAACCGCCAGGAAAAGTTCAGATTCGCGGTCCGGGGAATGAAGTTTGCCACCTGGCCACTACTAAGATTGGCCATGCCGAATTGTCCATGGGTATCCTGAACCGAGAGGTTCGCTCCGATGCTCAGCGTTCTCAGCACCCCCGGCAGAAAGGTAAGCTGATGTTGATAAACAAACTCCCAGCCTTGAACAAACGCGGTGCCCGCATTGGCCGTGGTTAGGTGAGTCAAACCGGCGTACTCGCCATCCCACCCATTCCCCGGACCAGTGCCAATGATTCCCATATCCACTCCGGAAACAATATAGTCGGTGATGGTCTTATGAAACCACGTAACGGAGAGACTGCCCACAGGCTCCAGATAGTATCCGAGAGAAAGATCCCAGTTCTCCGACTGCTGGGGGCGAAGCCCGGTATTGCTGGTTGTGAGTGTCTGTCCATTTTCATTCACGGTCTCGGCCGGGAGCAGATTTGACGGCGGCGGACGGCCAAAACCGGTGGACCAGCTGGCACGCGCCTTCAGATTGCGGCTCACGTCATGAGTGAGATGCACGCTGGGGAAAGAGTTGGTATAACTCCCTGTGGTTGTGCGCAGGTTGGCAAAATCCGCTTGGGCGGATCCGAGAGGATCGTCCGCCCGCGCCGCGTTCGGCGAGAGCTGCCGGGAGCGCACATTGCCGTAGGCCCATACATCTGTTTTCTCTGTCCGGACTCCGGTGAGGAATCCCGTGCGATTTAGGAAACCAGAGCTGCCGAGCTTGCCACTGGCCATCACATAGCCCGCGGTCACCGTCTCCCGCACGCCTTGCGAGTTGAGCAGGCTCGTCATCTCCCGGAAGTAGATGTCCTCTCTAAACAGAGTGGGATCCACGATCCCCGCGGCGGTCTTATAGACGCGCTGATTCCAATGCGGAATCACCGGACTGTTACCGCCGAACTGGTCGGAGGTGACGACGGAAGGATCGTTCTTCAGTGGCCCTGTACCCTGGTAAAGCCAGCGGCTGTCCGAAGATCCTCGATCACGAAATTGCTCGCGCGAAAACAGACCGGTTTTCAGCACCACCTCGGTGGTCAAGGGCAACTTGTAGCTGGCGTTTCCTCTTACCTCGCGAGTGGTGGTGTGCCCCCAGTTGTCCCGCGCGAACATCGCCTGTCCGGGTGAATTCGGACGATAGTTGTTCGGATCGGTGATATCCGGGCCTTCGGTCTGGATAATTCTCGGGTAAATTTCCGACTTGGTCCGATCGATAATCCAACCGACATTATTGATGCGATTAACCAGCCATCCCGCCCGCGCTTTTCCTGGCATCGAGAACGTCTTGGCCCGACTATAAATGGCATTTCCGTCCAGTTTAAAGGGACCGGCCGATCGCTCCACGCCCACATCGGCATGGTGCGTATAATGCAGGTAGCTTTGCATCCGGTCGGTTACCTCGATGATCGAGTTCGGTGTGGCTCGCACCTGGGTGATTTTATCGGTATAGTCAGGAAGAATCCCGGCGTTTCCTGTGGTGCCCACGGATTGCGGTGCAAAAAATCGGGTGGTAGGGAAAGTCCGCTCCGGTTCGTTGTTATGATTATAAATCAAGTTCAGCGAAAGCTTGGTAACTTCAGAAAGCTTGTAGTCCGTCCTGACATTCAGGCTGCGCGCGATCCGATTGTTCTGATTGTCCTCCGTCCGATAATCCCACAGATAGGCGGGCCCCTCTCCCGTGTTCTGATAATCGCGCTGGGTCACATAATTCCCGGATTTATAATGACTGACATACATGTTCACGAACACCCCCAGATTGCGCTCTTTGCCAAAGGTATCGAACACTTCCTGGTAGCCCAAATTCAACAGCGGATGGATCCGACTGCCCGAGCGAAGAGGAACGTGATCGAAAAACGGCGCCGCCCAACGCGCCGCAAAATTATAATTGATCCGGCGCTTCTCCTTCAAGCTGAGCGGTGAACGCGATTTCATGTTAATTGTGCCGCCCAACGAATCGACCGGCCGGTCAGGCGTCTGGCCCTTGATGATTTCGACCTGCTCGAACATCGCGGCGTTAATCGTATCCATCCGGAGCCCACGGCCCATCCCCAGAGGCGGAGTGGAAAGCGCTGTGCCATCGATTGTCACGGTGTTAAGATGCTGAGCCATGCCGCGGATACTGAGACCAACGATGCTCTCATCCGTCGTCGCCGGAGTACTCGCCGGCGATCCCACCCGCGACATGGCCGAACGCTTTCGAGTGCTACAAGATCTCGGCGTCACCGGAATCACCAACTGGCCGGCGGTGAGCTTCGTGGATGGACGCCTGCGCGAGCTGATGGAAAACGAGGGTGTCGGAGTCAGCCGCGAGGTCGAGATGCTGCAGGCTGCGGCAGAATTAGGTTTTGCCACTTTGGGCTTCGCGGTCGATCTGGCGGCCGCGCGCGCTTTTGGCACGGCGAAGGTCGATGCGGTGGTCCTGGCCATTGGGCTCACGCGCGAAGTCGCGGACGTGCATGAACATCGTGATCAGCTTCAGCAGGGCCTGGTGCAACTGCGGGCGATGCAAGCTGCGGCGCGAAGTGGCGGGAATGAGCCCTTTACGATCGCCTTCGGCGGACCCGCCACAACCCCCGCGGATCTGGAACAAATCATCAGGCAAACCGACGTCCAAGGTTATGGAGGCGGAAGCGTTTTCGAACGTCTTCCCGTCCAGGAAAGCGTCTCAGCCACGATCCGCCATTTCAAAAGCGCAGCGATCGAGCCAGTCCGCCGCGACGATAAACACGCGGGATTTGGGAACACGGTGGGGCGCAGCCCGCCGATGCGAAAAGTTTTCGATCTGATCGAGCGAGTGGCTCCTCGGAATGTTAACATCCTCATCCAAGGCGAATCCGGCACCGGCAAGGAACTCATCGTGACCTGGCTGCATCGCCTGAGCCCTCGCGCCGCGCACGCCTTCGTCACGTTAAACTGCGGCGCCATTCCCGAATCACTCCTGGAAAGCGAATTGTTCGGTCATGAGAAAGGCTCTTTTACCGGTGCCCATCGTCGACGTTTGGGCAAGTTCGAGCTCGCGCACCGCGGGACCCTCTTCCTCGACGAAGTCGCCGACCTGAGCGCCCATGCCCAAGTGTCGCTCTTGCGTGTACTCCAACAACTCGAGATCACTCGCGTCGGCGGTGAACAGTCCATCCCGGTGGACGTTAGAATCGTCTCGGCATCGCATCAGGATCTCGCGGATCGCGTTGCCGCCGGCCTCTTTCGGGCTGACCTCTATTATCGTTTAAATGGTATGACCCTTCAGGTCCCGCCTCTACGCGAGCGGCCGGACGACATTCCCGCACTGGTGGAAGCAACCTTGCAGCATTTCTGTATACAGTGGAATCTGCCGTAGAAGCGGGTTTCGCCCGCCTTCCTGACGCGACTGGTTGCACATTCCTGGCCCGGAAATGTCCGCGAGCTTCAGCATGCGATCGGGCAGACCATTCTGTTGGAAGACGAGCGTACGCTGAGCGGTCACAACTTCCAGCCTTCCACCACCCATCGGATTCCGCGATCGGCTTCCGCAGCGACTCCTCCGCAGCGTTCCCTCCATGAGCGTGCCACGACCACCTTGGCAGAATTACAGGGCAACAAGAGCGCTGCCGCCAAAGCACTCGGCGTGACACGGAAGACATTATATCGTTGGCTTGTTACCACGTCGGCCCGGTAACCAAACCGGAACGATACGTCTCCGCGTCAATGTCTCTACAGCAACGTGTTTCAGCCACTCGGTCGAGTTGGGTCACTAGAACAGTTATCGCGCCATTCAGGGCAACACGTAGATCCCCAGCAGTGCCTCGCCGCGGTCGATGAAGCCGAGATCTCCCCGCGTACGAGTCCTACCTGGGCGGTCACATGCACGACAGCGGAGCGGATGATTGAGGCCAAACCATGTCATGGCGGGAACAAGGATAAAGGGGAGCACTTGCGGGGAGGTCGCAATGAACCCCCAACCTTGTCATGGCGAGACGCGTAACGTCGTGGCCATCCAGCTGGATCACCACACCCGGCGGAGCCGGGTTTCGTGATGTCAACAAGTGTGTTCGTTTGAAGCCCCGAATCCGCGGGGCACCGCCAACCAAGAGGCTCACCACGTTCTGCGGCGTCATTGCTGTTTCCCAATTTTCCGCTTTTCCGCCCTTCCCTCGTTTCGCCGTTCCTCGTTTCCCGCTTTTCCAATTTTCCACTCTTCCGAACTCCCGCTTTCCGTCCCTGCCGGCTTCCCAGTTTTCCAATTTCCCGCTTTCCCAATTTCCCGCTTTTCCGATACCCCTTTGTCGCATGAAGATTTTCCACCCCTTCGCCCTGTTCGCGGCCGCCCTCGCGTTTTCACCTTCCATCCAGCCCATCGCCAGCGCCGCTGAGGTGCCCGCCGGCGTCTGGGTGCGCGACGGCTATAAACTCTCTGTCGCCGTCGACGGCATCAAGATCCCCCGCTTCCTCGCGCTCGGTCCCGACCACACGCTGTACGTCAGCGTGCCGAAGGAAGGCACGATTATCGCCTGCCGGGACAAGGACGGTGACGGCACCTATGAAACCCAGACCCCGTTCATCGCCGGCAAGCCGGCGAACGTCATCATGCAGGGCATGCAATGGCATGACGGCTGGCTCTGGTTCGCGCAGCTGAACGCCATCTCGAAAGCCCGTGACACCAATGGCGACGGCAAAGCCGATGAAGAGGTTCAAGTGTTGGGAGCCGAACAGTTGCCCACGGGCGCGCGGGGCGGACACATGTGGCGGGCTCTATTGATCCACGGCGGGCGGATCTATACCCACGTGGGTGACCAGACCAATGCCACCGACGAACCGATTGAAGCATCGGAGCGCAAGAAGATCTGGAGCTTCGCCCTCGACGGATCCGAAAAGAAGCTCTTTGCGTCAGGCGTTCGCAACACGGAGAAACTGGTCGTGCGCCCGGGTAGTGACGAAATCTGGGGCGTGGACCATGATATCGACAACATGGCGCTGAAGCTCGAAGGCGATCGAAAGCTCGGTCAGGGGATCACCGACCACAACCCCCCGGCGGAACTCAATCGTTATAGTGAAGGCGGCTTCTATGGACACCCCTGGCTCGTGGGCAAGAACCAGCCCAATCTGGCGCTGCTCAGCGAGCCGCGCTTGATGGAGCACGCACAAAAAGCCGTTATCCCGGAATGGCTGTTGCCGGCGCACTCCTCGGCCAACGCGCTGACGTTTTATACCGGCGACGGCATTCCGAATGCCAAGGGTGATCTCTTTGTGGCGATGCGGGGCGGCTGGAATGCGACCGCCAAAGTCGGGTACGGCATTGCCCGGGTTCTATTCGAGAATGGCCATCCCTATGGAGAGCTGAAGATGGTGAACTTTCTCAAGAGCGAGACCGAAATCCTCGGCCGCCCCGTCGACGTCATCCAGGCCCCGGACGGTTCCCTGCTCTTCAGCGATGACTTCGGCCACAAGATTTACCGGCTGACGTACACCGGGAAGTAAGAACACTTCGCCCGGGTGTTCGTGTCGGGACGTCGGGCCCGGTGCGGTGGGTTGCTATTGGGCAGAGCGTCGGCGGATATATCATGACATCTTACGATCCGAATTCCGACTCCATCGTGCGGCGAAAGGGGAATCGCTGGTTGCCATCACGTCGGGAAAGGACCGAACTCGAGTCATGAATCGAAGGACGTTTTTGTCGGGTTCGGCCGGGGCGTTGCCGGGAATCGTAAACGCGGTGGAGCAATCAGGGATTGGCACAAGCCGGGCGATCCTGGTCCGTGCCGGACAGAGCCTCGGCGGCGAAATTTGGCAGCTGGCAGATCGAAGTTTCCTGCACCTCAAGCTGAATGCAGGCAACGGTGAGGGACCATTGATTGTCGAGCAGAGTCAGCTTCGTCGGTTTGGGCCTCCGCGGCATATGCATCCGAACCAAGACGAGTGGTTTTACCCACTCGTCGGTACCTACCTAATTGAAGTCGGTGAGGAAAGGTTTGAGCTTCTCCCTGGAGATTTTCTTTTCGCGCCGAGAGGCCTGCCACATGTTTGGATGCATGTGGAGGAGGAACCCGGACGATTGCTCATCGGATTTGAACCTGCGGGAAAGATGGTTGGGTTCTTTCGTCGGTTCACCGCTGGCGGAGTTCTGCCGCGTCCTGAGGAGATGCCGGCATTGATGGCCGAGGACGGGATGAAGTTTATTGGGCCGCCTCTGAAGAGTTAGCATGCTCGCGCACCAATGGCTGAACCCGGACACCTCCGCCGACACCGCACCCTGGCGCAACCGGCCCGCCCTTCTTCGAAAGTAACGGGTTCCCCGTCCTCTCGCTTCGGATACCTCCCGATCCACCCAGTGAACGCCCGCTGCGCACCCTTTCCGATGATCCCCCGCTCCTCGCCCGTTTCCCCTCGCCTCCGCTCGACGCAGATCGCGTCCGCCGGCTCACCTCGCCGCCCTGCCGCGCTGACGGTCATCCTGCTTCTCGTTGGAATCGTCCTCGCAACGCCCCTCGCCGCCGCCATCGCCCGGCCCAATATCCTCCTGATCCTCGCCGACGATCTCGGGTTTAGCGATCTGGGGAGTTACGGGAGCGAAATCGCCACACCGCACCTCGACGCTCTCGCCCAGGGCGGCCTGCGTTTCACCCGGTTCTACACCATGGCGCGTTGCTGCCCCTCCCGCGCCAGTCTGCTCACCGGCCAGTACCCGCACCGCATCGGGCTCGGTCACATGGTCCGCGATCTTGGACCACCCGGCTATCGCGGCACCCTTGCGCCCGACGCCCGGACGATCGCCCAGGTGCTCCAGCCCGCCGGCTACCGCTCCTTCCTCAGCGGCAAATGGCACCTCGGCACGCCGGACCCCACGCGACACGGCTTCGAGGAATTCTACGGCACGCTCGCCAGCGCGCAGACCTTCTTCGATCCCGGCCACTTCCTGCGTCTGCCGGCCGGCCGCGTCCCGCGCCAGTACCCACAAGGCGAATTCTACGGCACCGACGCCCTCACCGACCACGCGCTCGATTTCCTTGCCACCGCCCGGCAGACGCCGGAGCGGCCGTGGTTTCTCTATCTCGCGTACCACGCGCCGCACTTTCCCTTGCAGGCGAAACCAGAGGACATCGCGCGCTACGCCCGCACGTACGAGGTCGGTTGGGACCAGGTGCGCGCGACCCGGCTCGAACGGATGAAGCAACTTGGGGTCGTGCCGGCCACAACTGCGCTGCCGCCGCGTTCCGCCTACACCAACTGGGGCGAAAGCGTCCACGCCGACAACCCCGCTTGGGACACGCTGCCTGCCGACCGCCGCGCCGATCTCGCCCGCCGCATGGCGATCTTCGCCGCCATGGTGACCTGCCTGGATCGCAACATCGGCCGCGTGGTGGATTCGCTGCGTGCGGCCGGCGAACTGGACCACACCGTCATCCTGTTTCTCTCCGACAACGGCGCCTGCGCCGAATGGGATCCGCACGGCTTCGATGGCAAATCCGGCCCCGACACTATCCTGCACCGCGGCCCCGACCTCGACCGGATGGGCGGACCCCGCACCTATCACAGCGTCGGCTCCGGCTGGGCCAACGCATCCAACACCCCGTGGCGGCTGTATAAGCACTATACGTCCGAAGGTGGCCTCCGTTCTCCCGGCATCCTTCACTGGCCCCGCGGCACGCGCCGCGCCGGCGAATTCGAAACTCAACCCGTGCATATCGTCGACGTCCTGCCCACGCTCATGGCCGCCGCCGGTGTGACGGACGCCGGCCCGCTGCCGCCGGCCGGCACGAGCCTCGTCCCGCTGCTCGCCGGCGGCGCACTCCGGGACCGCACGCTCTTCTTCGAGCACGAGGGCAACCGCGCCGTCCTCGACCAGCGCTGGAAATTGAACGCGGAGAAGAACGCCCCGTGGGCGCTCTACGACCTGGAAACCGATCGCACCGAACTGCACGATGTCTCCCGCATCCACCCCGACATCGTCCGCCGCCTCGATTCCGCCTGGCAAACGTGGGCCGCCGCGAACCACGTTTTGCCCGAGCCCGTGGACTACGGCGTGGGGTATCTGAAGCCGGTGTCACGCTGATCACATTTTCAACCTCGCCGACCGTGGTCGCGCCCGCTGCTTCTTGCGCGCGGTCGTACGGGCCACCGGTGGACGATTTCGTCGGCTGCATCGATCACGCACGCGCCGCACCCGCGGTTTCATCCCGTGCTAATGCTCGAGGGCGCGTTGGGGTCGAGGCGTGTTTTGTCAGTCGGCCAGTCCGGATTGAAAGATCGAACCCACCCGGGCCAGCCAGTCTCGCCCGAAAGCCACTTCCACTGGCCTAACGCGAACCGCGCCAACTAACAAAAAACGGAATAACCCCATTGGGCTGCCCCAGCACACTCGCCCCACCTGGTTCAATTCCTGACGGCGAGCATGGGAATTTCTGCTCAAGGTTTTCCGCCAGCGCGGAAGCCGGAATCTGAGAGTGCCGGGATCGGAACCGCCGGGGGACCACTGGGTCGATGCCCGCACCAGAACTGTATTCGACGTAATCCTCACTCACGAATCTCTAATATGATCAAAAATACCATAACCCTCGCCACACTCGTTCTCGCCATGGGGTTTGCCGCCCAGGCCGGTGCAAAGGAGCACGCTTCTTCCAGCAGCCAGGCTAAATCGAACACCGCCGCGAACGCGCAGGCCACGCAGGCCAACGTCGATCAGGTGATCGCCGGATGGATGGCAGAGCCCCGCGAAGTCGCGCAGACCATGATCAAGAAGTACGGCCTGCCCAATGAACTTACCTCCCAGCGTATGATCTGGCACCGCAACGGCCAGTGGAAACTCACGGAGCTGGTTAACCAGGAAATCGATCACGACTTCCCCAAACCGCACAAAGACATGCTGCGGCAGGTCATCGCATACGACGTACCCGTGGACAAGTTCGACGAACTCGCTACGTTTGACGGGAGCGTGATTGCCGAGCGAACGAAGGGGGAACTCGCGGCTCGTTGCGACAAGGAGGAGATGAATCTTCTGGCCCTCAATCTGGCCAATGACGTCGTCACCGGCAAACGGAGCGTCGATGAGGCGCGCAACGAATTCGCGAAGACGGCGATGAAGTTCATGCAGGGAGAAAGCTCTCCCTACACCTCGGGCCTGCAGTTCACCCGCCCGGTGAGCGACGAGGCCGGGGATTCAGACAAGCCTTCGCCGTTGCTAAAGGATGCAATGAAAGACAAGTCGAAGAAATAAGGACGCGTTTTGATACACTGCGCCCCGAACGAACATCGGGGCGTTTTATTTCGACCGTTCGGATCCACGCCGGATTCCACCACGAGCCTGTCCTTCCCGCGGAGCTGTGCGAGGGAGCTCGGAAATCGATCCACCGCGGATGGCGCGCCCAATCGTGCTTCCCGCCGTGCCTGATGAATACCGCACCGTCCTCTTCGATCTTACGAATCAGGTCACGCCGCTTCATGCCACCTCGAGGACGGCATGACGACGAACGTTCGGAATAGCCCCTGATGTAAGCTCTTGGTGAAGGTCGATAAGATGATCTCGCAAATCGTCGAGACTTGCCCCCTGGGTCAGGTAGTCGGGAAATTCGTCGAGATACCCAAGCCAGGCATCTTCGTCCTGCCAGTAAGTGAAGCCGCGCGTTTTCATGCCACGAAACCTAGCTCGCTATGCCCGCCCATCAATGCTTTGGCGTTGAGGTAGGATCGCCCGTTGCCGGACGCCCCCTCGCAGAGCCCGGCGGGCGTAACGACAGCACCGGGCTCCTCGACGGGACGCGCACCGGAAAGAGCGAAGGGAGGGGCTGAACGGACCATAGCGAGGGGAATTAAATCGGTTGGCTTTTCGTCGATCCCATTGCATTCCAACGTGGAATTGCGAGAGCCCTGTTGCGCTCTGTCTTACCACGAATCGAAGGCGATGCCTGGTTGTGGGTGGCGAAAGGCAATCATGCGGCCATCGCGCTTTACCGCAGCGAAGGATTTGAGCCTATCGAACTGCGCGAGCTATCGAACAACGGACTGTCGTGCATGGCGGTAAAATTATCGCACCGGCGAAAAGCGAGCAGCCGAAAAAAGGGAGCAATCCTTCATTATTGATCGAGTGAAAGCGGCGGGACTTGACCTAGCCATGGCGCGCAAGCTTCGGAAGGAGGACCCGGGAGGCATCTACCACGTGATCAACCGTGGAAACTGAGCCGGCGCGGAAAGAGATGCAGTTCGAGCGGATGAGCCGTGGATGGGCGGTCGGCAAGACCCGAAGGCGGCGCCATGGAAAGTGGCTACCGCGACCGTACTCCAAGGCCAGCTCGCGTGCGCGAATGCGCGGCTCGGCGAGCGGTTGCGGATGGGCACGGAGTTTGGGGTAAGCCGCAACCCGACGCTATCGACTTTGAGCGGAGGCTCGTAAGCGATTCTTGAACTCTACCTGCTTTCGCCTATCGCTCGTGTGAATCGCTCCTTATTCGGAGCATTCGGAACGTCGATAACGTCACCTGTACCATGCGCCTGCTTTCCTCGAACCCAGCCTTAATCTGCCTTTTCATTACCCTCCTTGCGACGGCCCCTGCGGCCGAGTTAAAGCTGTGGTCGGGCGTCGCTCCCGGCGATGAAACGTTTCGGCCGGCACCCACCAAAGCGGCGCCGCCGAAGACCGATGATGTCATCCGCATCGGGTTGGTCACCGAGCCGACGATAACCCTCTTTCGCCCACCCGCGGGGCAATCCAATGGCGCGGTGGTCGTCGTGTGCCCAGGTGGCGGATACAACATTCTCGCCTGGAACAAGGAGGGCACGGAAATCGCCGGGTGGCTCAACGGGATCGGTGTCACCGCCGTGGTGCTGAAGTACCGCGTGCCCCGCCGCGATCCCCAGCAGCCCCACATCGCGCCCTTGCGCGACGCCCAGCGCGCCCTGCGGCTCGTCCGCCAAAACGCGGCGAAATGGGAAATCGATCCCAAGCGCGTGGGCATCCTCGGTTTCTCGGCCGGCGGCAACCTGGCCGTAATGGCCGGAACCGCGTGGGAAGAGACCACGTATCCCAAGCAGGACGCTGCAGATGCGTTGAGCTGCCGTCCGGACTTCGTCATCCCGATTTATCCGGCGTATCTGGGAAATGAGGACAAACCCGGTCCGTTAAGCCCAGCCATCGCGATTAATAGCCAGACGCCGCCGATGTTTGTGGCCGTCACCCACGACGACAAGCTACGCGGCCTCAATTCCGCCCTGCTCTACGCCGAGTTAAAAAAGGCCGACGTCGCGGCCGAGCTGCACATCTTCACCCGCGGGGGTCACGGCTACGGCATGCGGGCGTCGGACAATCCCGTTTCGGGCTGGCCCAAACTGTGCGAGCAGTGGATGCACGCGATGGGTTACCTCACGCCGACCCGCTAGAGTTGTTGAATGGCCAAACGGATTGTGAGCAGGTCAGGTTTTTCAAACCTCAGATTCTTTTAACCGCGGATTACGCGGATGGAGCGGATAGCTGGAGGTATTCTCCGTCTTATCCGCTCCATCCGCGTAATCCGCGGTTGCTCGATGTTTGAACCTAAATGGTCTGAGGCTACGCCCCTTCCCCTGCACCCCATCCCAAAAGTCTTTTCTTCTCACCAAGCCATCGAACGAACTACTCGTGTTGTTATATATCGTTATCGAAGTGAAGCGGTGGCCTGACACATAGAGTACGACGATCTATCGGACGCGCCCAATTCCGAACTGATCCCCGCTCCGGATCGGCTCAGTGCCGGCGAAGTGGACCTCGACCACTTTCTCGCTATGGACCGCCGCGCCGGTTTCATCCTGCAACGTCGCGATGATTTTCCGCGTGGCCACGTCGATCACTTCACCCGTGGACGGATAAGCCAGCCGGCCGTCGAGGCTGAACGTGATCCAACCTGGATCGTCGCGCACCTCGATGCTCGCGACCTGCCGGGGCGGCATCACGGTCGCGTCAAAGAGGTGCATCCGCTGATTGGGTCCGTCGCACACCCAGAGTTCCTTTTCGTCCGGCGTGAGCCCGATACCATGACTCGGACATCCATGACGCTTCGGCACGCCGACCTTGAAACCCTGCACTTCCACGCGGTGCAGTTTCTTGCCGGTGACGAGATCGCCCACCTCGAAGCCGAGGAGCCCGTTGATATTCACGAAGCAGAGGGTCTGGCGTCCGTTAATGGTAAACGGCCGGATGGCCGCTGCAAACGGCCCGACTTCCCTGGCGATCGTGTGCGTCGACGTAGCGGCGACGCGCAGAAACGGCGACCGGAGTCCGGCAAGGTAGGCGAATTTTCCGTCGGCTCCGTAGAGGGTGTTGTGGGCACCGGAAGGGATGTCGATCCGCTTGATGATATCGCCCGAGAGCGCCTCGACCGCGAACCAGTGGTCCTTCTCGAGCGAGGGCAGGTACATCACCTTTCCGTCGGGCGAGAGGGCCATGCGATCGCAACCGCCTTC
>Ga0163144_10014130_pt1 | contig 16594 bp, 15 predicted proteins | sample OliLak19BULKMAT1_FD_123175 | JGI IMG/M metagenome (GOLD analysis project Ga0163144, IMG submission 123175) | Freshwater microbial mat bacterial communities from Lake Vanda, McMurdo Dry Valleys, Antarctica - Oligotrophic Lake LV.19.BULKMAT1 | ecosystem: Environmental > Aquatic > Freshwater >... | reverse complement strand
TTGAAGGCAGGGAGACTCCGCCGGTTACCACCGGCGGCTCGCCGGAAAAGATCGGCGGATGGAAATCCGCCGAGTCTTTGAAGGCAGGGAGACTTCGCCGGTTACCACCGGCGGCTCGCCGGAAAAGATCGGCGGATGGAAATCCGCCGAGTCTTTGAAGACAGGAAGACTCCGCCGGTTACCACTGGCGGCTCGCCGGAAAAGATCGGCGGATGGAAATCCGCCGAGTCTTTGAAGGCAGGAAGACTCCGCCGGTTACCACCGGCGGCTCGCCGGAAGAAGCCTAAACGCGGGGAGCATCGTCATGGCGGAATCGTTGGGGTTTGCAGTCGTCGGCTGCGGCATGATCGCGGAGTATCACGTCCGGGCCTTGTCGGAGATTCCCGGCACGCATGTGGCCGCACTCGTGAGCCGCGGCGGCGCGAGTGCCGTGCAGTTGGCCGAACGTACCGACCTGCGCGATGTGCCCGTGGTCGCAACGGTGGGCGAAGCGGTGAAACTCCCCGGAGTGGATGTCGTGGTCATCACGACGCCCTCCGGTGCCCACTTGGAACCGGCCGCGATCGCGGCCGCGGCGGGCAAACACATCGTCGTCGAGAAGCCGTTGGAGATCAGCACCGAACGCTGCGACCGCATCATCGAGGCCTGCGAACTGCACGGCGTGCAGTTATGCACGATCTTCCCGAGCCGTTTCGCCGATTCCAGCAAGGCCCTGAAGGACGCGGTCGTCGCCGGGAAGTTCGGCCGGCTGACGCTGGGTGAAACGACCTGCAAATGGTGGCGCAGCCAAGCCTATTACGACGACGGCGGCTGGAAGGGGACGCTCGCCCTCGACGGCGGCGGGGCGATGATGAATCAGGCGATTCACTCGGTCGATCTGCTCTTGTGGATGATGGGGGATGTCGCCGAAGTGAGCGGCTTCACCGCCACGCTCGCCCACGAACGGATCGAAGTCGAGGACACGGCCGCGGCAGTCTTGCGCTTCCGCAGCGGAGCACTCGGCGTGATTCAGGCGACCACGAGCGTCCATCCCGGCTACCCGAAGACGATCGCGATCCACGGGGATAAGGGCAGTGCCGTCGTCGAACAGGAGGACGTGCTGCGCTGGGACTTCACCCCGGCAACATCCACTGACGCCGCGGTGAAGGAGCGCTTCGCCGCGAAACAGGGTGCGAGCGGAGGTGCCGCCGACCCCAAGTCGATTACCCACGAAGGCCATCGCCGGCAACTCGCGGACTTCGTCACGGCGATCCGCACCAACACCGCACATGCCGTCGACGGCCGCGAGGGTCGCAAGGCCGTGCAGCTCATCACCGCACTCTATGAAAGCCAACGGACGGGCCGCACCGTGCGGCTGGGGTAATTTTCCGCGTCCGGTTGTTTCGCGGAACGATGCGGGCGACAATGGCGACGAATTGACTGTGAACGTCTCCCCGGGTTGGTGCCTCATGTTGCGTTTGATCTGGATTGCGTGCCTGTTCATCCTCGCCGCGGACAGTGCAGCGGCGCAGGCTCCGAAGCCTGATCCGGCAGCGGAACTCTTCAAGCCGGGTGTGCCGGTGCCCAAGTTCAAGATCACACTCGACGACGACAACCTGAAGCAGCTCAACAAGGATCCGCGGAAGTACGTGCGGGCCGCCGTCGACATCAACGGCCAAAACTTTCCCGATGTCGGCATTCACATCAAGGGCGCCGCCGGGTCGAGTCGCGGGTGGAACGACCGACCGGCGCTCACGCTCAACTTCGACAAGTTCACCAAGAGTCAGACCTGGCTGGGGCTGGACAAGATTCACCTGAACAACTCGGTGCAGGACGGCAGCTTCTTCAACGAGATCCTCGGCTCCGAACTCGCCGCGGCGCTGAAGCTGCCCACGGCGCGCACGGCCCATGCCGTCTTGGAACTCAACGACAAGTCGCAGCAGCGCCGCAAGCTCGGCATCTACGTCTTGAAGGAAGGCTACAACCGCGCCTGGCTGCAGCGCGCGTTCCCCGAAGGCCCCAACGGCAACCTCTACGACGGCGGCTTCCTGCAGGACATCGACGGCAACCTGAAGCTTGACTCGGGCAACGGGGCCAACAAGGACGAATTGAAGAAGCTCGCCGACGCCTGTCGCGAAGGCGACGCCAAAAAACGCTTCGAGCGGGTGAGTGCTCTGGTGGATGTGAATCTGATCGCCTGCAACATCGCGCTGCAATACGTGACCTGCGACTGGGACGGCTACGTGCGGAACCGCAACAACTACCGCCTCTACTTCCGCAGCAACGACGGCAAAGCGGTCCTCATTCCGCACGGCATGGATCAGCTCTTCGGCAACCTCAACGACTCGCTCCGCCCCGGTGCCGGCGGCATGATCGCCCGCGCCTTCATGGAGAGCGACGACGGTCGGAAACTGGTGGACGCGAAGATGCGTGAGATCGTCGAGAAGCACTTCAAGCCGGACCTGTTCAACAAGCGGATCGACGAATGGGTCGTCCACATGAAGGACAGCCTCAAGGGGAGCAGCAACGAGCAGTGGGGCAAGGATTTCGAGAACAACGCCAAGGGCGTCAAGGATCGACTGAAGCAGCGCTACGATTATCTGGTGCGCGAACTGCCGAAGCTGAAGTGAAGCGCGGCGGCCGCACCACGCCGTCGGCCGCTGACTTTGCGTCAACTCAATCGCCGGCCCAGTCGTTCCCGGAGCGCGGCGCGGACGGCCTCGCCTGCATTGGTCCGGTGGATGTTCAACTCGCACAACGGCGACAGATACGGCGACTCCGCCAGCGGCCGCAGCGCGTCGCCGGAGAGCCGACGACAATCCGAGAGATCGAGCCAATCGAGCCGCGCGAGTTGCGGTGAGCCCGCGAGCATCTCGACGACCCGCGGCGTCAGGTCCAAGCCGCTCAGCCCCAGTCCGCTCAGGCTCCAGTGCCGTGCGTGCAGCAGCAGTTCGACCGCGCGATCGTCCAGGTGCGTGCGGCCGACATTGAGCAATCTGAGGTTCTTCAACCCCTCGGCTTGGGCCAGGATCGCCGCGCCGCCGGGCGTCAGGGCTTCGTCGTTCGCTTCGACCTGATCGAAATTGTTCCCCTGCAGGTGCAGCGTGCGGAGTTGGGGGAAGCCCTCGGCCAGATGCGCTGCCGCGGCGTCGTCGAGGTAGTTCTCGTCCAGGGCAAGCCACGTCAGCGATTTCGTCCACGGTGCGTCGGCCAGCAGCTTCACGCCGGCGGAGCGAACGAAGTTCTGCCCGAGATCGAGCTTGCGCAGGTTCGCCGGCCCGGCGTTCTCGGCGATGGCTTCGAGTGCCACCGTGGGCACGGTGCTGTTGCGGAGGTGAAGCGATTCCGCCTGCGACCAGAACGGCGCGTCGAGCAGCGCTTCCAGGTTCGGCCGCGCCGAGCCGGTGTGATCGAGCTTCAACGTCTTCAAGGTTCGGCACGCGACGGAGCGAAGCACTTCGCGCAGGCGAAAGACACCGAGCGGCGTGGCCGAGAGGTTGAGTGATTCCAGTGAGGAATCGGACGCGTTGAAGGCGCGAAAAGCGAAGGGTGCGATCGAGTTGTAGGAGAGATCGAGCGACCGCAACGACTGCGGAGCCATCCGCAGCAGGTCCTCGAGATCGTCATCGTTCAAGCCGAGGTTCGAGAGGACCAAAATGTTGAGCCGACCTTCGGCCAAGGCAAGCATGAGCGCCCGCACATCGAACCGGCGACCGGTGCGCGGACCGTGTGGCGTGCCGACGTCGAGAGTCTGCAGCAGTTTCGCCGTCGTCGTCCCTTGCAGTGTCGCGGCAAGCTCGTCCCCTTCGCCGCAATCCGCGAGGTGGAGCTTGCGTTCCTGTTCGCCGGGCCAGTGGTGGAACCACTCGGACCATTCGGAAGGTGTGTAGCTGGGCAGGCGCGACAAATCGAGTTCGGTGATCGGCGTCGGCCACGGAAAATCGCGATGGGATGGAAGCAGGCACTGTAACTCGTCCACGACGGCTTCCGGTCCGAGGCCGTCCTGAAGCCCAAATCCGACGGAGCGAATCGGATGTCGGTACCGCGACTCCGAGACCACGCTGGGAATCGAAGTCCGAACCTCATCCACGAAGCCGCGACGGAAAAACCACTCGTCGTAGTCGGCCAAGTCCCCCAGCCACTCGGCTTCGTGCGCGGCCAGCAGGTCGTGCCGGCGGTCTTCGAGATCGCGATACCGCGGAGCGGCTTCGTCGGTGCTTGCCGATTCGCACTCGACGCGGATGAACTCGGCGCGGGCAGTGTTGCCCTGCTCTTCAAGCCAGTCCGCGTAGACGAGCCGCGGCACGTCGTTGTCCAGGTCCGCACGGATGGCGGCGAGGAAGGCTTCGTCGTCCGCCGTCACTTCGCGAGATCCGCGACGGTCAGGTTCTTGAAGAGGATGTGCGTGGTCGGGTCGTGCCCCTGCAGGCTCAAGCGTCCGGCGGCGACGCGGCGGCCGTTGCGGCCGTTGTCGTTGGCCGGGCGGTCGTCGACCCAGGCGACCACCGGTTCGCCGTTGACCCAGGTCCGGATCTGCGGGCCGACGGCGAGGACGTGCAGGGTGAACCAGTCGTTGTCGTTGCTGACGACCTTGCGTGCCGGCACGCGTCGATAGATCGCCCCGGTGCCGAAGTCCGCAGGCTTGGTGCGGTCGTCGTTGAGGAAGGCATTCTGAATCTGGGCTTCGTAGCCCTGCTGATACTTGTCCGGCAGGCAGCGGAAGAACAGCCCCGAGTTCAGCGCCTTGCCCATGGTCTTCACGTCGAGCCGGACGAGGAAGTCCGCATACTCCGCCGTCGTCTGCAAATCGCCGGGTCCGTTTTCGACCTTCAACTCACCGGCCGGAGTGACGCTCCACTTGGAGGCTTCCTTCTTGGCGTCCCCCTTGAAGACCTTCCAGCCGTCGAGGTTCTTGCCGTTGAAGAGGGGCGTGCCGGACGCGGGGAAAAAGACCGCGGCACGTAGGGTAGCCGTCGCAGCAGTTGACAGTTTGAAACCCAGTCGTTGCGGAGTCACGAGGCAGACGGCAATCAAGGCATCCGGCTTCACATCGGAGACGCGATTCGCCGTGAGAACTGCCGTGCCGTCCCGTTTGGTCATGTGGAATTCGAGTACGCCTGTGCCTTCCTGCGATACCGCGACAGCCATCACTTCGCGGCCTGAGTGGTCTATTACCGTGACGCCTGCGGCTCCGGTCGTCGCCAGCTGCACTCGGCCGGTAGCGGGCAGGATCGCCGGGAGGGAAATGCTCGCAGGTTTACCGTCGCCGCCGAGCGTGAGCACGCCGTCCTTGACTTCGACCTTACCCTCGACGGTCCAACCGAACGTACTTTCGCCGTCGAAGAGTTTCAACGTCGGCTCGGCGGCGGTGGCCGAGCTTGCGAGCGAGAGCAGGGCAAGGAAGCGAAGCATGATTCCGGTCCTCGGGGTCATTGGCCGTCCGCTTCGAGTTTACGCCGATTGTCGAAGAGATAGTAGACCGGCTCGCTGAAGCGGTAGGCGGCGTCGGTGGTGGTGCGGGTTCGCTTGCCGTAGCCACCGCGGCTCGGGCGGGCGGCGTCCTTGCGGATGATCCCGACGCGGCGGAAGCCGGCGCGTTCGAAGAAGGGGTTGACCTGGCCCATGGCGGAGAGTGTCTCGATCCACGGCACGGGGCAAAGTTCGCAACAGCGCCGCACGAAAGCGGCGGCGATGCCGGCACCGCGGTAGATGGGGTGCAGGACGACGCGCTGCAACAACCACAGTTGTTCGTTGAGTGCGGTCATGGCGACGCGCGACCGCGGATTCTTCAGTCCGAAGGCTTGCGAGCGCCGTTTCAGCGCGGCCGCAGGGGAAGCGAAAACGCAGATGCCGACGGCCTTGTCGCGGTGCCACAGGACGAAGACGCGCTTCACGAAGCCGAGGTGGTGCGAGCGATAATGCCACCGAGCGAAGTGCGGCCAATCGCGGACGGTGCCGAGGGTGAGGTACAACTCGTCGGCAAAGCCGATTCGTTTTTTTTTAGGTCGCGCCGGTCGACGTGAACGATGCCGTCGCCTTCGCAGCGGATGTGGATCGTCGGGTTCAGGTCGTCCGTCAAGTCGTCGTGCGTCGTTGCGCACAGCAAGCCGATCCCGGCGCGGCCGGCGAGCTTGCGGAGATTGAACGCGACGACCTTGGCCGTGGTGCGGTCCAACATCGCGCCGAATTCATCGGCCATCAGGAACGTTGCGCCGCTGCTCAGGGTGCTCAGTGCGAACGCCATGCGGAAGCGGTATCGTTGGCCGTCCGAGAGTTCCTGCGGCGTGCGCAGCATCGAGCGCGCTTCGGAAAGACCGCAGGCTGCCAGCAAATTCAGCCGTTCCTCCAGTGTGCCCGGCAAGGCTTCGACGAGCGGCACCCGCGGCAATTCCAGCGCGAACACATCGACGGCGTGCAGTTGCCGACCGAGTTCGCGGAGCAACGACGACTTGCCCGAACCGCTCGGCCCAGTGAGGAGCACGACCGCTCCGGCCGGCACGTCGAGTTCCAAATCGCGGACGACGACGTACGGCGAAACCGTACCCGTCAGCCCGAACAGATCGGCCGTTTCGGCGGTCGCCAAACTCGGCTTCACGGGGGCAAACGGGTACTCGATGGTGATGGGCGTCAGCACGGTGCGGCTCCTTGCAGGATGATGGCGAAGCGATTACCATGTCGATGTGCAAACCAGGAGATCGAACATGACGGCGGAACTGCTTGAAGAAGTCACCGAAGACCATCTGCAACGTCTGCTGGACGAAACCGGCGGCGAATACATCGATGGTGAAGTGGTGGAGAAGCCTATGGGTGCGGAATCGGAATACATCGGAAGCCGGCTGCTGACGTTCCTCTTTTCCTTCGTCGACGACCACAATTTAGGCCGTGTCTTCGGCAGCCAGACCGGCTATCGCTGTTTTCCGAATGAACGCAAGCGGATCCGTAAGCCGGATGTTTCGTTCATCGCCGCGACGCGACCCGAGTCCGCCGAATTGCCGCAAGGGGACTGGACGATTGCTCCCGATCTTGCGATCGAAATCATTTCACCGCACGACAAGTACATCGAAGTCGAAGAGAAGGTCGTCGATTATCGGCTCGCCGGCGTGAAGCTGATTTGGATCGTCAACCCGGCGACCAAGTCCGTGGTGATCCGCCGGCTCGATCGCACCTGTGCGGAGATCGACGGCGACGCCACGCTCGAAGGCGAAGCCGTGGTGCCGGGCTTCACCTTGGCCTTGTCGCGGCTGTTCGTGTGAGAGCTATGCGCTATGAGCTGTGAGACAGGCAACCGGGCACTGTCGTGCCCGGTTCGGAGCGGTCGCTCAGAGCTTCTTTTAAGTCCACAATCGCGGTTCCCGTTTGTTCAGCAGGTGTTCCGTGCCGGTGGCGGCGGCGTCGAGTTGGTCGTCGTGGTCGCCGTGCGGGAAGGCGGTCATCTCGTCGGCGAGTTCGCGTTGGCCGGCGTCGATGACGCCATGCCTGCCGCGGAGGCGGAAGCGCTTCGTCTCGACCGCGACCGCGAAGGCTGCCACGCGGGCGTGTTTGGACCGACTTTGGGAGACGCTCACGATCCGCGGGCCGAAGCCGGTGCGGTGGATGAGCAGATCGCGGATGCCCGCGAAGGCGGCATTGCTTTCGAACAGGATCGCATCGGGCGCATATTGTTCGTCGATGAGGCGGATCCATTCCACCAGGCCCGGGGTATTGAGCCGCTTGCCCGCGGCAAACAGGCAGTCGATCTCACCGGTGCTTCGCTTGCCCAACACCACCAGAGCGGAGGCATCGGCGGTTGCCTTTTCGCTCACGGCCGGATCGATGGAGAGCAGCACGGCCTCATACACTTCGCGCGGCAACTCGTCGTCGAAGGTGGTCAGCGACTCGCGCCGGATCTGAGTTTCGCCGTCCGCGACGGGGACGAGGTGATAGCCCCGCGCAAACGAGGCGTGGCCGATCTCCGCCCGCCGTGCGGCGAGTAATTCCGGCGGCCACTTCTCGGGCCAGACGCTTTCCAACTTCGGCCCGACGGCTCGGCGGAACAGGGCATAGGCGGGGTTCACTTTCAGCAGGGCATTCAGATCCGAGGCGTGCCACGGCGTGCTCAGCCCCCAGAAGCGGCCGTGCGGTTCGAGCAGGTTCATGAGGTTGTTGTGGAAGGTCTCCTTGGTCCGTTCGCGCTCGGCGGCGGAGTGCAGGCTGCGCACATCGACCACATCGTCGCAGATGAGCAGGTCGGCCCGCGCGCCGGTGCTGCCGGTCCCCAAGCCGAAGGCGGCAACACTGGGACCGATGCCATCCGCCGGCCGGCGGATGGTGAAGGCCTCGGCGGCCCACGGCTCGGCGGGCACGAGGTCCGGGAAGACCAGCGCCAGCCGGGCATTGCCGGCGATCGAGTCCCGCAGAAACCGCGATCGCTCGGCGGCCAGGCTGTCGGTGGCGCAGACGAGTTTGACCCGCAGCGCGGGGTTGTGACCGAGTTCCCAGAGGATGCGGCCGCAGAGTTGCACGCTCTTGCCGTGGTCCCGCGGCAACTCGACCAGCGCCCGCGACTGCTCGCCGAGGAAGGTCTGCAAGTCGCGATGAACTTGGCCCTGCTTCAGCGGGTTGCCGGAGGAATCGGTGAAGCAGAATTCGACGAAGTCATTCGGATTTCGCCGTGCGGCGACGACGCGGCTTTGCAGGTTCCACAGCAGTCGGAACTTCGGATTCGCCCGCAGGTTCTCCCAGAAGGGCTTGGCATTCGGCATCGGTCAGTCCCTCCAGATAGGCGGCGATGCGGCTGAATTCCCCCGGCGGCTTGCGGCGCACGCTCGGCTTGGCGGCCTTCGCCTTGCGGACGGCGGTCCCGTAGGCGAGCAGTTTCTGCGCGGCGTCCCGGCCGACCTTGTCGTCCTCGGAACGGAGTTGCCGCCGCAGGGTCCGCATCGATTCGGCCACGGCTTCGTCGGTCAGTTCGGTTTGCGCCATCGTCGTCGCCTTGGCCCAGCGGCGCGGGTGGAGTTGCGGCCACAGTTGCACCGTGCGTACGCTGAGGCCGACATCCTTGGCGACGGCTTCCCACGCTTGGCCGTGGGCCCGCATGATCGCCGCTTGCCGCAACAGCGCGGGTGCGGGCGGTTTGGTCGGTCGCGTCGGCACGGCTTCGCTCCTTTCACGAATGGTGAACGGGTGAACATATCGGTCGCAAGCATACACTCCACTCGAAGAAATGCGGACTGCGGAACGGCGAATGCGGAATAGAACAGACGTGCCGAGGAATTCCGATTGCCTGGAATCCGCAATCCGAAATCCGAAATCCGAAATGGGTCGTTTCCATGAGCGTTGACAGTCCGAGTTCGACCCCCGTGGATGCCGAAGCGGCGACGCGGAAGCGGGCGATGTTCATCGTCTTTCTGGTGGTCTTCATCGACCTGCTCGGCTTCGGAATCGTGCTGCCGTTGCTGCCGCGCTTTGCGTCGAGCTTCCTGGGCGACTTCTCGCCGACGGGTAAGGGCCTCATCATCGGCGGGCTGTATTCGTCGTTCTCGCTGATGCAGTTTTTCTTCTCGCCGATGTGGGGCCGTGTCTCGGATCGCATCGGTCGGCGGCCGATTCTCATGCTCGGCCTCGCCGGATCGGTCGTCTTCTACGCGCTGTTCGGCTACGCGTCGTCGTTGCCGGGCACCGAGGTGACGTTGGCGTTGGTGCTGCTGTTCGCGGCCCGCATCGGTGCGGGCATCGCCGGGGCGAGCGTCGGTACGGCGGCGGCGGTGATCGCCGATTGCACCACGCCGGAAACGCGCGGCAAGGGCATGGCTCTGATCGGTGCGGCCTTCGGCATCGGCTTCACGTTCGGCCCGCTGATCGCGTACGGTTCGCTGAAGTTTCTGGATAAGCAGCCGTGGGCGCCGGGCGCGGCCGCCTCGGTGCTGTCCGCGGTCGCGCTGATTCTGGCCGTGATTCTGATGCCGGAAACGCTGAAAGCCGGGCCGAAGCCGCCGCGCGAATTCTTCAGCTACCAGCGGACGATCGCGGTCCTAAGCACTCCGGCCGTCGGCCTGATCGTGCTCGTCTACTTCCTGGTCATCTTCGCCTTCGCGAACTTCGAGGCGACGCTGGCACTGCTCACCAAGGAAGCCTTCGGCATGGAAGACGAGGACAATTTCCTCGTGTTCGCCTTCATCGGCTTCGTGCTCATGGTGGTGCAGGGCGGCATCTATCGGCCGCTGTCGCAACGCCGGCCGGAAGCGTATTGGCTCAAGCTCGGCGTGCTGTTTTTGCTTGCCGGGTTGGGCGGCGTCGCCGCGAATGCGATCGGCTCGGGGCTGCTGAAGGAAGCGGGCGGGCCGGGCTTGTCCGTCAACATGCAATGGCTGTTCTACTTCAGCGTGGCCGTAGCCGTGACCGGTTTCGCCTTCGTGAATCCGTCGGCCTCCGCACTGATTTCCCGACGCGCACCGGCGAATCGGCAGGGCGAAGTGCTCGGCGTCAATCAGTCGTTCGCGGCTTTGGGCCGCATCCTCGGGCCGTTCCTGGGGTCGCTGCTGTTCTTCCAAAGCAGCTCGCACGCGCTGCCCTACATTCTCGCCGTGGTCGTGCTCGGCGGGGTGCTCGTACTGCTGCCCGGCATCCCGACCGAAGCGAAGCCGAAGGCATGAACCCCGGCTACGCCCCCAAACGAATCGCGATTCTGAAACCCAGTGCCTTGGGCGACATCGTCCATGCGTTGCCGGTGCTGTCCGCACTGCGCGATCGTTGGCCGCAGGCGCACATCGCTTGGGTCGTGAACCGCGGCTTCGCCGGTCTGCTCGACGGCCATCCGGACCTGAACGAGATCATCCCCTTCGACCGTGCCGCCTTCCGCGGCGGGCCGTTGGCCGGTGTTCGCTACGCCGTCGGTTTCCTGCAATCGGTGCGGGCGAAGCGCTTCGATCTCGTCGTCGATCTGCAAGGCTTGGCCCGCACCGGGCTGATGGCGGCGCTGGCCGGTGCCGCCGTCCGCGTCGGCTTTGCCCAAGCGCGCGAAGGGAGCCGCTGGGCTTACACGCATCGCGTGGAAGTGCCCGATGCCGAGACGATTCATGCGGTCGATCGCTATCGCCGCGTGGTGCAGTTTCTGGGTGCGGACGTAGCTCCGCAGCGCTGGATCGTGCCCGTGAATGCCGGGGAAGTCGAAGCGGTGCAGGCACTGTTGGCACCCTACCCGCGGCCTTGGGTGGCCGTGGCCGCCGGGGCGAAGTGGCGGACCAAGCGTTGGCCGCCGGAGCACTTCGCCGAGGTGCTGAACCGTATGAAAGCGAAGCGCGGCGGCACGGCGGTACTCGTGGGTGCGGCCGAGGATGAAGCGATCTCCAACGCGATTGCGGAACGCTTCACTGGCGCGACTTTGGACCTCACCGGCCGGACGAGCTTGCCGCGCTTGGCGGCCGTACTGAAAACGTGCGACGTGATGCTGGCCAACGATACCGGGCCGCTGCACTTGGCCGCCGCGCTCGGCACGCCCTGCGTCGCTCCATATACCTGTACGCGCATCGCCAAGCACGGTCCTTACGGCAACTTCGCCACGGCGGCGGCGACGCTCGTGCCGTGTGCCGGCAGCTATCTGCGACAATGCCCCAACGGCTGGAAGTGCTTCACCGAACTCACGCCCGATCGCCTGTTCCCCGCCCTGGAGACCGCACTGCGCCGATTCCAAGTCTGATTCTCCCGTTGACCATGCGTGAATTTTTTCATCGGGAAAGTGTCGAAACGAGACAAAATCTACGAAATCGAAGTTGAGAGACTTGACTTTCAAATCCCATTCAATTACATTTTTATCGCAGTCTAACCAACGCAGCGGAGTTTTAAGCATGTTCGGCAGCAATTTGATGAGCGGCAGATCGCAAAAACGGGGGCAATCATAAGATCTTCCTCGACTTGCTAATCCGCGAGTCTCGTGACGTCCCATCAGCAGCCGCTGTCGCACCCCCGTCTGATCCGCCCTATCCGGGAAACGCTGCCGAACGCGAGATCGCAGATGCGGCGCGTCTCAAAGAGGAAGCTCTCGGTAGAGAGAATCGAGACAACCATATCCGTTCAGTCATCAATGCCAACGCGACATGGACTCAAGCCCCAAAAGACGCAATCACGGCAGCCGTCCTCGAGTTGGCCCACGCGGCGGACAACATGGTCTGGAATCGCCCGGTCGGGCTCGCTGGCAGCTGTAACCAGTGGGCAGCTGCGTTTCAGAACGGCAACTTCAAACGCATCATGGAATTAGACAAAGCGGGAATCATCAAAGTCTATCCTGTAGGCTGGGACAACAACAATCTGTTCAATCAGTTTATGGGATTATTCGCTGACCCGCTTGGTCACGCCGCCGTACGGATCACACTGCCGGACGGCACTGTTTTTTACTTGGATGACACCAACCGTGGCGGCTCGGATCACATGTTCATGAAAAGCGAAGTCCCGAGCTGCTACGTCGCAGGACCCTTTACGACCGCTCCACGTACCCCTTGGACGCTGCCATGAAGTTTATTTGCCTATTGCGAGTGCGTCGGCGAATGCTCGTTCCGCTGATCCCTGCTGTCGGCGTCGGGATCCTTACCGCCACCTTGAACTTGGGTGAGTACGGTGCACAACTCCTATTTGGCGTTGCTGCGATTCCGACGAATCTTGTTGTGGGCGTACCTGTCCATTTTCTAACTGGCTGGAAGGCGACGACTCCAGAAGAACAAGCAACGGTCATGGTCCTGTTGATGGTCGCCAACATGTACGTCTTGGCCGCTCTCCTGCGCCCCGTGATGCGTTGGTCAACTTCCGCACTCGACTGGTTGACGGGACCGTCCGACGCCAAGCCCGACTGAAGCCAACGCATGTCGTTCATGGAGAAGTGCTTATCCTGACTGGATGAATACTCAAGTCTCATCGCTCACTAAACTCATCCTCGCCAGCGGTTCGCAAGGCCGCCGCGAACTGATGACCCGCGCCGGCTACGTCTTCACCGTACAGCCCGCGGACATCTTCGAGCCGACCGAAGCCGCCGACGGCGACATTCGACACTACGTCGCCGAACTCGCGTGGCGCAAAGCCGCCGCCGTTGCCGCTACAGTGACCGACACCGCCATCGTGATCGCGGCGGACACGGTCGGCTGGATCAACGGCCACGTCGTCGGCAAGCCGGACGACGAAGCGCACGCCCGCCGCATCCTCGCCGAACTCGGCGGCACGGTTCACGAACTCTGGACCGGCGTCTGCCTTTGGCATCGCCCGTCCGGCCTTCAACTCTGCTGGCAGGAAGTTTCCCGCGTCCGCATGACGAAGCTGAGCGAAGCCGAACTCGACGACTATTTACGCACCCGCAAATGGGTCGGCTGCTCCGGTGCCTATGCGCTGCAAATGCCGACCGACCCCTACTTGAGCGTGATCGAAGGCAGCACGAGCAACGTCATCGGCCTGCCGATGGAAACGCTTGCCTTGCGGCTGGCGTGGTTGAACGAGCGCGTGCTGGTGTGAGTTGTTGTTGGGCAGGATGTTTATCCTCAGTCCCCTTGTGACGGAGCTACGATGGCCATGCTTGAGTGGTGGGCCGGCTTGTCGCCGTGGATTCGCTTCGGGGTGTCGCTTGCGTTCCTGCTCGCCTCGACGATCGCTTGGTTCGTCGGGTATTTCGTCCCGTGGGGCTGGGCCATCGGCACGATTCTGCTGCTGTTCTCGTTCCCCTCGCGCTCCGAGCAAAAGGGCTATCACGACTGACGGTCCCGATCGGGATCGACCCGCCGGCCGGTCATCGTCACCGGTGCCGCCGACGCCTGCCGCAGCCTCTTTCAACTCGCCGACGACCCGAGGCTCAACCACCGCGCCCAGATCATTCCCGGCGTGCCGGCCGACCGCTGCGGCGCCAACCTCACCGACTTCTTCACCGCGAAGCGGGCACTGGGGAAGAAGTAGGAGACAGCATACTGTACGGGTTAATTTGAACGTCAAGATTTATCTGGGTTTTCGAACACAATCCAAATTTTTTTATTTATTCAATACCAGAACACGAAAGTGTGCGATAATGCGAAAAGGACTGTCACTTTTGGAAGTCATCATATCGATTGCCATTATCGGATTAGTGTTGTCGCTATTGGTTGTTTCAATCCAATCAGTTCGCCGTGCCGCATACAGGATGCAGAACAAAGACAATTTAAGACAAATCATTCTCGGGACACATCAGTTGGCCTCAAATGAGGGTGGGAAAATCAAGGATCTGATCACGACACCAATACCGAAGAATCTTGTTTTGAATAAGAATCTGATGCTTTTCTTTCGCCTCACTCCGTATTTGCATGCTCCGATACCTACCAGCTACCTTCGCGGATATCGGATGGAGCGACGTAGTACCTGTCAAGGATTCCGTCACCGGAGCGACTATACCGTCGGTTCGCGGCGTGCCGCGGACGTTTCAAGTCATGCCGCCGGAGGAGGCCAACCAACATCTGCTTCAATCGTCGTCGCCAGCCGGATTGGAAGTTGCCTTCTTCGACGGCAGCGTGCGAACGATCTCCGCCACCGTCGACGAATCAACCTATTGGTCGATGATCTCCCATAACGGCGGCGAAGCGATATCCTTGGACTGATTTCCTGCCGGCACGGCAACAGGCGTTCCGCTAACCTCATCCAGGTTCGGCCCGCCGTTTGCTCTCTCGTCGTGCGTTCCCAATTCTACGGAAGGCACGACCCATGGACTCCATCGACAAGAACCAGCCCGAAGAGAACCGCAAGGACCTGCACGGAAAAGAAGCCGTCGAGCGCATCAAGACGATGGTTCAAGCATCGCCCAATTGCTTCTTCTGCACGGCCGAAGCCGAGGGTCTCTCCCGCGGCGAACGGCCCATGAATGTCCGCACGGTGGACGACGCCGGCACCCTCTGGTTCCTCAGCGCTTCCGACAGCCACAAGAATCGGGAGCTGGCGTCCGACCCGACCGTGAAGCTCTACTTCCAAGGCTCCAAGCATTCGGACTTCCTGCAGCTCGACGGCCACTGCACCGTCTCGACGGACAAGGCCAAAATCGAGCAGTTGTGGGAACCGATCCTCAAGAATTGGTTCACGGGCGGGATTGACGACCCGCGCATCACGGTGCTCAAGTTCGTGCCCAAGGACGGCTACTACTGGGACACCAAACACGGCGGCACGATCGCCGGGATCAAGATGATGATCGGCGCCGCCATCGGCACGAGGATGGACGACTCGATCGAAGGCACGCTCAAGGTCTGACCATTGCGGCCGCGAGCATCGCGACGCCGGTCAGCTACCGCATCGATGCCATTCTGCAGGACGGCTAACGCGGCGAACTCCGGGGCTACTTCCAAAACAAGCAGTGAGCCAGCGGAGACAGTAGACTTCAATAGGGCTTCGGCAACAGCGGATCGAGCAACAGGAACAGGGTCAATCCGACCGCAAACGCTACCGCGATCAGGAACGGTCCGACGAACAAAATCGTGCCAACCATGGACCAGGACAACGGCAGCGCAGGAAAGTGAAATTCGGGCCGAGCGCCGAAGAACCAGCCGACTTTCCCGGGAAGTCGGCGAAATCGAATCCGCATCGTGTGAAATCCGGCGACGCGGAAATCCGCGCGGTAAAGCCGGCCGTCGTGAAGGGCTTCGACTCGGGAAGCGTGGTCGTCGAGTTCATAGGCCAATCGTTGCGCGGCATCGCAGAGCCGTTCGGCCAGGGTTTCGTCGATGTCGAAGTCATCAGGGAGCAGGACTTGAGGTTCGCGATCCTCGATCAGTGAAACGCGGTAGTGGACTCGTTCCTCAGCACCGTCCATCAGTTCGGGAATGAGCACGGGCGGATCGCAGTGAGTCGGCGTCAGACATTGCCATTCCGTGTTGATGACCTGACTCTCCAGCACGCGCCCGCAGCCGCTGCACCGACCGCACACCACCCGACCGGACCCGCCGCAACCGCTGCAGGTTTCCCACCGGGTGCGGGTCGTCGATTGCGATTGGCCGTTGTTGTAGGTCGTGGTCGTTTCGCTTCGCTGCACTTGGCCGGACCCGCCGCAGCCGCCGCAAGTCACTCGGCCGGATCCTCCGCACGGCCCGCATACCGAAACGATGTCCCAGGAGGAATCCAACCACAGGGGGTCGAGCCGGTAGCGGTAGCCGGTCGGCGGAAGCAGCGGAAACATCAACTCGTTCCACATCGGCACGTTTGGGCGTTGGAGTGCACGGTAAGTACCGCCGCCGAACGGATACGTCAGGTAGCGGCGGACGGTCAGGAACCGCAAGGTGGCCGCCGCAAATGGTTCGTACTCGATCTGCACCAGCGACAGAAAGCGCGCGAGGTTGCGCGTCACGAGCGGGTCGGCCTCTTCCACGTTTCGGCATCCGCGCGAAATGCGCTCGCTCAGTTCCACGTCCTCGAGTGCCGGAAGCCAAGTTTGCGGATGTCGACGCAACGCGGGCAAGCAGTCGACGACCTCTTCGATGCTGAGGCGGATCGGTTCGGTCACGTCTCTCAGTCGAACGAAGCGGGACGCCCGCTGCAGGTCGAATGCGAAGCGGAAGGACCAAGCGACCCCAAGAACGCCGATGGCCGAGAGTAGCGATTCTGGTGGAAACTGCAGAAGGAGCAGGGCGTAAAGCAGGCCCACCGCGAAAATCGA
>Ga0163144_10014129_pt1 | contig 16594 bp, 13 predicted proteins | sample OliLak19BULKMAT1_FD_123175 | JGI IMG/M metagenome (GOLD analysis project Ga0163144, IMG submission 123175) | Freshwater microbial mat bacterial communities from Lake Vanda, McMurdo Dry Valleys, Antarctica - Oligotrophic Lake LV.19.BULKMAT1 | ecosystem: Environmental > Aquatic > Freshwater >... | reverse complement strand
TTTCCCCTTCGTTAGATAAAGGTTAGGACATCGAGTTATCGAGAAGCCACTCCAACGCTTTGAGCTCTTGAATCTGTCTCATGAAGCCTGGAATCATGTTTTTCTCTTGCATGTCCTTAACCAAATCTTGAGGATTTTTACGCATTTGCGTAGCCATCCGTCCGAGTTCCTTTCGGATGTCCTCGTCGTTGACTTGAATCTTCTCTTCACGAGCTATGGCGCCGAGCAGCAACGAAGCTTTAACCTGCGTTTGAGCACGTGTGGTCATCTCTTCGCCCCATTCTTTGAGGCGCGTTTCGATTTCTTCTTGGGGAAGGCCCATGTTCTGAAGTTGCATACCTGCTTCGATGGCTAGGTTTTGAATTTGTTGGTTAACGAGAGTTTCGGGAGCCGCAAGAGGATTTGTTTGGATGAGCCACTCAATAGCTTTTTCTTGAACGTCGCGGCGACCCGCTTCGGTTTTTTGGTTCTTCACGTCTTCGCGAACTCGTTCTTTCAAGTTCTCGAGACCCTCAAAAGGACCTACTTTTTTTGCAAAAGCATCATCCAGGGCGGGAACGTCTTTTTTGAAGATGTCTTTAATGGTTATTTTGAAATGAATTGTTTTTCCCGCGAGAGGATGAGGGTCTTGTCCTTTTTCAGGTTTTGAAGGAAAGGAAGCGTCGAACTCCTTGGAGTCGCCTTTTTTGAGTCCGAGGATGGCCTTGTCGAAATCTTCGATGATTTGTCCAGTGCCGGGCTCAATGTAGGCATCGAGTTGGCAAGTGCTTTCAACGCGAGTTCCGTTCTCGGTTCCTTCGTAATCCATTTGAGCAACAAGGCCGTTCTCAAGAACGCCGTCTTCGATTTTTTCAAGGCGAGTCATTTGTTGCTGAATGTTTTTGAGAGTTTCAGCCACTTCAGATTCGTCGATCTTCACTTCAGGAGCCGTTGCCTTGAAGCTCTTGTAGTCTTTGAGTTCGATGGGGGGAAGATTTTCAAACTTAGCGGTGAAGTTAAGAGGTGCACCCTCGAGAACAGCTTTTTCAACGTTGATCTCGGGATTGGCAACAGGAGAGAGCGAATGTTCAACGAGCGCTTTGTTTAGGTATTCGTTGATGATGTCGCTAGTGATGCGGCTGGATTCTTTGGGTCCGTAAGTTTCACGAACCAAGGCCATGGGGGCTTTTCCTTTGCGGAAGCCCTTGAGGGTTGCTTGGCTTTGAATGCCTTTGAAATGAGTTTCGATTTTTCGGCTGACGATGTCGGCAGGGACTTCGACGCTGATTTTTTTGAAGTATCCGGTGAGGTTTTCGATTTCGACTTTCATAGGAGAAACTTATCCTGCCTACAGAGGATAAAATCAAGCTCCTACTCATTTTGTTAGTAGAGAAAACGCTGCGATTTTAAAGTTGGGGCGATGCCGCCCCGCGTTTACTCTGAGTGTCGCGAAAATACAAAACGACACCCACCACAAAAAGCCCGATCGAGATCCATTGGGAGGTGCTGAGGGGGCCCCAAAATCCGCGAATCTCATCGCCCCTAAAGAATTCCACACAGAATCGGAAGGAGGGGTAGGCCAAGAGATAGAAAATGCTATTTCGGGGGAGTTTTTTCTGCCAAGAGCTCAGCTTTTCATAGGGAAGAGCGGCTTTTCGTGTGCTCAAAAAAGCCAAGCCAAAGAGCCAAGCAGCTTCGTAGATTTGAACAGGATGAATGGGAGCCTGTGCCACTTCTCGGACGATGCCCCATGGGTACGAACAGCTCGAACCGAAGCAGCAGCCTCGTCCCCAGCAGCCTAGTCGTCCGAGGGCTTGGCCCAAGGCAAGCGCGGGGATGCAGAAGTCGAGCATTCGGAGAAAGGGAATCTTTTTGAAGCGGGCAATGAGAAATAGGTAATAGAGAAAGGCGAGTAGGCCTCCATAGAAAACAAAGCTTCCAGAGGCTTTATCCAGAATGAGAAGGTCGAAACTCCCCCAAGAAAGCATCTTCTTTGAACTCGCGTCGACGATGTCTCCGAGGGCTCTCGCCCCCCACAAACCAGCGAGGCAGGCTCCCAAAACAAAATATAAATAGCCTTTAGTGGTCTTAAAAACAGGAGCGTCACTACGTTTTAAAAGAAAGTACAAAAGCGTGCTGCCTGATACGAGGCCAAGAGCAAAAAAGAATTCGTAAACGGGCAATGAGTTCATAGATTTCTAGGCTTGGAGTGCCAAAAGGAATCCAAAATGAGAAACACTACGGCAATGCTTATGGCGGAGTCGGCAATGTTAAAGACGGGCCAGTGGCAGCCTGATCCGGGCTGATAATAAAAAAGAGGGATACAGGTTCCGTCGCTGGAGGGATAAAACCAGTCGATAAAGTCGACCACATATCCAAAGCGGATGCGATCGATCAGGTTGCCGATGGCTCCCCCGAGAACCAATCCCATGGCTATCGGAGCCATGCGTTGTTCGGGTTTGAAATGGCGAACAATGGCCCACCACAAAATACCGAGCACCCCTAAGGGCATAAGTAAAAAGAATGTGACGCGGATGCTGTCGGGCAGATCTCTAAGCATACCGAACGCGGCTCCGTGATTATAGACTAGGGTGTAGCTGAACCAGCCGAGAAAGCTAATCGATTGCCCTTCGTGGACAAGAGCTTCGAGAGCCATGTACTTAGTCCACTGGTCTACAGAGATAACGAGAGCCCCTAGGCATAAAATGATGGCATAAAGACGAGACATAGACTTGAATTTAACACAAAGAGACCGAGATATGACAGCAACATCTGAGGAAGTTTTTTTACAAAACCCCGCGCTTTGGAAAAGGCTCGACCGCCTTCGCCAAATTTTCTTGGAGAGAGAGAAAGATTCGCGAGGAGCCGAGGCCTATTGGTCCGACTCGCTTGACCTCTTGGCTTATGATTTGAGCTTCGCACGCAGAATCGCCAATAAATGGGAATCTGTTTTGGAGCGCATTCCTCCAGAGCTTCGTGAAAAAATTGTTTCTTGTGAGTGGATCGATTGGGGCTGCGGCTCTGGTGTCGCCGCAGAGACCACCCTCAAAATGTTGGGCGTTCCTAAAAAGATTAGCCTTTGGGATCACTCATCTCAGGCGATACAGTTTTCTAAGCAAAAATTACTCTCTATGGGCGTCGAAAGCGTAGAAGAGTTGAAAAATCCGCTCTCCGATTTCTCGGGCAAAGTGGTTCTGTTGAGCCATTTAGTGAATGAGCTGAAGGACGGCGCGCAAGTGGCTCTTTTGGAGGCACTCAAAAAAGCGGAAGTGGTGATTTGGGTTGAGGCTGGATCTCGTGAAACGAGTCAGCGCCTCTCGAGAAGTCGCGATCGGCTTTTGGGACTCGATTCTGAATTTGAAGTGGTGCTGCCCTGCCCCCATCGCAATCCCAAGTGTCCCCTAAGCAAAGAAGATGCGCAGGACTGGTGCCACTTCTTCGCAGATGTGAAATCAAGCTTTCATCGGAGCGCTTTTTGGAGAGAGTTTTCGGAACGCATTGGTGTTGATTTACGCTCTTTGCCCTTTAGCGTTCTAGTTTTAAAAAAGGGAGTGGAGGAGCCTCGTCCTGAAACATGGCATCGGGTTTTGGGAACGACACGCGTTTATAAGGGCTTCCTGAAAGTGCAGAGCTGCAATGGACGAGAGGGTGTTCGGGAGTATATTCTTCCCAAGCGCGTGGATAAGGCTCTCTTCAAGAGAGTTAAAAACTTGGAGACCCTCGCTCTTTTTAATTGGGAGCTAGGCGCCGCAAAAGACGCAGGTAAAGTTAAGGGTGGCCAAGCAAAAATTGTTTCAGGCAATCAAGTTGGCAGTCAAACTAGTGATGATTTGAGTGATGAAGTGAGTGATGGCGATGACACAGAATAGTTTTTTCCCCGAATATGGTTCCGAATATTCCTTTTCTTCCAACGAAGAAAAGGTTTTGAAGTATTGGAAAGAGGCCAAGGTTTTTGAGCGCTCTCTTGAAAATTCAAAGGGCAAGCCACAATACTTTTTTTACGATGGTCCTCCCTTTGCAACGGGGCTTCCTCACTATGGGCACATTCTCGCTGGAACCATTAAAGACATCGTTCCTCGTTATTGGTCGATGAGAGGCTTTCACATTCCGCGCCGCTTTGGCTGGGACACTCACGGATTGCCTGTTGAGTTTGAAATGGAAAAAACGCTCAACCTCAAAGGCTCGCTCGATATCATGGATTACGGCGTCGACAAGTTCAACGAGGCTTGTCGCAGCATTGTTCTTCGCTACGCGCAGGATTGGCGCAAGTCGGTTGAACGCATGGGTCGTTGGATCGACATGGACAACGACTATAAAACCATGGACCCCACTTTTATGGAGTCTGTTTGGTGGGTCTTTAAGCAGCTTTGGGAAAAAGGTTTGGTTTATCAGGGAAAAAAGGTGGTGCCTTATTCATGGCGTCTCACCGCAGCCCTTTCCAACTTTGAAGCTTCGCAAAACTATAAAGACGTACAAGATCCAGCCATCACGGTTTTGTTTCCTCTCGCTTCGGACAAGTTTAAGGGAACGGCTTTGGCTGTTTGGACAACCACTCCGTGGACTTTGCCTTCAAACTTGGCCATCGCGATTCACGCGGATGCAAAGGCTGTAGACTATGGCGTTTATAAACTAGAAACTCCCATTGGCGAGCTCACGCAAGTGGTGGTAGCCAACCCACTGGCTGAAAAGTTGGGCCTCAAAGAAAAAGTACGTGATTTGAAAGCGCAAGAGCTTTTGGGTGAACACTATCAACCCTTGTTTGAAAGTTTTAACGACCAAGAGCGTAAGGCACAAAAGGCCTTTCGCGTGCTTGACGGGTCTAAATTCGTAACGGCCACTGATGGAACAGGCGTTGTTCACATGGCGCCTGCCTTTGGTGAGGAAGACTATTACATCTGCCAAGCTGCGGGCATTGAGCTTGTGGACCCTACGGATCCTGAATGTAAATTCACCACTCAGGTTTCCAACAACGAGCCTCGCCTTAAAGATGTTGTAGGGCAGTTTGTTAAAGATGCCGACAAGGCCATCATCAAGGTGTTGAAGGATTCGCATCGTTTGCTCAAGCAAGATGTGGTTCAGCATAGCTATCCTTTTTGTTATCGCTCGGAAGAGCCGTTGGTCTATAAGGCCATTTCTAGCTGGTATGTGAACGTTGAGAAAATCAAAGAGCAGATGCTCGCGAACAACCAACAAATCGAATGGGTGCCCAACCACATTCAGAATGGTCGTTTCGGAAAATGGCTAGAGAATGCGCGCGACTGGTGCATTTCACGAAACCGTTTCTGGGGCACACCCATTCCCGTTTGGCTTTGCGAAGAGACTGGCGAAACTGTTGTTATCGGCTCTCGCGAAGAACTCGAAAAGTTTGCAGGCAAAGAAATGCCCGACCTTCATAAACATTTTGTTGATGAAGTCGTGATCAAAAAAGACGGTAAAACGTTTAAACGCACTCCAGAAGTCTTGGACTGTTGGTTTGAGTCGGGTTCGATGCCTTACGCTCAGATGCACTATCCTTTTGAAAACAAAAGCGAACTGGACGCCACCTTCCCCGCGGACTTCATCGCAGAAGGTCTCGATCAAACGCGTGGCTGGTTCTACACACTCACCGTTCTTTCAACGGCTCTTTTCAACAAGCCCGCCTTCAAGCATTGCATCGTAAATGGAATGGTTCTCGCTGAAGATGGCAAAAAGATGAGCAAGCGTCTTAAGAACTATCCCGATCCTGCAGAGCTTTTTGACAAACATGGAGCCGATGCTTTGCGTTTGTATTTAATGCAATCCCCCGCCATGCATGCCGAAGAGCTGCGCTTTAGTGAGCGAGGCTTGGTGGAGTTGATGCGAGCGGTGATGCTTCCTCTCTGGAACGCCTATAGCTTCTTTGCTTCTTATGCCAACATTGATTCTTGGAATCCCTCGCAGTTGACTGCTGCTCCCAAAGAATCAGAACGCTCCATGCTCGATCAATGGATACTCGCGCGACTTCGTGAGGCCGAAGTTAAAATCCATGAAAGCATGCAGGCCTATAACCTCTCGGATGTAGCTCCTTTGCAAATCGCGCTCATCGACGATTTAACGAATTGGTATATCCGACTCAATCGCGACCGTTTTTGGAGCGAAAACTCTAAAGAGAATCAAAAAACAAAAGCTGCTGCTTACGCTACTCTTTGGACCGTGCTTGATCGGCTAACAATGCTCTTGGCCCCTGGCATGCCGTTCATTGCTGAGACTATGGCAGCGGCCCTGCGAGGTGAGAATGTTTCGGATTTAGAAAAAAACTTGAAACACGAAAGCGTTCACGAAAGAGACTATGGCATCGCGGGTGATCTTTCTAAAGGGAACCTTGTTCTTTCGGATTCACAAAAAACATTGTTGGATGAAGTGAGTCTCGCAAAAAACATGATTCTTTTGGGTCGCAGTCTTCGTGGTGAGGCTAAAATTGGGCTGAGGCAGCCTCTTAATAAGTTGCGCGTGGCCGGACTTTCCGAGTCTCAACAAAAGAACCTCGCCATCGTTCAAGACTTGATTTGCTCAGAGGTTAACGTGAAAGAGCTTGAAATGGTTCATCGCGCTTCTGACTTGGTTGAGGAGAGCCTCAAGCCGAACTTCCGAGTTCTTGGAAAAAAAGCAGGTCCTAAAATGAAAGACATTCAAAAAGAACTTTCTGCTTGGGGAGCTAAAGAGATCCACGAATTCGAAAAAGCAAGCAAAGCCACGGTTTGCGGCGTGGAGCTTACAACGGAAGACATCGAAGTGGTGCGCAAGGCCAAAGAAGGTAAATTTGCTTCGGCTCAGTTTGGTCTCGTCGGCGAACTCGATACAGACCTTAGCGATGATCTTTTGTTTGAGGGTGCGCAACGTGAAATCGTGAACCGCATTCAGCAGCGTCGTAAAGAATTGCAACTTCACTTGGCCGATCGCATTCAGATCAAGTGGAAACACGTCGAAGGAGATCGTTTGGCCAAAGTGCTTTCAAACGAAAAAGCTCCAGAGGGTTCTGTTTGTGCTGAAGTATTGGCCAAAAATTTTATTGAAGATACCTCGCTTTCAGAGGCACTGGAGAATGTGTGTGCCGCCGAGCTGGGCGAAGCAGGACGCTTCCTCTTCACCATCGAAAAGGTTTAATTTAAAGTGAGTTTTCGTAACAAATCTTTTTCTTTGGCCATACCCGCATCGCTAGTTTTGCATGCTTTGCTTTGGGGTTTTTTTAAGGCTCCCTCTTTTTCAAGGGATCAAAAGTCGTCATTGACCATGAAGGAGTCTCTGCCGATGCAGGTTAAGCTTACGAGCCCAGATGAGCTTTACAGCTTTGATGGGGCGCGTTCCAAACATTCGGTGAGCTCGTCTGAAGTGGGCGACCCTTTGGCCGCAAAGAACTTGAAAAATATTTTTAACCTGACTCCATCACAAGAAGGAGGGACAGGAAACGGACTTTCTTTGGTGAAATCTCCCACGGCCGCAGGCCGCGTTTATCGTTTTTCAGGTGAGGGTCAGGGATCTGATGGGGGCCGTTTCACCTATTCTGTTTATGGAAGCGGAGCTTCCCACTCTTTCTGGACTCTTTTATCTCGCGATTTAGACAGTCGCTTGAACTTCATTCAACCGCTCTATCGTTTGGGCGGCGATGGCAAGGTGAGCGTGTCTTTAGACTTCTTGGAAAATGGAGCTTTGGATGAGTCCTCTGTTTCTTCCGCAGGAGAACAGCGTTATTTGAAGGTCTTCACCTTGCGTGAAATTTGTCAGGCTTGGTGTGTGGCTAATGATCAAAAATCTCAACTCATCAAACAATCCAAAGAACCCGTTAAGCTTCATGTGACCGTGAATTATGTGAGTGGCTCTACGGGTGAATTCTCAGAAAACCCAACGCCTGTAGTTGTTCCTAACAAAATCATGATTGAGCGACGCTGGAAGACGGCCTTCAAGATTGGCGAAATGAACATCTTTGGAGATTCAGATGAAGACGAAAGAAGCAGCTTAAACTTGGGGTTTAGCTTGGAGCCCGAAAGTTTCATCAGTTCCGATCATCGAAAGCGCTATGGATGGTCGGGCCGCAAACAAATACAGGCTCGATTCAGAGCGCTCAAGCTCGAACTTGAAAGACTTGCCGAAGAGTACCAACGTCGCGGCTGGATCTGATTCGTTTCTTCGGGGGGCGATTTATTCGGCGCCAAATACGTAGGCTATTTGAAGTTCGAAGCCCATGTTTCGAGGTAAAAATTTATTCAAAACAATCTTGGGAGAAATGATGACTTTGTCCCAATAAAAACGCCAACCGCCGGCGATTCCATAGTTCATTCCAAAAGTAGGACTCACCAAATAGTTCACTTGAGATGTTGTGTTGTTGGCTTTTAAAAATCCGAGATACACATCAAAGCCCAATCCGTAGGGAAGGGTCATGAAGTCGTAGTAGGCGGTGAAACGGCCCGAGCCGTAGACGCTAAAAGCACTGTCGCTTCCTTCATAGGTGGAGTTCTTTTCATCGCGAAGTTTTACTTTCGTTGTTCCTAATCCCAAACAGCCAAAGCCGCCGTAGTACCATTTTTCTTTCATACGTTTTTCAAAACCAAAACCCACGCAAGACCCCAGGGTTCGTGAAGTGAGTAGGTAGCTGTCGCCAGCTCCAGCAGTTTTGGGAACGAGGGTAGGTCCGTCGAAAAGCATGTCGCCAGAAACAGTGAAATAAGCGCGACGCTCTAAGGGCTTCTTATACCCGCGACGCTCATCGACGGCCTGAAGGTTCCAATCCTCTTCGCCCTCGAAACAGCTTCGAGGGGCAACGAAGGTGAACTGACTGTCTCTCTGAAGTTGAAAAAACACCAAATCAGGACGGCGAGGGTTGATAGCTCCCACCACATTTCTTCCCGCAGGAAGCTTGTCCGTGTAAGTGCCCCATTCACCGCTTCGGCCCTTCACTTTAAGGGGGCAATTGTTGCGCACAATTTTCATAATGCGAGGCACGCTGTCCGACCAAGATTCTTGGGCGAAGGCATTGATTCCAGAAAATAAAACAGCAACAAAAAGTACAGGACGAAGAATGTGCATATCGCCTATCATCATAAAAGATGTTTGCGGAGCTGTCTTCATTGGCAGGCCTCAGGCAGGGAATTCTCTTGAAAGAGTTCCCAAGCCAAGATTCTTCCGTCGAGCTCGAAAGGCTCGGGGGGGGGTGTTGTTGTGTGGTTGTCTCCAGAAGAAAAAGTAGAAGTAGAAATGCAGTTCTTTTCTGTGTCGAGCGCGCGCCATACTAAGCGTTCTTCGGAAGGCCACGCCCATGGGCTTTGTGGAGTTTTGTCTTGGCGGTCGCGGATCCAGCGATTCACCAGCGGAAGTGCGCCTGTGGCTCCAGTGAATTTCGTCACTTCGTTGTCATCGCGACCCACCCACGAAAGCATGACAATGTCAGGTGAGAGCAAAACATACCAAGAATCTCGTTGGTTCGAACTGGTTCCTGTTTTCCCAGCCCATTCTTGATCTTTCGGAAGATGGGCACCAAGTGATGCCGAAGTTCCTCGTCTGAGAGCTCCCTCTAGGGCTGCAATCGCGAGACGAGAACCCATTTGGCCATACGGATATATGGGTTCACTAGGCGCGTTGGCAGTCTTGCTTGATTCTTGCACCCTTTCTTGAAAGTCGAGGTTGCAGGCGAGATCGGCAGCATCACTCGCGAGCCCAAGGGCTCTTCGCGTGAACTTGAGATAGGCTTCCATTATTCTCCAGGGGCTTTGTTCAACGGCACCTAGCAGTGCAGACGGGAAGGCGCGATCCTCAGGTGTTTTGAGGCCGAAGGCGCGCAAGGGATTGAGTTCATCCCAGAGCAAACCATCAGGTTTTCTTTCGAAGAAAATTCTTACGAGAGGAACGTTTAGTGATTCTTCGAGAATCTGTCGCACTCGCACTTTCCCTCTGAACTTGCGGTCGTAGTTTTGAGGTTCCCATTTATTGCGATTTTGATCGTAGCTCCATTTGAGAGGCTGATCGTCGTAGACACTTGCTAGATTGATTTGACCGCGGTCTAGAAGATCTCCCAGCAGGAGAGGCTTGATAAGGGATCCGATGGGGCGTTCCATCTGACGAATGTGGTCGAGTTGTGTGACTGAATATTGAGTTCCCCCTACGTAGCCCAATATTTTGCAATCACTAGGACGTGCGGCGAAGAGCAAAGCCTGCTGAGAGTTGTCCCAGTTGGCCGATCGCGCCAGTAGAATTTTTTCGGCGCTTTCTTGAAGGTCGAGGTCTAGAGTTAGCACCACGTCAAACTCTTCGGAGAGAAGAGCTTCTTCTCCTTTTTTGTCAAGAAGACTTTTTCGAAGTGCGTCCATCACATAGGGGGCCTTCACGCTCGACAATGATGTCTTTCCAGAGGGCGGGAGAGGTTTCTTTTGTGCTGTTTCAAACTCTCCCTGAAGAATCAAATTACCTTCGTAGAGTTTATTCAAAACAAAGTTGCGCCTGTTGATGGCGCGCTCCTGATACTTCCATGGAGAATAGTATCCGGGGCCTTTCACTAGAGCTGCAAGAAGCGCCATCTCGTGTAGCTGTAAATCTTGTAGGGGTTTGTTGAAGTAGTAGTCGGAGCCTCTCGCGACGCCGTGGACTTCGAGGGGGCCGATTTGTCCGAAGTAAACTTCGTTGAGATAGGCTTCGAGAATTTGATCTTTGGTGAAGTTTTTTTCTACGAGTGCGGCAAGAATGAGTTCGGTGAGTTTTCGGCGGATTGTTTTTTCGTTGCTAAGAAATACGTTTTTTACGAGCTGCTGCGTGATGGTGCTTCCTCCTTGTGCGTAGCGAAGCGATTTTAAATTTGCCCAAAATGCTCGTAAAATTCCTAGTGCATCGAAGCCTTCGTGTCCCAGGAAGCGAGGGTCTTCGAGAGTGACAATCGCTTGAATAAGAAGAGGAGGAACCTCAGAAAGTTTTACGGGTTTTCTGTCTTCAAGTCGGCCTGCGCTGAGGGCGCCTAGCCATTGAATGTCTCCTGATTTGGGGTCGCGTACCTGCACGCGAATTGAAGAGCGGCTGCTTTCTTCTTCGATTCGAGCTTTCAAAACTCCGGACCATTCGTGATCGACACTCCAAACAAAGCCCGAAAAGGCGAAAACTACGGCCAGTAGCGCACCCAAAAATCCTGCAATGATAAAGCCAGTCTTCCTCACAAGATTTTGATTTTATTATATAAAATTGCTTTCTCCAAAAAAGAGTGTTGGGACGATGCGCCGTACTTTCTAAAAAATGACCATATGTGGCCATGTATGGTCATTGACATCTTCAACAAGGACCTTTAATTCAATAGGTGTTGAGTCAAGTCAGAAAAACTCTCAACGATAAGGGCTCGAGCTACGGGCATGTAAATCCAACTCCCCCGGTTTGCATGTCCCAGCTCGGGACAATAATTTTCAGACTATTTACTAGATTAGCTTCTCGATTTTCACACCCCTACTTAAGTCAAAGATTCCGTGCACACCACTTTGAGTGGATCGCATGAGCGTGTAGAAACATTGGTTATAAATATGAAAAAAACTATTTTAAGCACCTCACTTCTTCTTTGGACCTTGCCTGCCTTGAGCGCGACGTTTTCATTGGGCGGCAACTATCGCTTCGGAACGAACATGCTCATTAATACCGACTTGGCTTCGGGCAAAAAGCCGGGCGCAGGCAACTCTATGAGTTTCTTGGAGCAGCGTTTCTTGTTGCAGCCCAACGTTCTTGTTGATGAACGTTTTTCAATCAAAAGTGAACTGAACTTTTTGCAGTCGACTGCAAATGGTGTGCAGCCTGACATGGGCACTCCTCTCGACTCTCGCCTCTCTCAGGCCACAGGAACACCTGCTACAGGAACGCAACTACTTTATGTCAGAAGCGCCCATCTCAACTGGACTTCGGATTGGGGTCTCTTTCGTTTCGGACGTATTCCAAAATCTTGGGGTCTCGGCATTTTGTATGACGGTGGACAAGACGTGTTTGATGATTATTCAACCATTACTGATCGCGCCGACTTTCAGGCGATGCTTGGCAATCTCGGTTTGAGAGTGGCTTTCGAAAAAGGGGCTGAAGGGCTTCTTTCAAACGATGCTGACGATATCGACACTTACGAACTCGCTGTTGATTACGCTAACGGAAGCGGCGATAGCAATGTAGGTATTCTTTATTCTCGCAACGTTCGATCGTTGAACTTGGGTAAAAACAGTTCACATGACTTGTCCATCTTCGTGAAGAAATCGTTCAATCGTTTCCAGCTCGGAGGCGAATTTGTCAGCATTTCTGAAGAAAAGAAAAGTGCTACGAACGGAGCTTTGTTCCAGGTTGATTATCTTCAGGGTCCTTGGAGATTGGGTTATGATTTTGCTTACGCATCTTCTTCAAGCAATTCTGCGTATCAGTTTCACTCAAACTATAAGCCCTTCATGTTTCTCTTCAGACAGAGTCTCGGAACTGCGACTCCCATTAACGAGTCTCGTTCTGGACGTGGCGTAGGGTCGGATGTAGCGGCTGACGGAGGCTCTGGAGCTTTGGTCAACAAGGGCCACGCTTCTTATCGCTTCGACTCATCACAACTCACTTTGGGAACAAACTTTGGTTATGCCAAACTTGGAAGCAAAGGCAGCAATGGTTCAGACAGTCTCGGTTTTGAAACTGATTTATTCGTGTCACAACAATGGTATGAGAATTTCAAAATGCAATATGCGGTCGGATTGCTTATTCCGGGTGACGCATTTGGCCCCAGCTCCAAGGCAGCATGGGGCTTTGAGTTGAAGGGAGCCTTAGAGTTTTAAATACAATTTCTACACTGTGGTAAGAGCCTGATTATCTTCAAGAATGGCAACTTAGAACAACAACAAGTCCATCATCCGCGCGATTACGGAGCGCAGTGTAGAAGACCCGGTCTCGCAAGAGGCCGGGCTTTTTTTTGCCTTTTTTTACACACGAAATAGCTTGCATAGAAGTTTTACAGAGGCGATTTCGAGTTGTAAGACTGAAGCAAATGGGAGGAAACAAAATGAAATTTACTAAAATCTTTTTCACTGCCGCGATGGCATTCGCTTTCGCTGGATCACAAACTGCAACTGCATCAACTCAAGCAGGTTCTGCTCAAGCTGTGTTGGCTGAGGTGACTCGCGTTGCTTCTGCTGTTCGAGTTCTCGAGTCGGGCCTTGTAGCTCAGAACTTGATCAAATGGAAAGTTGGAGAGTTTCATAACAATGAAGTGAAGCTTGCTCTTCCCTTCCCTGGTTCTGGACACAAGTCTGTAACTGAAGACGTTCCTGCTCGTAACGCTTTTTGGTACGTAAACGAAATGACCATCCTTGGTCAGAAACAAAAGACAGAAGCTCTTATGGACCGTTCAAACGGCCAAACTCTTGAGTTGATTGTTAACGGCAAAAAAGAGCCCGTAGACAACGATTCTCAACTGGAAATCGTCGATCAGTACGAAACAGAAGTGACTGTTCCTGCCGGAACATTCGACTGTATGTACATCAAGGCTAAAGTGACTGCACAAGGCAAAACACAAGAGCTTGAGGCTTGGATCAATCCTATCGACGTTAACCTCGATGGAATGCTCAAAGTTGTTGTTCAGTCTCAAATGGGGCCTGTTCAATTGCTTCTTAAAGACTTCGGCGCTAAGTAATTTTAGCTACTCATTTTTTGAGTTATAGTTGTTCGTATGAGGAATTGGCTCAGAACTAGAAAAAGAGGGTGCACATTGAGTGCAACCCTCTTTTTTTTGTGTCTAATAAAGCCCGTCACCGCGGCTACCGTAGAAAACGTATACTGGCTTGAAGTTTTTAACTTTCTCAAGGCGGGGTCTCACAATCGAGAATTGGTTGAATTACGCAAAGAAGCGCTCCTGAGCGTCCCCGCCTCTCTGCCTTTGGCCGAATCCTTTCTGGAGCTTTTTGTGGCCAGAAAACAAAGAGAGAACCTGAACTCTTATTTTTCAGAACTCATCATTGCCAACTCCTGTGAAGAATCACAGACTCCGATATGCAAATTTCTGGGATCTTTGTGGAGAGACCGTCTTTCTTCACTTCTTTTCTATGATGCTTCGGCCACCCTTCTGGAAAAGACCCGCAGAGCAATCCTCGTGAAAGATTGTCGTGGCGCACAAGCTGCATTAAAAGAGTTAGAGGCTCGAGAGGGTAGCTTTCACCTTTTGGTTGAAGAAAAGTTACGTGCAGCGGTTTGCCTTAAGGACAAGGCCGCACGGGCGCGACTCGAAGACGAGCTAGAGAAGTTGAGGTTTTAAATGGCGAATCAGGTTCTGTTTTTATTCGCAGTGAACGGCTTTATGTTGTTTGTTTTTTTCGTCTTTGCTGTTTTTATTTACCCCCGTCGTGAGTTGAGCGATGAAACCAAAAACCGACCACGAAGCTTTGTGAGCAATGCTCTTTTTCGTGAGTATTGGTACTTCGTAATTGGTCCCTTCAAAAAGAAACTTGTTGATTGGAACATTTCTCCGAACGCATTGACGTGGTGGGGTTTGGTCTTCTCAATCGTGGCCGGTGTTTGTTTTTCTATGGCAGAGTTTGGTATCGGGGGATGGTTTGTGATTCTGGCTGCCACCTGTGACATCTATGACGGACAACTTGCTCGTATGCGCGAAATTAAGCTCAAGTCGGGCGCATTCTTAGATTCGACCTTAGATCGAATCGGAGAAGTGGCGATGTTTTATGGCATGGCCCGCACTTTTCGTGACGATGATTTGCTCTTTATTATTATTTTTCTCGGCTTTGCCGCTTCACAGGTTGTGAGTTATTCGCGTTCGAAGGCCGAGGGCCTAGGGTTTCCTGAGTTGGGACAGCGCGGGTTTTTTCAACGTGCAGAACGCATGGTTGTTCTTTCCGTAAGCATGACCATGGCGCCCTTGTTCGAACATGTCTGGGGATGGGGCGACTACTTGGTTAAGGGCGGAATTGTCTTTATTTGTTTCGGTTCTGCTTGGACAGCGGCATCGCGAAGCACAGGCATTTTCCGCGGAATTCGAAAAAAAGAAAAAGGATTGGTCTAATCACCAATCTTTATTTCGAAATATAGCTTCCTAGAGAATCAAGCTCCTGAAGCAGGTGCGATTTTTCTGCGGGATCAAGCCCACCAGAGCTCAGGGTAGAGTGAAGTGTTTTCAGGTAAGAGTGTTTGGCCTTCGCTGTTTGGATGAAGGCTGATTGAGGAGAGTTGCCTTCAAGCTCTTTGGTTCGGATGAGCACCCCCATGAGTTTGTGTGTTTCTTCAACGCCCCCACCCGCTGCACGAGCTATTTGTGATTCGAGACTAAGGATTTGGATGTTGTGCCCCCATGGGTTGTTTTGGCCGTTTGTGCTTTGTAGACGATTTAATTCCTTGCGAAGCTTTTTTGCTTTTTCAGGAGGAATCGTAACTCCATCTGCCATCTTTAATAGATTGTCGAGATAGTCGAGTTTTTCTTCGAAGCCATAGCCTTTCACTTGAGAAGATCCGCCCGTTCTTGTGGTGGCTACGGAGTTATCGAATCCGTCCGGAGTGTTGTGATCTTGATTTGCGTTTAGATTCGGAACATCGCTTGTTTCTAGAGTGGGCTCTTCTTTTCGTAAATCATAGCCGGCCATGTACTCCGCAGATTCGTCGACTCCCATAAAGAGACAAGACAGGTCAGCGGCACTCACAGAATTCTCTGCAACAAAGTCGCGACATATCATGCGACACTCGCTTCGCGTTGCCATTTCCTGTAGCGCCGCACCACTTGAGTTGTCGGAAACAGAACAGGCGCTTTGCATGTCTTGGAAGCCTTCTCCATGATCTTGTGCGAGCGCGGGCGCAGTCATGAGCACCGTCACGCTTATGGAAAAGCTAAGAATAAACAATGCAAATAGACGCAAGAGACTTTCCTGTTGAGAGAGGGTGCTGGCGCTCAGAATACGTCAGAAGAAATAGAACCCCCTCAGGATCTTCCTATACCTATTTTGTCTGATTCCGCTCGAGAGATTCAAATGAAGAATAGGTTAAGCAGGCGGCGGCAGATTTTTTAGTATTTTAGAGAGCTTAGAGTTGATGTGTCAACTTAACGCAATCATGGCTTAACCTTGCTGCGAGGAGTGCGTATCATTAAACACATGAAGGCATGTATGTTGTTAGTTGGTCGTTTTAAAAAGGTATCCTCCATTGGAATTCTTGCGTGGGGGGATTCACGTTCTTCCTCTATTTGTATCAACAGATGCCTTCGCCATGTGTGCCGTATCAGCTTCCGGAGATACGGGTGGAGGAAATGGCTCCTCCAAGGAAGAGTGCCGAGAAACTTGTCGGCAGATAGCCGATGAGGCCATCAACGCAGGTGAGGCTACTTTAGGAGACATCACCTGTATGTGGAACGGCGTAGATGAGGCGAGTGTCTTTTTGGGCGGAAGCGTTGTTCCGAAGGGCGATATCAAATTCAAAAATGCACGACGCAATCGTATCAATAGAAACATCAAAGAAATCGACAAAGAAATCAATTCTTTGGATGAAGAAGACGATGCCGAAAAGATTGAGCAGCTTGAAAGAAAGAAAGCTCGAAAAGAAAAAGCCAAACAAGGTACCGACTATGTTGGGCGTTTGAAAAACATAGATTCACGCGTTTCTCTGGCCGAAGGACTCTCTATTGATTCGGAGA
>Ga0163144_10014126_pt1 | contig 16597 bp, 17 predicted proteins | sample OliLak19BULKMAT1_FD_123175 | JGI IMG/M metagenome (GOLD analysis project Ga0163144, IMG submission 123175) | Freshwater microbial mat bacterial communities from Lake Vanda, McMurdo Dry Valleys, Antarctica - Oligotrophic Lake LV.19.BULKMAT1 | ecosystem: Environmental > Aquatic > Freshwater >... | reverse complement strand
TGTTGGGTCGTGGGCGGCGGGGGCGGGGCGGGGGAGGAGCGCGCCATGGAGGCGGGACGCTGTCAGGTTTGCTGAAAGACCTGTTATTTTCGACTCGTGGAGGTGCCCTTTGCGACCTTCTTTTTCTCATTTGGTCCTGCCGTGGCCTGAGAATCCATCGGCACGACCAGCAGTCCGTCATCGCTCAATATCAATTTGTGCACATCGCTCGAATGGCCCATGCCGCGCGACTTGACGATGTACAGGCCGCGAATGCGACGTCGCCCCTCGTTTTCCTCCAGTTCCCTGACGACGATCCACGTATCAATCAGGGAAGATACGCCGATTTCACCGCTCGTGTCATTTTCCGCGGTCGAAGAGACCAGGCTGGTAAAGAATCCAGTGGTGCCCTTGGATTTGAGGGCATCGATCATGCGTGTCAGCATGGCCTGAACTTCAAGTCGGTTCCCTTGCCCAAACAGACTCGTCAGCGGATCGATGACAACGGCTCTTGGCTGGAATTCGGCCATCAGCTTGTACAAGTCAAGCAAGTGCATCTCCAGACCAAAAAACGACGGTCGGGTGGATACGATCTTCAGCAGCCCCTTCTTGACCAGCGGCCCGAGGTCGAAACCGATGGAACTCAAGTTCTGGATGAGTTGACCCGCCGACTCTTCATACGACAAGAAAAGGCACCGCTCCCCACGCCTGCACGTTTCCACGGCGAAAGCGGCTGCGAGGCTGGTCTTGCCCGTTCCCGCGGTGCCCGATGCGAGAATGGTGCTGCCTCGGGTGTAGCCACCACCCTGGAACAACTTGTCCAGTGACGCGATGCCTGTCGCCACCCTTTCGGCCGTGCCCGGTTGGTCCAGGCCTGCAGAAGTAATGGGGATGACTGAAAGCCCACCTTGGTCGATGACGAACGGATATTCGTTGGCGCCGTGGTTGGAGCCGCGGTATTTGATGACACGAATTCGCCGTGTTGCTATTTGTTCCCTGACGCGGTTGTCCACAAGAATGATGCAGTCGGAAATGTACTCCTCCAAACCATGGCGAGTGAACGCGCCTTGTTGCACTTCACCGGTGATCAGGGCTGTGACTTTCTTGTCCTTGAGCCAACGAAAGAGTCTCTTGATTTCGAGGCGCAGGATGCCCACATCAGCGACGCCAGCGAACAATGATTCGATGGAATCCAGCACGACGCGCTTCGCCTTGACGGAATCGATGGCATGTTCAAGTCGAACAAAGAGTCCCTCGAGATTGAATTCGCCCGCTTCCTGAATATCTCTTCGTTCGAGCCGAACATAATCGAGAAGAATCTTCTTCTCGGCGACGAGCGCCTGCAAGTTCAAATTCAACGAAGCCACGTCTCTGTACAACTCATCTTCTGTCTCTTCAAATGACATGAAGACGCCGGGTTCGTTGTATACGCTCACGCCGTTGATCAAAAAATCAACGCCAAGTAGTGTCTTGCCGGTACCGGTGCCGCCGCACAACAAGGTGATTCTGTTTCTCGGAAGCCCACCTTCCGTGATTTCGTCAAACCCCTTGATGCCCGTCAGACACTTTTGCAGTTCAACCTCGGGCGCGAGGCCCTTCTTGAGCGGCTTGCTCATGGCTTGAATTCCGAAGTCAGTGGTGCCATGGTCTCCACCTCGATTCATTTACGTGAACGCACGGTTGCTTAGGCTGAACCCGAATGGGCGCGTAATCTGTGCGGCAGCGAACATATTCGAGTTGGGATGCCCCCTTCGGCGGGGACCCGATGTGCGGCGCGGTGCCGTCAAAAGGTTGGGCAGTTCGAAGCTCTTCGAGCGATGCCGCTGCGCCGTGGCCCAGGTCTGAAATCCTCGTAGCTGAACGAAGTTGGCAACGAACGACGGATCGCTAGGCGCGCGCCGGACGTTGCGCCGACTTGGGCCGAAATGCCTTGCACACCGCGTCGTCGGTCTCGAGGTAAGGGCCGCCGATCAAATCGATGCAGTAAGGCACCGCGGCAAAGATGCCGGGCACGGGCGGCAAGGCCGTTGGCAGGCCTTCCAGCGTCTCGGCGATCGACTTCGGCTGGCCTGGCAGGTTGACGATCAGACAGCGTTTGCGGATCACAGCGAGCTGGCGCGACAGAATCGCCGTGGGCACGAAGTTCAGGCTGATCTGGCGCATCTGCTCGCCGAAGCCGGGCATCACCTTGTCGGCCACCGCGAGCGTGGCCTCGGGCGTCACGTCGCGCGGTGCGGGGCCGGTGCCGCCGGTGGTGAAGACGAGGTGGCAGTGGTGGCGGTCGACCAGCTCGGCAAGGGCCTCGGCAATGCCGTCTTCGTCGTCGGGGATCACGCGCGCATCCCATTCGATCGGGTTGCGCAGCGCGCGCGACAGCCAGGCCTTCAGGGCCGGGATGCCCTTGTCTTCGTAGATGCCGGACGAGGCGCGGTCGCTGATCGACAGCAGGCCGATCCTGACCGGCTCGGGTGGCGCTTCTTCAGGCGGGAGGGGATCAATCATCGGCTTGCGCTACCCAGGGTTTGAGGTACTGGAACAGCTCTCGCCACGCGCGGCCGTGCCGCTGCTCGGGCGGCAGCGTGGCGTCCTTGCGCGCATTGCGGACGAGGGCATGCAGATGTTGCGCATCGGTGCCGGGAAAGGCGGACAGCCAGCGTGTCAGGCCTTCGTCATGCGCCACCAGCTCGACGCGCCAGTGTTCTGCGCGGTGCAAGGACAACGCGTCTTGTGCGTGCCCGAGCTGGGCCGCGGCGACGGCCTCCTGCAAGGGCCCGACATCGGTCTGCCGCATCAGCTTGCCGATCAGCTGGCGCTGGCGCCGCCGGCCTTCATGCGTGCGGGTGCGCTGGTACTCGCCGATCGCGTCGCGCAAGGCTTCGGGCATTTCGAGTGCGGCCAGCCGCGCTTCGGACAGGCTGGCCAGCGCCTCGCCGAGCGCCTGCAGATCGTGCGCCTGCTTCTTCAGGGCGGTCTTGCTCGGACGCTCTTCGTCGTCGCGGTCGGTGATGGGCACGAAACGGGTCATCGGGGGTACAGGTGGCAGCTCGTTATCATAGTTCGCATGACCCGAAACTCAGGCTTTGCCTTCACCCGCCAACAGTTCCAGCAGACCGTCGAGACCGCCTTGGCCACCGCCAAGCGGCTCGGGGCCAGCGATGCCGGCGCGGAGGTCTCCGAAGGCGTGGGCTTGTCGGTGTCGGTGCGACTGGGCGAGCTCGAGAACGTCGAGCGCAATCGCGACAAGTCGCTCGGCGTCACGGTCTACGTGGGCCAGCGCCGGGGCAATGCCAGCACCTCGGATTTTTCCTCGGCGGCGATCGAGCAGACGGTGCGCGCGGCGCACGACATCGCCCGCTTCACCGCCGAAGACCCGGCGGCCGGCCTGCCCGACGAATCGGACATGGCCGCAGCGGGCGACGCTGCTCGCGACCTCGACCTGTTCCATCCCTGGGCCATCGACGCCGAGGCTGCCGCAGCGCTGGCCTTGCGCTGCGAAGCCGCGGCCCTGGCCACCGACCCGCGCGTGAGCAATTCCGAAGGCGCCGCGGTCAGCGCACAGCAGTCGCACTTCTTCATGGGCAACAGCCGCGGCTTCAGAGGGGGCTACGCCAGTTCGCGGCACTCGATCTCCGTGGCGCCGATCGCTGTTGCACCCAGGGCCAAAGGCCGCCGCAGCGAGCCGGACATGCAGCGCGACCACTGGTACAGCTCGATGCGCGATGCGCGCGAGCTCGCCGCGCCCGAGGCGGTGGGCCGCTACGCCGCCGAGCGCGCACTGTCGCGCCTGGCCTCGCGCAAGATCGCCACCTGCGAGGTGCCGGTGCTGTTCGAGTCGAGCCTGGCCGCGGGGCTACTGGGCAGCTACGTCGCGGCCACGTCGGGCGGCTCGCTCTACCGCAAGGCGAGCTTTCTGGAAGGCTGCCTGGGCCGGGAAGTGCTGGCACCGCATCTCGATCTGCACGAGCAGCCGCACGAGCGCAAGGGCAAAGGCAGCGCGCCGTTCGACGACGAGGGCGTGACGACGCGGCCGCGCAGCGTCGTCGAAGCGGGCGTCGTTCAAGGCTACTTCCTCTCCAGCTACTCGGCACGCAAGCTCGGCATGAAGACCACTGGGCACGCTGGCGGCTCGCACAACCTTACGCTGACCAGCCGCAACACGCAGCCCGGCGATGACCTGGATGCGATGCTGCGGCAGCTCGACCGCGGCCTCTTCCTCACCGAGCTGATCGGGCAGGGCGTCAACGGCGTTACGGGCGATTACTCGCGCGGCGTCGCCGGCTTCTGGGTCGAACGCGGCCGCATCGTGCACCCGGTGCACGAGGTCACGATCGCCGGCAATCTGCGTGAAATGTTCCGCGGCATCGTCTCCCTCGGCGCCGACACGTACACCTACGGCAGCAAGACCGTCGGGTCCTTGTTGATCGACCGCATGAAAGTGGCCGGCGCCTGATTCCGCGCTCGCCACGGCATGGGAAAACCCCGTCGGAATCGGCGGACCCGCTGCCTAGAATCCGCGCGGGTCCTTTTGCTCAGCCTTCCCTTCAGGAGCTTTTCATGGAACGTCGTCTGTTCGTTGGTGGTGCCGGTCTGGCAGGCGTTCTCGCCGCTGGTGTGGCACCTGCAGTTCATGCCCAGGCGGCCCTTCGCTGGCGCCTGACTTCGGGCTTCCCGAAATCGCTGGACACCATCTACGGTGCGGCGGAAACCTTCTCGCGCAAGGTGAAGGAGATGACGGGCGGCAAGTTCGAAATCTCGGTGCACGCCGCGGCCGAACTGGTGCCGATGCCGGGCCTGGTCGACGCGGTGCAGAACGGCACCGTCGAAATGGGCCACACGGCGCCCTATTACTACTTCGGCAAAAACGACGCCTTCGCGCTCGGCTGCGCTGTTCCCTTCGGCCTGAACAGCCGCCAGATGACGGCCTGGAGCTACGACGGCAACGGCCTGAAACTGATGCGCGAGTTTTATTCGAACTACGGCTTCACGAGCTTCCCGATGGGCAACACCGGCGCGCAGATGGGCGGCTGGTACCGCAAGGAAATCAAGACCGTGGCCGACATGAAGGGCCTGAAGTTCCGCGTCGGCGGCTTCGCCGGCAAGGTGACGGCGCGCCTGGGCACCGTGTCGCAGAACATTCCAGGCGGTGAGATCTACCAGGCGCTGGAAAAGGGCACCATCGACGCGGCCGAGTGGGTCGGCCCCTACGACGACCAGAAGCTGGGCTTCAACAAGGTGGCACCGATCTACCACTACCCCGGCTGGTGGGAGGGCGGCCCTCAGCTCGACCTGTACGTGAACCAGAAGGCGTTCGACACGCTGAGCGCCGAGTACAAGGCCATCATCGAAAGTGCCGCGGCCTATGCCCACACCGAGATGCAGGCCAAGTACGACGCCCGCAACCCTGGCGCGTTGAAGCAACTGGTGGCCAACAAGACGCGCCTGGTGGCGTTCCCGAAGCCGGTGCTCGATGCCGCCTTCAAGGAAGCCATGGCGCTGTACTCCGAGCTCAGCGGCAGCAACCCGGCCTTCAAGAAAATCTACGACGATTATTCGAACTTCCGCCGCGAGTCGAACCTGTGGTTCCGTTTCACCGAAGCACGCTTCGACAGCTACATGCAGAGCGTCAAGCTCTGAGCGCGCGGCGTCCGCATCACGGACACGCAGCTAAAAGGCCCCGCAATGCGGGGCCTTTTTTTTGCTCGGGGGCGTGAGCGGTGCTCGATCAGGGCTTCTTGGGCGCGCCCGTAGCGTCCTTCTTCATCGCCTCTTCCAGCGCCTTCATCGGGTCGTCGTCCGCCAGCGGTGCGTCGGCCGGCGCAGCAGACTCTCCTTGCGGCGCCGAGGCGCCCGCTTCGGGTGTCGAAGGGGCCTCTTCAGCCGGCGCGGGGTCGGGCAGGCCCATCGTCTCGAGCGCCTTGTCGGCGTCGATCGTTTCGCCTTTGACGATACCGCCGCTGACCAATTGCGGGTAGGTGATCACCGCCGCGACCATGATCAGCTGCAGCACGATGAAGGCGATCGAGCCTTTGTAGATCTGCGCCGTCGTGACGGCAGGAATCGTCTGGCCGGTGACGCGGTCCTTGTAGTCCTTCTTCGCCGCTACGCTGCGCAGGTAGAACAGCGCGAAACCGAAGGGCGGCGTCAGGAACGAGGTCTGCAGGGTCATCGCCAGGATCACGCCGAACCAGATCAGGTCGATCCCCATTTTGTCGGCCACCGGCGCCAGGATCGGCACCACGATGAAGGCGATCTCGAAGAAATCGATGAAGCAGCCGAGCACGAAGACCAGCAGGCTGACGACCAGCAGGAAGCCGAGCTGGCCGCCGGGCAGCTTGTCGAACAGGTGTTCGACCCAGATGTGACCATCGGCCGCGTTGAAGGTGAAGCTGAAGACCGTCGATCCGATCAGGATGAACATCACGAAGGTCGCGAGCTTGGCGGTGCTGTCCATCGCCTGGCGCAGCAGCTTCATGTTCAGGCGCCGGCGCGAGAAGGCCATGATCAACGCGCCGACCGCGCCCATCGCACCGCCCTCGGTCGGTGTCGCGACGCCCAGGAAGATCGTTCCCAGCACCAGGAAGATCAGCACCAGCGGCGGGATCAGCACGAAGGTGACCTGCTCGGCCAGCCTGGACAGCAGGCCGAAGCGCAGCACGCGGTTGCCGATCGCCAGCGCCAGCGCCAGCAGCGAGGCCACCGTCATCGACAGGATGAAGGTTTCGTCGGTCGGGGCCGGCGTGCTGCGGTCGATCCAGCCGTTGACCCAGTCGCCGTGCACCCGCGACCAGGCCCATCCGGCAAAGGCACACAGGGCGAACAGCATCAGCAACGAGCGGTGGCCGCTGGCGCCGTTGCCCTCGCGGTAGATGCGCGCTTCCTGCGGCAATGCAGGCGCCCAGTGCGGCTTGACGATGGCCACCCCGGCAACGAAGAGCAGGTACAGGCCGACCAGCAACAGCCCGGGGATCAGAGCGCCGGCATACATGTCGCCGACCGAGCGGCCGAGCTGGTCGGCCAACACGATCAGCACCAGCGAGGGTGGGATCGCCTGCGCCAGTGTGCCGCTCGCGGTGATCGTGCCGGTGGCGATGGTGCGGTTGTAGCCATAGCGCAGCATGATCGGCAGCGAGATCAGGCCCATCGAGATCACCGCCGCGGCGACGACACCCGTGGTGGCCGCCAGGAGCGCGCCGACCAGGATCACCGCGACGGCCAGGCCACCGCGCAGCGGCCCGAAGACCTGGCCGACCGTTTCGAGCAAGTCCTCGGCCATCCCCGATCGCTCGAGGATGATGCCCATGAAGGTGAAAAAGGGGATCGCCAGCAGCGTGTCGTTCTGCATGATGCCGAAAACGCGCAGCGGCAGCGCCTGGAACATGTTGCTCGGGAAGAGCCCGGCCTCGATGCCGATGAAGCCGAACAACAGGCCGGTGGCGGCCAGCCCGAAGGCGACCGGGATCCCGGTGAGCAGGAAGAACAGCAGCCCCGCGAACATCAGCGGGACGAAGTTCTGAGCGATGAAGGCGGTCATGTCAGTGCCTTCCCGTGGCCGCGGCACGATCGTGCACTGCGATCGCGTCCCGCTCGGCCTGCGCCGCGATTTCCTCGATCAACAACTCTTCGGCTGACTTTTCGTGCTCGACGATGAAGGGCTCGGCGCGCAGACCTTTCAGGAAGGCGAAGCGCTTGATCAGCTCGGACACGCACTGTGCAATCAGCAGCGAGAAGCCGACCGGGATCAGCAGCATCGCCGGCCAGCGGATCAGGCCGCCGGCGTTCTGGCTCATCTCGCCCGACACGAAGGCCCGCTCGAAGACCGGCCACGACAGGCTGACCAGGATCAGTGACAGCGGGATCGTGAAGATCACGATGCCGAGAATGTCGATGATGGTGTTGGTCCGCTTGGACAGCTTGGAGCTGATGAAGTCGATCCGCACATGCGCATTGCGCAGGAAGACGTAGCCCGCGCCGAGCAGGAAGACCGCAGCGAACAGGTACCACTGGATCTCGAGGAAAGCGTTCGAGCCGACGTCGAAGGCCTTGCGCATCACCGCATTGCCGGCACTGATGACCACGGCGGCCAGGATCAGCCACATCACGATCTTGCCGATCCACTCGTTCAGCGCATCGATCAAGCTCGACAATTTCAGCAGGGGGCCCAATGCGGCACTCCAGAATCGGGACCGCGCGATTCTAGGAGCGCGAATCGCGCGCCGAGGGCGGTGTAACCCGCACTGCGCGGGCGCAGCGCCCGTCCGTCAGCCCAGGCGTTGCGCCTGTGCGTACAGGTTGGCCGAGCGGTTGCCGCTGCGGCAGAAGGCCAGCAGGGGCCGCGGCAGTTCGGCGAGCAAGCCGGCGAACGCTTCAACTTCATCCGGCGTCTGGTAGCCGCCGCCGACCGGCAGGAATCGATACTCGAGCCCTGCAGCACGCGCAGCCGCTTCGATCTGGGCGTTGGTGGGCTGGTCGGGGCCGTGCTCGAAGTCGGGGCGATTGTTGACGACGCTGAGGAAGCCGGCGCGTGCCGCCTCGGCCATCGCGTCGGGGCCGAGTTGCGGGGCAACGCACACGTCCGGTGCGATCTGGCGCAGGGGCAGGGCGGTGTTCATTGCCGCAGCTTACTTGGCCAGGGCGGCCTTGACCGCCGCCGACAGCGTGCCCATGTCGGCCTTGCCGGCCAGCTCGGCCTTCGCCGCGCCCATCACCTTGCCCATGTCACCCGGGCCCGCGGCGCCCACCGCGGCGACGATGCGCGCGACCGCGTCCGCCACCTCCTCGGCCGACATGCGCTGGGGCAGGTAGACCTCGATCACGCGCAATTCGGCGCTTTCCTTGTCGACCAGATCCTGCCGCTGCGCCTGCAGGAACGCGGCGATCGAGTCCTTGCGCTGCTTGATCAGCTTGTCGACGATCGCGACCACCTGTGCGTCGTCGAGCACGATGCGCTCGTCGACTTCCTTCTGCTTCAGCGCGGCCAGCAGCATTCGGATGGCCGAAAGACGCGGCGCGTCCTTGGCCCGCATGGCGGACTTCATGTCTTCGGTGATGCGGTCCTTCAGACTCATGGCAGGGGCTTTCTGGAATGAACAAAGCCCGCAGCGGTCACCCGCGCGGGCTCGAGGTCAGGTGGTTGCGGCCCGCGAATCAGTACATCTTCTTGGGCAGCTGCATCGAACGCACGCGTTTGAAGTGACGCTTCACCGCGGCGGCCTTCTTGCGTTTGCGCTCGGCCGTCGGCTTCTCGTAGAACTCGCGCGCACGCAAGTCGGTCAGCAGGCCGAGTTTCTCGATGGTGCGCTTGAAGCGGCGCAGCGCAACGTCGAAGGGCTCGTTCTCTTTGACGCGAATCGTGGTCATGAAGCTGTGGATCCTTGGAGTGGCGCAGCGGTTCGAGGGATGCGCCCGGGTTGGCGAGTCGTCCGCAAGTTGCGGCGGGATGGCGGCTCGAGTGGCCAGGAAATGCGCTGCACAGTGGCCGGCAAAGAGCGCGATTATAGCCAGGATCGCGCTGCACGCGGCACGGCCGGCCACCCAAGCGACCCGGGCGTTGGCCACCATCGCCGTGGTGGTCGAGTTCGTTTCGAGGGGGGTGGGCAAATTTACCCTTGCGATCGGCAACGCCGCGCCGCAACATCGCACGTTCGTTTCGGGAAGCCACATGATGCCCAGCCCCTCCGCGCCGTCATCGGCAACGGGTCACGTTCCTCCCCTCGAGGCCCTCGGGCCGCTGGTGCCCGCGCTGATGCGCCGCGACGGCGACGGCCTGTCGATCAAGGACGCCCACAGCGGGGTCTATCTCTACGTGGACGAAACCTTCCTCGGCTGGCACCAGCGCACAGCCAACGAGATGCTCGGCCGGACCGATGTCGACCTGTTCGACTCCGAGGCCGCCCTGGCGTTGCGGGCGGCGGATCAGGCTGCCGTCACGGCCGGCGGCGCGACGCATTCCGAGCATCGCTTCATGCGTGGCGGCGTGCGCCAAGACTTCAGTGTCATGCGACTCGTGATGCGCGGTTATGCCGACGGGGAAATTCTCGCCAGCGTCTGGCGCGACACGATGCCGGTGAGGCGACGCGAGGAACAGCGCCTGGCCGCACTCGCGCAGCTCGAACAGCAGCAGGCCGCGAACGAGCAACTGCGCCGCGAGCTGCACGACCAGGGCCTGCGCGACGGCGAAACCGGCCTGTACAACAGCGCCCACTTCGAGGACCAGCTGCGCCGCGAGGTCGACCTCTCGACGCGGGAGCACCGCGAGTTCGCGTTGGTCTCGATCGAGCTCGACGACCTGCCCAGCGAGACCGCTGCGCTCGGCCCGGACGCACGGTTGCGCACCCTGGAAGCGCTGGGACGCCTGCTGCGCGGCAACACCCGAGCGATGGATGCATCCTGCCGGCTGGACGAAACGCGCTTCGCGGTGCTGCTCTCGGGTGTCGGGCTGGCCACCGCGCACTCGCGCATGGAGGGCTTGCGACGCCAGTGTGCGACGCAGATCGTGGTGCACGAAGGACGAGACCTGCACTTCACGGTGTCGATGGGGGTGGCGAGCTTTCCGCACACCGCGCACAGCCAGGACGAGCTGCGCGGAGCCTGCGATGCCGCGCTGCGCGACGCCCGTCAGCGCGGCGGCAACCACGTCACGTTGGCCAGCATCCGCTTCGAGGGCGGATGATGCAGATGCAGGGCGGGAGGTTCAAACCAGGGCGCCCCAGGCCATGTACGCTGCGATGGCATAGAGCATCAGCGCGAACGCGCGCTTGAGCCGCCGCACCGGCAGGCTGTGGGCCAGGCGTGCCCCCCAGGGCGCGGTCGCCACGCTGCCCACCGCAATGGCGACCAGGGCAGGCAGGTAGAGAAAGCCGAACGCGCCCGGCAGGGGCGCTGGCTGCGACCAGCCGCCAACGACATAACCCAGCGTGTTGGCGGCCGCGATCGGAAAGCCGAGGCTGGCGCCGGTGGCCACGGCCTCGCGCATCGGCACGTTACTGCGTCCGAGGAACGGCACCGTGATGAACGCGCCGCCGGCCCCCACCAGCCCCGAGACGAAACCGATCCCCGCACCGGCCCCGGCCAATCCGACACGGCCCGGCAGGCGCCGGCCGGGCTTCGCGGGCCGGTCGATCAGCATCTGGGTGGCCATCAGCGCGACAAAGGCGCTGAAGGACAACGCAAGCCACTGCCCCTTGAACCAGGCGAAGGCGCCGGCGCCGGCGAGCAGGCCGCCGAGCAACACACCCGGCGCCATGGCCGCCACCAGGTCCCAGCGCACTGCACCACGGCGGTGGTGCGCTCGCATCGTCGACAAGGAGGTAAAGAGGATGGTGGCCATTGCGGTGGCGATCGCCATCTTCACGGCCAGCGGCGCCGGCACGCCGCGCTCGGTCAACAGGTGGGTCAGAAAGGGCACCATCACCATGCCCCCGCCGATGCCCAGCAGGCCGGCCAGGAACCCCGCAGCGATGCCGAGCAGGCACAGTTGCGCGAAGAGCAACGGCTCGATGCCGAGAAAACTCATGCGGTCGCGCGCAGGCGCGACTGGATCAGGCGCCAATCGGCGCTTGCCACCGGCGTGATCGACAACCGGTTGCCGCGCGCGAGTACCTGCATGCCGGCCAGCCGCGGCTCGCTGCGCATCTCGGCCAGGCTCAGCAGACGCGTCTTGCGCACCAGGGCCACGTCGACCAGGCTCCAGCGCGGGTTTGCCGGCGTCGACTTCGCATCGAAGTACGGGCTTTTCGCGTCGAACTGGCTCGGATCGGGACAAGGCGCCGAGGCCACCTCGGCCAGTCCTGCAACGCCCGGATCGGGGCACGACGAGTGATAGAAAAGCACCCCGTCACCGACCCGCATCGCGTCGCGCATGAAGTTGCGCGCCTGGTAGTTGCGCACTCCGAACCAGGGCACACGCCTCAGCCGCACCAGATCGTCGATGCTGCATTCGCTGGGCTCGCTCTTCATCAGCCAGTAGGCCATGGCCGGCATCGAAAGGTGGTGGTGAGGTGTCTGCCACGCCCCCGCGAGCCGGATCCTGAACCAAGGGTTCAGGTGGGCGAGGTCAACAAGGCTTCGGGTTCATCTGACGCGAGACGCTCACGCCCACCTTGCAATGTTCCAAGCCCTTGCTCGCAAGAGCATCGGTTGCAGGAATTAAAGCCCGCGCGAACGCGGCAGACGCTTCGATTCTACGGCTACAGCAGCTGGCCGTCGCTGCCGAGCGCGGCATCGATGCGGGCCATCATCGTGTCGATCTGTACGTCGCTGGAGGCAGGGGCCGCTGCGCGCGGCGCCGCGGCGGATGCGGCGCTCGGCCGTTCGGCCAGCTGGTAGGCCAGGTTCAATGCCGCCAGCACGGCGATTCGTTCGCGCGCCTTCACGCGGCCACCGTCGCGGATGGCGCACATCTCGCTGTCGACGCTGGCCACCGCCGAGAGCAGCGACGTCTCGCCGCCTTCCGGGCAGGCCAGAATGTAGCTCTGGCCCATGATCGTGACTTCCATCTGCTTCATGCGGCACCGCCATTGCCGTGAGCGCCGTTTGCCGGCAGCCGCTCGAGCAGGGCATCGATGCGCGCGCGAGCGGCCGTCAGGCGCGACTTCAGGCTGTCGCGCTCGTGGCCCAGCTGACCCAGCTGCTGTTGCAGCAGCGCGTTGGTGCGTTCGAGTTCCTGGTGACGCAACAGCAGGCGGTCCAGACGCTCGGCAAGGTCTTGCAACGTGGCCATGGTCGATCGGGCTTGGGGGGTCAGGAATTATGCGGCGCGCCAGGCGTCGGGTGCCTGTCGTATGCCTGTTAGCATCGCCGCCGTTTGGTGCCTGCGCCACAAATTCATGGGGCGCGGGGTAAACGGGAATCGGGACGCGACGCTGCACCGCAGCCGAGCCAACCCGAGCTGCCCCCGCAACGGTCAGCGCACGGATCGATCGGCTCGCGCCGAAACGTCCCGCTCGTGTTCATCGGTCACTGGAGCGCTTCATGCGCCCTGGGAAGGCCACACGGGTTGTTGCGCCAGCCCGGATACCGGCCAACGAGGTGGTGCGGCGCTCGCGCAAGTGATGCCGTGCCTTTGGTGGGCGCCCGCGGGGAAGCTGGCGCGCACGGCTTTCGGCTGGAACTCGACTTCTCATGTTCACCCTCGCAGTGGGCCCTCGTGCCCGAAAGGCGACCGCCTGTGCGGCCGCCGCATTCGCATCGCTCGCGTCGCAGGCGCAGAGCGACCCCCAAACCATCGTCGTCACCGCGGCGCGCGTCGAACAGGCCTTGCCTGACGTGCTCCCGTCTACGCGGGTCATCTCGCGCCGCGCGATCGAGGCCGCACAGCCCGCCGACCTGCCCGCGCTGCTGCGTCAGCTGACCAGCATCGACGTGGCGCAGACAGGGCCGCTGGGGTCGCAGACGAGCCTCTTCCTGCGCGGGGCCGACAGCCGCCAGGTGCTCGTGTTGGTGGACGGCGTGCCGTTCGCGCGCGCGGACTTCGGCACCGCTTCGTGGCAGTACCTGCCGGTGGACCAGATCGAGCGCATCGAGATCGTGCGCGGCAATCATTCGAGTGTCTATGGCGCGCAGGCGGTCGGTGGCGTGGTGCAGATCGTCACGCGGCGCGCCTCCACGCCAGAGTTCAGCGTCGGGCTGGGCACACAGGGCACGCGCCAAGCCTCGGCCGCGGCGGGCACGTCGTTCGGCACGGGAGAGACGGCCACGCGCGTCTCGGCGTCGTTGTCGTGGCGGCGCACCGACGGGTACTCAGCACGCGACGCGGCCGTGGACCCGGGCGCCAACCCCGACCGCGACGCCGCGCGCCAGAGCGGCGCCAGCGCGCGCCTCGAGCAAAGCTGGGCCGCGGGCCATCGAACCCACCTCGCACTCGGCACCAGCCGCACGCAGAGCGGCTACGACGGTTTCGCGCCCGGCCTGGACGATGTGCTGAACACGCGCGTTCAGACCGTGGCGCTGACGAGCCAGCATGCCCTGGCGCGCGACTGGACGCTCAACGCCGAGGCCGGACAGACGAGCGAACGCTTTGAAGACCCGACCGGGTTCACGCCCGAAGCGGACAACCGGGTGCGCAACGTCACCCTCACGCTGGGCTGGAAGCCTGCGCCGGCGCACGACCTGCAACTCGGTGCCGAGTCGCGCCGCGACCGCTACAGCGAACCCTCGGCTGCGGCGCAGACGCGCACCACCGACAGCCTGCGCCTGGGCTGGCAGGGCCGCTACGGCGCGGCATTGCAAGTGCAGGCCCATGCGCGCCATGATCGAAGCAGCGCCTTCGGCAGCGCCAGCACCGGACTGCTGGCACTCGGCTACAGCCTGGCGCCGGGCTGGAAGGCAAGCCTGCAGGCCTCGACCGGCTTCTCGGCACCGTCCTTCCTGGACGAACTCTTCGCTGACCCAACCGTGCGCTTGAAGCCCGAGCGCTCACGCCAGGCCGAAGCCGCGGTGCAGTGGCGCGACGGCACGGCCAGTGTGCGCGCGGCGCTCTTCGTGCAGCGCCAGCGCGAGCGCATCGGTTTCGACCCGGTGAGCTTCACCACCGTCAACATCGCGCGCGCCAAGAACCAGGGCCTCGAGCTGATGGCGCAGCTGCCACTCGGCCCCGGCGCGTTGAATGCCGAGCTGACCGTGCAGGACCCGCGCGATGCCACGAGTGACACGCCGCTCAAGCGGCGCGCGAAGCAGTCGCTTGCCCTCGGCTGGCAGGGCGATGTGGCCGGCTTTTCTTGGCGCGGCGCATTGCGCCACACCGGCCAGCGCCTCGACACCGACCCGCTGAGCTTTGGCGATGCCTACAACCCGGCGCGAACGACGCTCTCACTCGGCGTGGCGCGCCAGGTCGCACCCGGCTGGCGCGTGGCCCTGGCCGTCGACAACGCCACCGGCAGCCACCGCCGCGAGGTGCTGGGCTTCACCGCGGCGCCGCGCAGCGCGCTGTTGAGCATGCAGGCCACGCTGAAGTAGGCCGATGCCCCTTTCCGCCGCCCGGCTGGTCACGCTTGCCATGGCGATGGCAGCGCTGCTGCTGGTTGTGGTCGCGGCGGCGCTCGTTTTCGGCAGCGCGGGCTGGGACATCGAATTGATCCGCAGCCTGCGCGCGCCGCGCGTGGCCGCCGCGGCCGGCGTGGGCGCATTGCTCGCGTTGTCGGGCCTGGCAATGCAGTCGCTGCTGCGCAATCCACTCGCCGACCCCTATGTGCTCGGCACCTCGGGCGGCGCCGCGGTGGGGGCGCTGCTGGCGCTGATGTTCGGCATCACCATCACGGCCGGCGCGGCGGCCGGCGCGCTCGCCGCGGGTGCCTTGCTGCTCTGGCTCGCGCGGCGGGCGCTGGCCACCGCCGACGACGCCTCGCCGCGCCTGATCCTGGCCGGCGCGATGCTCGCGGCGCTGTTCGGCGCCATGGCTTCGCTGCTGCTCGCGCTCACACCCGACCAGCGCCTGCGCGGCGCGATCTTCTGGCTTGTCGGCGACCTGTCGGGTGCCAACGACGGCGGCGTGAGCCTGGCGGCCGCCGCCGCGTTCGCCGGCTGGTTCGTCTGGCGCGAGCGCGCGCTCGACCGCCTGCTGCTCGGCAGCGTGGCCGCGCACCTGCTCGGCGAGCCCGTCAAGCGCCTGCGCTTCGAGCTGCTGCTGGGAGCGTCGCTGGCTGCCGCGCTGGCGGTGGCGAGCGCGGGCGCGATCGGCTTCGTCGGCCTGGTGATCCCGCATGCGCTGCGGCTGGCCGGCGTGCAGCGCACGCGCGACCTGGCCTTGCTGTCTCCGCTGGGCGGCGCCGCGCTGCTCGTCGCCGCAGATCTGCTGGCGCGCATCGTGGCACTGCCAATCGAGTTGCCGGTCGGCGCCGTGATGGCACTCGTCGGTGCGCCTGTGTTTGTCTGGTTCCTGTCGCGAGGGGGACGATGAACGCCGTTCGGGCTGAGCCTGTCCAAGCCCTGTTGCGGACACAGGGCCTGACCCTGGCCGCCGCGGGCCGCGAACTGGTGCGCAAACTCGACTGGCAGGTCGACCCCGGCCAGTGCTGGTGCGTGATCGGTCGAAATGCCGCCGGCAAGAGCACGCTGCTGCGCGCAATGGCGGGCGTGAGCGAAGTGGGCGTCGCACAGCACGGCGAGCTGCACTGGCAAGGCCGCCCGCAGCGCGACTGGCCGGCGATCGACGCCGCGGCGCTGCGCGCTTTCATGCCGCAGCAGGTGGTCGATCGTTTCCCGATCAGCGTGGCGCGCCTGCTCGAACTCAGCATCGTTCGCGCGCGGCATGACGTGCGCGCCGTGCTCGCAGGCCTCGACATCGAGGCACTCGCCATGCGGCCCGTGCTCGAACTTTCGGGCGGCGAACGACAGCGCGTCGCCTTGGCGCAATGCGCGCTGCAAGGTGCGCCGTTGCTCTTGCTCGACGAGCCGGTGGCGTTCCAGGACCCCGCCCACCAGGCGCTGGTGGCGCGATGGCTCTCGTCTTCTCTTCCAAACGACCAGGCGCTCGTGATCTCGGCGCATGACGTCAACTGGATCGCACGCACCGCGACGCATGTGCTGGCCTTGCTGCCGGATGGTTCGTGCGAGCAGGGGGCGGCGGAGACGATGCTCGCGACGGGCCTTCTCGAGCGGGTGTACGGGTGTGGGTGGCGCGCGG
>Ga0163144_10014125_pt1 | contig 16598 bp, 16 predicted proteins | sample OliLak19BULKMAT1_FD_123175 | JGI IMG/M metagenome (GOLD analysis project Ga0163144, IMG submission 123175) | Freshwater microbial mat bacterial communities from Lake Vanda, McMurdo Dry Valleys, Antarctica - Oligotrophic Lake LV.19.BULKMAT1 | ecosystem: Environmental > Aquatic > Freshwater >... | reverse complement strand
TTGTATCCATGTTGCTCAAGAGGAGGATGTGGCTATGAACTTCGATCCAACCCCGTACTGGCGGTCGACCGTGGGCTTCGACCACCTGTTCGACCTGCTGGCCAACCAGGCGCTGCCCCAGGGCCAGGAAAACTACCCGCCCTACAACATTGTCCGCATCGACGAGGACAACTACCGGATCTCGCTGGCGGTGGCGGGCTTCACGCCCGAGGAAATCTCCATCACGGCCGAGCAGAACCAGCTCACCGTCGAGGGCCAGAAGCGGGCGCAGCCCAACGGGCAGTATCTCTACCAGGGCATCTCGGCCCGCGCCTTCCGGCGCCAGTTCAACCTCGCCGACTATGTCAAGGTGAAGAGCGCCTCGTTCGAGCATGGCCTGCTGGAGATCGACCTGGTGCGCGAGGTGCCCGAGGCGATGAAGCCCAGGCGCATCCAGATCGCTACCAAGGCTGGTGACAACAAGGTGCTCGAGAACACGGCCAACCATTCAGGCGACGGCCGCGTCGAGCAGCTGAAGCGCGCCTGATCCCCGGAAAGAGAGCACCGCCGTCGCGGCAACGCGGCGGCGGTGTTTGCGCTGCGGCAACTGTTCGCCCTGTCGAGCGTTACCAGGACAAGTCGTCGTCACGTCCCGGCCGCGGGCGGCTTTCCTGAGGCTCAACATGAAACTGCTGCGTGGCGGCACCGTCGATCCTCTGGAGGCCCGACTCCTTCGCACCATCGCTTTTGCGGTTGTCGGTGTGGTGACGGTCGCTGCCTTGTATTACGGCCGCGACGTGCTGTTGCCGACGGCGGTGGCCATCCTCATCGCCTTCATCCTCAGTCCGGCGATCACGTGGCTGCGCCGGCTGGTGCCGCTTTCCCTGTCCGTCGCCGCGGTCGTGCTGATGGCGCTGGCGATCTTCGGCCTCCTCGCGGCGCTGGTGACGTCGCAGCTCGCCGACGTGGCCGGAAGCCTCACGGGCTACCAGACGAACCTCCAGCAGAAAGTGAAGGACTTGCGCGCCCTGGCGGACAGTGGCGGTCCGCTCACCCGCTTCGCCGCGATGGTCGCGTCGCTGACCAACGACCTCGCCCGCGAAGGAACGAGCATGGAACCGCTCGTCCCGGTCCCGGTCGCGGCCGGCGGGTCGAGCTTTTCCACGGTCACGTCCTTCGTGGTGCCCCTGCTGTATCCGCTGCTCACGATCGGCATCGTGCTGATCCTCGTCATCTTCATCCTGCTCGATCGCGATCACATCAGCGACCAGGTCGTGCGGCTGTTCGGCGGCAGCAACGTCCACGCCACGTCGGAAGCGCTGGAAGACGCCGCCGGGCGCGTCGCACGGGTGCTGTTGCTTCAGGTGCTGATGAACCTGGGCTTCGGCATCGCCGTCGGCGGCGGCCTGTGGCTGCTGGGAATGCCCAACCCGATCCTGTGGGGCCTGCTGGCCGGCGCGCTGCGCTTCGTGCCCTATGTCGGGGCGGTGCTGGGCGCCGTGCTGCCGACGCTGATCGCCTTCGCCGTGTCGCCGGGCTGGGTCCAGCCCTTCCTGGTGCTGGGCTGGATCGTCGCCTGCGACATCCTGCTCGGGCATTTCCTGGAGCCGCTGATCTTCGGCGAGTCGACGGGCGTGACGCCGCTTGCCCTCATCGTCTCGGCGCTGTTCTGGAGCTCGCTGTGGGGGCCCATCGGATTGATCCTGTCCACGCCCATTACGATCTGCCTGCTCGTGCTGGGCCGCCACGTTCCCAATCTCGGCTTCCTGCAGGTTCTGCTGGGCGACGAGCCGGCGCTGAAACCGTACCAGCAGATCTATCGTCGCCTCATGCGCAAGGCCGTGCCGGAAGCCTCGGCGGTGGCGCAGGCGGAGATCGACGAGAAGGGCCGGGAACAGGGGCTCGACGACTCGCTGGGGCGCATGGTCGTCCTGGCGGAACAGGACCGGGCCAGCGACCGGCTGTCGCCGGAGCAGGTCGACGCCATTGTCGAAGGCACCGACCTGGTGCTCGATTTCCTCGATGACAAGGACGAAAGCGCCACGCCGCCGACGCCGCCGACGCCTGGCGACGGAAAGGCCGACGAAAAGTCTGTTCCAGCGCCCGTCCCCCGTCCCACCCCACGCGCTTTCATCCGGTGCATCGGCGGCAGAAGCCAGATTGACGACGCGGCGGCAGCGGTCGTGGCGTTCGGTCTTCGCGAGGGCGGACTGGACGCGGCGAGCGCCAAGCGAGGCGAGAGCACGGCGACGAAGCCGGTTGCGGCGTCAGACGCGGCGGCAGGGGCGACCTTCACCCTCAACCTGATCTGCTATGCCTCGCATCCGTCCGAGGCGGTTCGACGTTACACGTTGCGCAAGGCGCGCGGCGGCGCCAACGCGAGCGTGCGTCATGCCATCGTCGACTACGACGTCGCCGTCCACCGCCCGCCCGGCAGCCCCCTGCCCGAGGGACCCGACCTCTTCGTGGGCGACGTTGCCGCCATTTGCCGGCTGGCGGTGCAAGTGGTTGCGGCGGTCTCGACCCTCGACAAGGAGCTGGCAGCACAAGACTAGGGGCGGCTGTCGATGCTGTGCCCTTGCAGTGACCAGACCCGTTACGCACACGCGCCGCCGCTTGCATCCGGCCAGAAGTTACCCATGCCGGCGATGGGCCGCCGGCGGCAAAGGGGCGCCGCAGGGAAGAGGCGCATCCCTTGCCGTTCACCTCCGGCTGTACTCCGTGAAGACGTAGTCCTGCGCCTTCACGATCGTATGGCAAGCGGTGCCGCAGCCGGCGCCGGTTCCATCGGGCGTGAAGCGGTCCGACGCGGGATCATAGTTGAACTGGGGGTATCCCCAGCCGCCGAACGGCTGCTGGCGGGCTTCGGGTAGAACAACGACGCCCTTAATAGCAGAGGGAATGCAACGTAACGCCCTCCCGAGCGTTTAAGGCTAATGCCGCCCAAGACTCCTGTGATCACTCGCCCCGGCCCCGCCGGTGGCTGGGGGTCCGTCAGGGGCATCGCCAAGGTGGCCGCACGGGAGCACAGCGGCCCCGGCACGCTCAAAACCCTGATGGAGCAGAACCGGCCCAAGGGCTTTGCCTGCGTCTCGTGCGCCTGGACGAAGCCTGCGGAAGCGAAGCTGTTCGAGTTCTGCGAGAACGGCGCCAAGGCGACGCTGTGGGAGACCACGCCGCTCCGCTGCATGCCGGACTTCTTCGCCCGGCACACCGTCTCCGAGCTGCGGACCTGGAAGGATTTCGATCTCGAACAGCAGGGCCGGCTGACGCACCCGCTGCGCTACGATCCCGCGAGCGACAAATACGTGCCGTGCGATTGGGACGAGGCCTTTGCCGCGATCGGCGCCGAGTTGCGCGCGCTGGCGCCACGCTCGGTCGTCTTCTACGCGTCGGGCCGGGCGAGCCTGGAGACGTCCTACTGCTACGCGCTGCTGGCGCGGCTGTTCGGCTGCAACAACCTGCCCGACAGTTCGAACATGTGCCACGAGACGACATCGGTGGCGCTGCAGGAAGTGCTGGGCGCGTCGGCCGGCACGACCGTCTACGACGATTACACCAAGTGCGACGCGATGTTCTTCTTCGGCCAGAATCCCGGCTCCAACAGTCCGCGGTTTCTCCATCCGATCCAGGACGCGGTGCAACGTGGCGCCAGGATCGTGACCTTCAATCCCATTCGCGAGCGCGGCCTGGAGGAATTCATCGATCCCCAGCATCCGACCGAGATGCTGACGGGCAAGGCGACATCGATCTCGTGCCAGTACCACCAGGTGAAGGCCGGTGGCGATATCGCGGCCATCACGGGCATGTGCAAGCACCTGTTTGCGCTCGACGACGCGGCGCAGGGCGCCGAGCGGGCGCGCGTGCTCGACGTCGATTTCATCGGCCATCACACCGACGGCTTCGAGGCCTTCGAGCGCTTTGTGCGCGACACGTCGTGGGCCGACATCGAGCGCGAATCGGGGCTGGCGCGCGCCGCGCTTGAGCAGGCGGCGGACGTCTATGCCGCGGCCGAGCGCGCGATCGGAGTCTATGGCATGGGCCTCACCCAGCATGCGCGCGGCTTCGACAACGTCACCATGCTGGTGAACCTGCTGCTGCTGCGCGGCAATGTCGGCCGCGAAGGCGCCGGCGTCTCGCCGATCCGCGGCCACTCCAACGTGCAGGGTCAGAGGACGGTGGGGATCTCGGAGAAGCCCGAGCTGGTTCCGCTCGACAAGCTCGCCGAAATGTTCGGCTTCGAGCCGCCGCGCGAGCAGGGCATGACAACCGTCGAAGTGTGCCAGGGCGTCATCGACGGCACGGCAAAAGCTTTCATTGGCCTCGGTGGCAATTTCCTGCGGGCGATTCCCGAGCAGCGCGCCGTCGAAGAGGCATGGCCGTCGATGAAGCTCACGGTGCAGGTCGCGACCAAGCTCAACCGCAGCCACCTGGTGAATGGCGCCACGGCCTTTCTGCTGCCCTGCCTCGGCCGCACCGAGGAGGATCTCCAGGAAAGCGGCGCGCAGCTCGTCACGGTCGAGGATACGCTCAGCCACATCCATGCCTCGGCCGGGCGTCGCACGCCCGCGAGCGAGCATCTTCGCTCGGAGATGGCGATCGTGGCCGGCATCGCCAAGGCAACGCTGCCGGCCAATCCCAAAGTCGATTGGGACAAATGGGTCGGCAACTATGCGATCGTGCGCGACCGGATCGAGGAGACCTACCCGGACCTGTTCCGGGATTTCAACGGAAGGCTCTTTACCCCCGGCGGCTTCTACAAGGGCAACACTGCGCGGGAGCGCATCTGGAAGACTAGAAGTGGACGGGCCGAGTTCACCGTGCCGGGCGCCTTGCAGGCAACCGGCTTCGACGAGGCGCCGCTTCGCTTCCGGTTGATCACGATGCGCAGCAACGACCAGTTCAACACCACAATCTACGGCAACAGCGACCGGCTGCGCGGCATCGAGGAAAGCCGCGACGTGATGCTGATCAACACCGCCGAGATGGCGCGGGCGGGCCTGCAGGCAGGCGACATCGTGGCGCTCATCACCGATGCCGAAGACGGCGTGCACCGCGAGGTTGGCGGGCTCACCACCGTGCCCTTCGACCTGCCCGACGGATGCGTCGGCGCCTACTACCCCGAAGTGAACCCGCTGGTGCCGCTCGGCCATCACGACTTCGCGTCGAAGACGCCGGCCTACAAGTCGGTGCCGGTCCGCATTCACAAGCAGTCCGCGCCCGCCGCATGATCGCGCACGGCACGCTGGCGGGCCACATGCTGCTGCACCTGGTGGTGATGAACGGGGCTGCGCTGCTGTTTGCCGCAGCACTGCGCCCAAAATTGCGCGGCATGTTGGCGGCCTCGACCGTGCTTCAGATCGTGCTGCTGTGGGGATGGCATATCCCGTCGGTCTACGCGGCCGCCAGCCACGACACCGCGCTCAGCGTCGCGATGCAGGCGAGCCTGCTGGCGGTCGCCTTCCTGTTCTGGTCGTCCATGCTCGCGCACCCAGTCGGGAAATCGTGGCAGACGATCCTGGCGGCGCTGGTGACGGCGAAAGCCTTCTGCCTGTTCGGCGCCGTGCTCTGCTTCGCGCGGCGTCCTCTCTATGCCGCGCATATCGATCTTGGCGGGGGCCCTGGTACGTGGGTTCTGTCGGCGCTCGACGACCAGCAACTGGCCGGGTTGCTGATGATGGCGTCTTGCGCCGTCGTCTATGTGGTGGCCGCCGTCGCGCTGTTCCTGCGCTGGATGAACCAGATGGGCCGCGACGGGAGTGAGCCGCGCTGGCGACCGGCGGATGCCTAGCTGGCTGCCGCCGCTCGGGATGCTGCTGCGCTGCGCCGCCGTGCTGGCGGTCGTGGCGATCGTCGGCGGCTTCCTCACCATCTGGTCCGGCTTCTACAGCGTCGCCGCCAGCCGGGGACATTGGCCGGGTTTCGAGCTGGTCCTCGAATTCGCCATGAGGAGTTCGGTGCGCACCCACGCGCTGTTGATCCAGGTGCCGCAAATCGACCGGCCCGAACAGGCGCGGCGCGGCGCGGGGCATTTCCAGCAGGCCTGCGCGCCGTGCCACGGCTCGCCCGCCGGACCGTCGATGCTGGTCGCGCGCAGCATGCTGCCGCCGCCCTCGGACCTGAAGGATCTCGTGCCGACCTGGAAGACGCGGGAACTTTTCTGGATCGTAAAGAACGGCCTGAAGTACACCGGCATGCCGACCTGGCCCACGCAGCAGCGCGACGACGAAGTCTGGGACACGGTCGCGTTCCTGCGCGAGCTGCCGGCCATGTCCCGGGAGCGCTACCGCGAACTGGCGGGCTTCGCGGCCACCGACGAGGCCCCCAGCCGCACGCCGGACGAGGCGCGTCTCGCTTCCTGCGCCCGCTGCCATGGCGACGACGGCAGAGGCCGTGACACGACGGCCTTCCCGCGCCTCGACATCCAGACCGCGCCTTATCTTCTCGATCAGCTGAAAGCCTATGCCAACGGCACACGCGCCAGCGGTTTCATGCAGGCGGCCACGGCGGAACTTTCGGCGCGGGAGATGGCGTGGCTTGCCGAGCATTACGCCAAGGCACGTCCCGCCGCCGCGGCGCCGCCGCTCGAAGCAGACTCGTTGCGCAGGCAGGGCGAAGCGCTCTTCCGCAGCGGCGCGCCCGAGCAGGGCGTGCCGGCCTGCGCCGCGTGTCACGGTGCGAAGGCGGCCGACCGCGACCTTCGCTACCCTGCGCTGCTCGGCCAATATGCCTCACATACGAAGACGCAACTCGAACTCTTCAAGCAAGGCGCGCGCAATACGACGGAAGCGGCGCCGCTCATGACGACGATCGCGCAACGCATGACGGACGAGCAGGTTCGCGCCGTTGCCGCCTACCTCGCCGCAGAGCCGGCCCGCTGACCATGCAATCCGTCCTCGCCCCCCATGGTCCAGAAGCCGCCGCCGTCGCCCGGCTCGGCTGGGCGATGTTCGCCGGCGGCGCCCTGATCTGCCTCGCCCTCGTGGTGCTGGTGTTTCTGGCAATACGCGGCGGCGCCGGTTCGCGACGCGTCATCGCTTCGGAGCGCTTCCTGATCTGGAGCGGAATCTTCGTGCCGGTCGTCGTGCTGGCCGGCCTGTTGTCCTGGGGGCTGGTCCTGACCGGCGCACGCATCGCACCGCCCTCGCCCGGCGCGCTGCAGATCGAGGTCATCGGCGAGCAATGGTGGTGGCGGGTGCGTTACGGCACGGAAGCGGCGCAAAAGTTCGAGACGGCGAACGAGTTGCGCATTCCGGTCGGCCGCGACGTCGAACTCACCCTCGTATCGCGCGATGTCATTCACAGCTTCTGGGTGCCGAGCCTCGCGGGAAAGGTCGACATGATCCCGGGCATGACGAACCGCCTGCGCCTGCACGCGACCGAGGCCGGCATTTTCCGCGGGCAGTGCGCGGAATATTGCGGCGGCCCGCATGCGTTGATGTCGTTCCACGTGGTGGCGCTGGAGGTCGATGCGTTCGAGGCCTGGCTCGCAGCCCAACGCCGGCCAGCCGAGGCGCCGGCGACGGACCAGTCAGTATTTTTCTCGACGGGCTGCCATGGCTGCCACACGGTCCGCGGTACCAACGCCGTCGGCACCATCGGTCCTGACCTCACGCATGTGGCGGGGCGCCTGTCGCTCGGCGCCGCCACGCTTCCCACCGGTGCCGTCAATTTCGGACGCTGGGTCCGCGAGAACCAGCATCTCAAACCCGGCAATCGCATGCCGTCGTTCGGCTTCCTGTCGGCGGGCGAGGTCGATCGGCTGGCGACATATCTGGATGGGCTGAAGTGACCGAGAAGCGATCCCCTCTGCCGAACCGGCTGCCGCGCCCGAAGGGCGAGCTGGCGCTTCTCGAAAAGGCGTGGAAGGTCCCCGAGGGCTGGCGGCTGCTCACGGCCGTCAACAACACCTATATCGGCGTCTTCTATATCGGCGCGGCCCTGCTGTTCTTCATACTGGCGGGCGTGCTGGCCCTCGTGATGCGGCTGCAGCTCGCCGTGCCGGGCAACGAGATCGTGGGACAGGGCACTTATAACCAGCTCTTCACCATGCACGGCACGGTGATGATGTTCCTGTTCGCCGTGCCCGTGGTCGAGGCGATCGGCGTCATGCTGCTGCCGCAGATGCTGGGCGCCCGCGACCTGCCGTTCCCGAGGCTCAGCGCCTTCGCCTTCTGGGCCTATCTCGTGGGCGGGCTCTTCTTTTTCAGCTCGCTCTTCATGGGGCTGGCGCCGGACGGCGGCTGGTTCATGTATCCGCCGTTGACCAGCTCGCGCTACTCGCCCGGCGATAATTCCGATTTCTGGCTGCTGGGAATCGGGTTCATCGAAATCTCGGCCATCGCGGGCGCCATCGAAATCATAGTCGGCATCATGCGCACGCGCGCGCCGGGCATGACACTCGACAAGATGCCGATCTTCGCCTGGGCGATGCTGGTGTTCGCCGGGATGATCGTGTTCGCCTTCCCGGCCGTCATTTTGGCCACCATGCTGCTAGAACTGGAGCGGTCGTTCCAATGGCCGTTCTTCATCGCCGACAAGGGTGGCGATCCGCTCCTGTGGCAGCACCTCTTCTGGTTCTTCGGCCATCCCGAGGTCTACATCATCTTCCTGCCCGCCGCGGGCATGGTGTCGATGATCGTGCCGACCATGACCGGCGTGCCGCTGGTCGGCTACCGGCTGATCGTCGTCGCCCTGGTGGCCACCGGCTTCTTCTCGTTCGGCCTGTGGGTGCACCACATGTTCACGACGGGCATTCCCGGCCTGTCGCTGGCCTTCTTCTCGGCCGCCAGCATGGTGGTGACCATCCCGAGCGCGATGCAGGTCTTCTCCTGGATTGCCACGATGGCCTCGGGGCGGCTCCGCCTCACCGTGCCCAGCCTGTTCGTGCTGGGCTTCCTGGCGGTGTTCGTGATCGGCGGGCTGACCGGCGTCATGGTCGCGATGGTGCCGTTCGACTGGCAGGTGCACGACACCTACTTCATCGTGGCACACCTTCATTATGTGCTCTACGGCGGCATGGTGTTCCCGCTGTTCGCGGCGCTCTACTACTGGGCGCCGGCCTTCAGCAAGCGCCGCCTCTCCGAAACGCTGGGCCGCTGGTCGTTCGCGCTCCAATTCATCGGCGTCAACCTCGCCTACTTTCCGATGCACTTCGCCGGCCTCGCTGGCATGCCGCGGCGCGTCTACACCTACCCGGCCGGGCTCGGCTGGGACTTGCCGAACCTGCTGTCGACAGTGGGCGCGTTCATCATCGCCCTCGGCGTCCTGCTTTGCCTGGTCGATCTCGCGCGCAACTTCCGCTTCTCCGCCTCGGATGCGGTGGGCGACGTGTGGAAGGCGGGCACCCTCGAATGGCTGCCCAACGGCATCTACGGTCCGCGCAGCATTCCCATCGTCGAGGATCGCGAGCCGCTGTGGTACCGCCCGACACTGGCGGACGAGGTGGAGGAAGGGCGCTACTTTCTTCCGGGAACGAAAACCGGCGGCCGCGAAACCTTGGTCACCACGCCGTTCGACGCGGCGCCCGACTATGTGCTGCTGGTGCCGGGCCCGAGTTGGCGTTCGTTCTGGGCCGCAATCTTCATGGCGGCGTTCTTTCTTCTGCTGACGGTCAAGCTCGTGGTGCCGGCAATGGCCTGTGGCGTGCTGTCTCTCGGCTTCGTCGTGGCCTGGCTGTGGCAGACCGATCCGGGCCCAGGGCCCAAACTCGCGATCGGTGCCGGCATCCGCCTGCCGTCATACCGGACGGGCAGCAGCTCGCATTCCTGGTGGGCGATGATCGTGCTCGTGCTGGTGGCCGCGTCGCTCTTCGTGGCGCTGGCCTTCTCGTACTTCTACATCTGGAGCGTGTCGCCGCAGGTCTGGCCGCAGGCAGCGAGTGACCGCCTGCCGGATCTGAGCTGGGCGGCGACCACGGCGGTGATTCTCGTTGCCGGCAGCATCGCGCTGCTGTTCGCCGACTGGGCGTTGAAGCGCGGCGGCACGGGCGCCGGGCGATGGGCCCTGCGCGCGACGCTGCTGCTCGCCGTCGCGGCGCTGGGCACGGCGTGCTTCCTCGAGTTTTGCGCGCAATGGCAAGTTGGCCTGCGTCCGGCCGACAGCAGCTACGCCGCCCTCGTCTATACTTTCACCGTCGTGCAGGGCCAGCTCGTGGCGGCCTTCATCCTGATGGGGCTTTACACGATCGCGCGCAGCATGACCGGCAAGCTGAACGCGGCGCGGCGCGTCACCTTCGACAACACGAAATGTCTGGGACACTACGCAGTGGCGCAGGGGCTGGTGGGCCTGTTCATCGTTCACGTCTCGCCCCGGCTGGCGCTGTGAGGACGTGGCTTCTGTTCCTGGCGGCACCCCTAGTGTGGTTCGCGCATTTCAGCGCGCTCTACGGGATCGCGGCTTTCGCCGGCCTCACCAGCACCGTCGCCTGGACCCTGACGGGCCTTGCATGCCTGGCGGTCGCTTCCGTGTGGTTCGTGGCGCGGCGATCGCCCGGCGACATGACGGCCTGGCTGGCGTTGCTCTCTCTCGCGGGCATCCTCTTCCAAAGCCTCCCGCTTATGCTGATGCCGTCCTAGGAGCGTTCAGCGCTTCGCCCGGTCCTCCGGCAGCTTGTCCTTGGTCTGCAGCATCAGCCGCTCGACCCTGAGGCCCTTCGCCATGTGCGTTTCCAGCACTTCGTCGATATCGGCCTTGGTCGGCACCGAATACCAGACGCCTTCGGGATAGATCACCAGGGTCGGCCCCAGTTCGCAGCGGTCGAGGCAGCCGGCGCTGTTGATGCGCACGTTCTTTAGGCCAAGGTCCTTGGCGCGGCTTTTCATGTGGTCGCGCAGCGCCTCGCCGTCGCGCTCGGCGCAGCAGCCGCGCGGATGGCCGGCCGGCCGGCGGTTGGTGCAGCAGAAGACGTGGGCCTCGTAGTAGAGTGCGGGATCTTCAGGCTTCTCGCGCGCGCTCATCGTCCGGTCATTCCTTCTTGCCACCGCCGGCGGCGATGCCGGCGAGCTGCTGCCAGAAGGCCTGCTGCATCTGCTGCATCTGCTCGACACCCTGCATGGAGGCCGGCAGCCAGGTCTTGAACACCGTCTCCGGGTTCATGGCGCCGAGGCCGGAACGCATCCGCTCCTCGATCTCGCCCATGATGCGGTCCTGCATCGGCTTGAGGTCGGGCAGGCCGAAGAAGGAGCGGGCCTCCTCCGGGGTACACGTCACTTCGACATTCACTTTCATGGCTGTCTCTCCGTTTCGGAGACTTTAGCATGCTATGACCCCTGCATGACGACTCCCCCCTTCCCCGCCTGGCTGGCTAAAAATCCCCGGCTCGACCGGGACCTTGCCTTCGGCCGCGAACAGCAGTTCGTGGTCAATCCCAACGGCGTGCCCGAGCTTGCCCTGGAGCTGGGCGAATGCCCCGCCCACAGAGTGACGCCGCTCTACCGCTTGCCGGCGCTGGCCGAGCGGCTGGGGGTCGGCGAGGTCCGGGTCAAGGACGAGAGCCAGCGGTTCGGCTTCGGCGCCTTCAAGGCCCTGGGCGGCGTGCTGGCGGTCGGCAACGTGCTGTCGAGCGCCGTCGGCGACGCCTACCATTCCAGCCCGAGCTTCGCGTCGCTGCTGAAGCGCGAGCATCTCGAAGTCACGGCCAACCATGTCTTCACCACCGCGAGCTCGGGCAACCACGGCCGCTCGGTCGCAGCCGGCGCCAAACTGTTCGGCAATCGCTGCGTGATCTTTTTGCCCAAGTTCACCAGCGCCGACAAGGAAGCCGCCATCCGTGCGCGCGGCGCCGAAGTGATCCGCGTCGATGGCGACTACGACACCGCCGTCGCCGAATGCCGCCGGCAAGCCATCGCGAACGGGTGGACGATCATCTCCGACACCTCGTGGGAGGGCTACGACCAGATCCCGCGCAGCGTGATGCGCGGCTACACGGTGCTGGTCGAGGAAATCGTCCAGCAATGGCCGGATGCGCCGACGCATGTCTTCGTGCAAGCCGGCGTCGGCGGCCTCGCCGCGGCGGTGATTGGCTATCTCTGGGCGGTGCTACCGCCCTCAGGTCACAGTCGCCCGGTGTCGATCGTGGTCGAGCCTAGGAGTGCCGACTGCTGGTTCCAGAGCAACCTCGCCGGCAAGCCGACGCTGGCCAGCGGCAACGCCGACACGGTGATGGGCGGCCTTGCCTGTCGCGAGATCTCGCCCGTGACCTGGCCGATCATCGGCGAGGCCGCGGACTGGTTCATGACCATTGACGAGGATCAGGTCCTTCCGGCGCGCCGTCTGTTCGCCTGTCCACTCGATAGTGACCCCTCGATCGTCTCCGGCCCCTCGGGCTGCGCCGGCCTGGCGGGCCTCACGCGGGTCTGTACCGAGGCCACCGCCTTCGAGGCGCTGGGCCTCGACAGGAATGCGCGCGTGCTGCTGATCAACAGCGAAGGCGACTTAGGCGAGCCGCTGATTGGGGGCGAGCCGCTGGTCGGCTGAGGCTTCTTGCTCCACTGCGCGAAGAGACGCATCCTCGGGCAAATCCCGAAGGAGTTCGTTCGTGCAGCTTCAGCTCAAGACTTGGCAATTCGTCGACGACTATCTGAAAACCAAGACCGGCATCATCATCCCGATCGGCTCGACCGAGCAGCATGGGCCGACCGGCCTGATCGGCACCGATGCGCTGACCGCCGAGATGATCGGGCGGGGTGCCGGTGAAAAAGTCGGCGCACTGGTGGCGCCGACGATCTCCGTCGGCATGGCGCAGCATCATCTGGGCTTCGCCGGTTCGATCACGCTCAAGCCCACAACGCTGATCGCCGTGGTTCGAGATACGGTCGTGTCGCTGGCCCGGCACGGCTTTACGCGCTTCTTCTTCGTGAACGGCCACGGCGGCAACATCGCCACCGTGACGGCCGCCTTCTCGGAGATCTATTCCGAACGCTCGATGGAGAAGATGAGCAACCAGCCCTCGATCAAGTGTGCGCTGCGCAACTGGTGGGACGGGCCGGGCATCAAGCGGCTCAGCCAGGAGCTCTATCCCGTCGGCGAAGGCAGCCACGCCACCGCCTCGGAAGTGGCGCTCACCTGGTACAAATATCCCGAGACCATCCAGCGCAAGGACATGGATCCCAAGATCGCGCCGAATGGTTCCTTTGCCGACGCCGAGGATTATCGCCGCACCTTTCCGGACGGCCGCATCGGCTCCGATCCCAACATGGCGACGCCAGAGCATGGCAAGCGTTTCTACGACACCGCCGTCGACGAAGTGGCACGCGACTACGAAAATTGGGTCGCACGATAACAATTCAACAAGAGGGGAAACGAACGATGAAAGTCGGGTTCATCGGGCTGGGCATCATGGGGGCGAGCCTCGCCGCCAATCTGCAGAAGGCCCAGCACAAGGTCACGGTTCACGACGCCAGACGCGCCGCAGCCCACAGCCATATCGAAGCGGGCGCGATCTGGGCCGATTCGCCGGCCGAGGTCGCGCGGAACTCCGACGTGGTCTTCACCTCGCTCCCCGGCCCGCCCGAAGTCGAGGCGGTGGCCTTAGGTCCCGACGGCATCCTGGCCGGCATGAAGCGTGGCGGCGCTTACTTCGATCTCTCGACCAACTCGCGCGTCACGGTGCGCAAGATCGCTGCCGCCTTCGCCGAGAAGGGTGCGCACATGCTCGACGCGCCGGTGAGCGGGGGGCCGCGCGGCGCCAAGACCGGCAAGCTCGCGATCTGGGTCGGCGGCGAGAAGGACGTGTTCGAGAAATTCAAGGATGTGCTGGGCGCCATGGGTGACCAGGCGCGCTATGTCGGCCCGATCGGCCAGGCGACCGTGGCCAAGCTGGTGCACAATTGCGCCGGCTACGCCATGAACCTGGCCCTGGCCGAGGTCTTCACCATGGGCGTCAAGGCGGGCGTCGAGCCGCTCGCTTTGTTCGAGGCCGTCCGCCAGGGCGCGCTGGGACGCCGCCGCACCTTCGACGGGCTGATCGACCAGTTCCTGCCCGGCACCTACGATCCGCCGAGCTTCATGTTGCGCCACGCCCACAAGGACGTGTCGCTGGCCGTCGCACTCGGCAAGGAAGTGAGCGTGCCGATGCGCGCCTGTAACCTCACGCTCGAGGAGATGACGGAGGCCATGAACCGCGGCTGGGCGGAGCGCGATTCGCGCTCGGCCATGCTGCTGCAGCAGGAGCGCGCCGGCGTGAAGATCGCCGTCGACGCGGAGAAGCTGCAGGCCTCGCTCAAGAACGAGAAGTAAGTTGGCGGAATACGAGATCTTCGCCATCCGTTACGCCTGGCGCGACGCCAGGCGCTCGGACCATTTCATCGGCGGCGATCCGCACGACGGGCCGATGCCGATGGACTACTTCACCTGGATCGTCCGCGGTGAAGGCCGCACCGTCGTGGTCGACACCGGCTTTACGGCGGAAGTGTCGGCCAAGCGCGGCCGCACGCACCTGCGCTGCCCGATCGAGACCATGTCGGAGCTCGGCATCGATCCCGATTCGGTCGACGACGTGGTGCTGACTCACCTGCACTACGACCATGTCGGCAACTTCCACAAGTTCGCCAAGGCGCGCTTTCATCTGCAGACGCGCGAGATGGGCTTCGTCACGGGGCCCTACATGCGCTACCCCAAGTTCGGCCACAGCTTCGAGGTCGAGGACGTGGTCGGCATGGTGAAGCTCAACTTCAAGGGACGCGTAGAACAGCACAATGGTGAGTTCGAGCTGGCGCCAAACATCACGCTGCATCATGTCGGCGGCCACACGCCTGGCCTGCAGATCGTCCGCGTGATGACCAAACGCGGCTGGGTCGTGCTGGCCTCCGATGCCGCGCACTATTACGAGCACATGCAGAAGAACCGCTTCTTCGTGCAGGCCTTCAACCTCGGTGACATGATCGACGGCTATAGGACCTGCGAGCGGCTGGCCGCCTCGCCCGACCACATCATCCCCGGCCACGACCCGCTGGTGATGAAGCTTTATCCTACGGTGTCGCCCAAGCTCGAAGGCATCATCGTGCGGCTGGACGTGGCGCCGCGCAAAGAAGGCTAACCCTCAGCGGCGCACGCGCTCGCGGTGGAGGATGTAGAGGCCGGAGCCCACGATCACCGTGATACCTAGAAGCGCCAGCGCATTGGGCACGTCACCCCAGACGACATAGCCGATAGCCAAGGCCCACAGGATCGAGGCGTAGCGGAACGAGCCGATGACGGAGAATTCCGCGCCGGAGCGTAGCGCGACCACCAGGAACTGGTAGCCCGCCGCCAGCAGCAGCGACGAGGCAAGCAGCAGACCGATCTCGCGCGGCGTCATCGGCTGCCAGCCTTCCACGAATGTCCAGGCGCAACCCACCAGGGCCACGGCGGCGGCCGAGGCGAAGGAAACCACCAGGGTCGGCACCGACGCCGGCAGGTAGCGGCCGAGGACATCGCGAAAGGCGCCGAGCACGGTGGCAAACAGCACCACCCAGGCCCAGACGTCGATATCGCCCGGCCGCGGCTGGATCACCAGCAGCACACCCAAGAAGCCCACGATCACCGCACTCCAGCGCCGCCAGCGCACGGTCTCCTTCAGCAGCAGCACGGCGAGTGCCGTGAAGATGAGCGGCGTCGAGAGATTGATGGCGGTGGCGATGGCGAACTGGATATGAAACAGCGCGACGAGATAGACGATCGATGATGCCGCCTCGAGTGCGCCGCGCAACAGCACATAGGGGTGGATGACGCCGCCCATCTGCCGCCATGCGCCGGTCACCGCCAGGGCCAGCGTGACCCAGAGCGTGGCAAAGACGCCGCGCACGCCGATCGCCTGGATAGCGGGCACGGTCTCGGCGGCGATCTTGATCAGGGCATCGTTGAAGATGAAGACGAAGACAGCCGCCGACATCGCGAGGATGCCGCGGGTGTTGTCGATCACGTGCCGATCACTTGGTCTCGGACATCTTCAGGATGAGCTTCCACTGCTCGTCGCTGACCGGCACGACCGAGAGCCTGGACTGGCGCACCAGTCCGAAATCTTTTAGCCGCGGATCGGCCTTGATGGCGGCCAGCGTCACCGGCGTCTTGACCGGCTCGACCGCCTTCACGTCGACCGTCACGGCCTTGCCGTCCTTGTCGGTCGGATCGGGGTAGGCGGCCTTGGCGACCTCGGCGATGCCCACGATCTCCTTGCCTTCGTTGGAATGGTAGAAGAAGCAACGGTCGCCTGGCTTCATCGCCTTGAGGTTGATCGCGGCCTGGGCATTGCGCACGCCGGTCCAGGACGTCTTCTTGTCCTTGACGAACTGCGGCCACGAATACGCCGACGGCTCGGATTTGATGAGCCAATGAGCCATGTCACTCCCCTTCTATTCGCCTTCGCGGCGCAACGGCCGCGCCAGCAGCGCACGGATCGCATCGTCGAGATCGGCACCGCGGTGCAGGATAGCATCGACGGCGGCGCAGATCGGCATTTCGATGCCGAGCTTTGTGGCGCGCGCCAGCACGGCGGCCGCGGTGGCCTCGCCCTCGACGACCTGCCGCCGTCCTTCCATGTGCTGGGCGAGCGACGTGCCCTTGCCCAGCGCCAGCCCTAGCGAACGGTTGCGCGACAGCGGGCCGTTGCAGGTGAGCACGAGATCGCCCAGCCCGCTCAA
>Ga0163144_10014124_pt1 | contig 16599 bp, 10 predicted proteins | sample OliLak19BULKMAT1_FD_123175 | JGI IMG/M metagenome (GOLD analysis project Ga0163144, IMG submission 123175) | Freshwater microbial mat bacterial communities from Lake Vanda, McMurdo Dry Valleys, Antarctica - Oligotrophic Lake LV.19.BULKMAT1 | ecosystem: Environmental > Aquatic > Freshwater >... | reverse complement strand
TCAAATTAGTCCAAAGGATAATTTGGACTTAATAATGTAAATGCCGATCCCTGTCTGACTTCTGCACAGAGCAGTCAGGGAGTATCTGTATAAAAAAAGCTGAGACAAAATCTCAGCTTTATTATTTAAGAAAAATTATTACGGAGTTTGTACTTAAAAAACTTAAAGAGTGATACTATGAATCATCACATCAGCAGATCCTTTAGAACCCTCAGACGGTTCATACATTGCCTGAGAAATTGAACTAACGGTCATCGATCCTGCAAACGAAACCCCATCGCCGCCATCAATAGAAATTGTTGTTGCCTTAGACAATGAAGGTGAAAAAGTACTTTCATTCACTACTGGAATATACCATTTACCTTCAATGCCTGAATACTCTGGCCAAGTTTCACCGGCAAGAATAATACTTCCGTTGTAATAGTGAATAGCCTCTATGCGTTCTCCTGTATTATTATCTTTTGCAAAGTAATTGTAGACATGCAATAAATTTCCATTTAAATCCAAGTTGATAAATGTTCCATCTCCAAATTGTCCGGTATCATAATTGGTGTAGCTACCTCGTCCACCAATAAATACAGAGCCATTTAAAATTCTGAGTGATGACACATTGTTTCTGTCGTTTGATTCGCCTTGAAATTTTTTGGCCCAAACCAAATTACCATCTGCCGTTAATTTCATGGCGCCAATGTAAGTTGATACACCTCTGAAATCAACTGCCAAATAAATGTTTCCATTTACATCCAAATCAATGTCGGAGATGCGATGTGCTGTTCCTAGTGCAATTTTTTCTTGCCACTCAAAACTTGCTCCTCCACCTGAAAATTTATATAAAATTCCAGAATTTGATTCACCTTCCCATCCAGCAATATAAACAACATCACCGTTGACTGATTTTATGGTATAACCTCTATCATTGTATCCAGCAGACGCATCAAATCCAACAACGGTTTCTGGCTGAACAGTTCCTGTAGCTTGATCCAACGTTAACAAGAAAACAGCACCCGGTGTTTCTCCAGTAACAAAAACTCGTGTTCCCGAAACATCCATCGCATACGCTTTAGCTTCTCCATTTGCCAGTCCGCTTGAATTTTCTTCCCAACGCGTTTCCCACAAAACATTTCCAGATGGATCAATTTTCATGACAAATACTTCAGAAAATCCGTCAACAACTGAACCCGCTATATAAACATTACCGGCATCATCCAAAGCTAAGCAGCGTGAACCGCCACCTCCATTTGCGTGACCATTTTCTGATGGCGACCAAAATTTATCTTGTTCGCCAGAATTAAATTCTTTTGACCAAGCAACAGTTTGATCAGACAACGAAACTTTTGTTAGAAAAATATTTCCCAAATAGCCATCCGGTTGCGATGCCCCAACAAAATACATGTTGCCAGAATTGTCAATTACAGAACCTGAAAAATCATCTGCAACACTTGTTCCCCAACATTTAGTCCAGTTTGTTGTAAAATCGGCAAACTCTTGTCCTTTATCTGGTTTATCTTCTTTATTACAAGCGTATAAAACTAGCAATACGGCAGGCACAATCATTTTTTTCATAAAAAATTAGTTAGTGATGACCAAATATAGTAGCCACTTAAAAACTGAATTAGAATACTTGGTGACTAGAAAATAAAAAAAGGTGAATAGCTCATTTTTTAAGGTAAGCTGATTTTGATTTTCTTCTCAAATGACTAATTTGAACTAAGCAATGGTATTACACTTATGATTTAAAAGTTCATGATAAGTACAAAAAAAGAGGCCGTACAAAAATGCACGGCCTCAATTTTAAAAAAGAAACTAGATTAGTTCTTAGCAATTGTCATTTTAGTTGTTGTAGAAATACCATCAACAGTCAATGTATAAAAATAAACTCCGTTTGCTAATGAAGCAGTATTCAAATTAGATTTATAAGAACCTGCAGTTTGAACACCTAAATCATTTGACATAATTACTTTACCAGAAATATCAGTAACAGTTAATGAAACATTACCAGCTGAAGCAAGTTCATAAGAAACGTTTACAATTTCGTTGGCAGGATTTGGGTAAACACTGAAATTAGTAACAGTTGTGATTTCATCAACTCCAACAAATACTTCTTCTAGACGAACAATGAAAACACTGTTTTGTTGAGAAGCAGCACCATCGTTATAAATAACAGCACCTTCAGCAATTTGAGCAGTCATGACTCTTACATCACTTCCATAATGTGCACCGCCTACGTAATAAACTTCACCATCAGCACATAAAATTGGATTGTCTAAAGTCAACGTAATAATTGTACCTAAATCACCAGCAGTTAAAGTATAGTCATCCGTTTGATCAACAAAAACAAAATCAGTTCCATCCCAAACTCTTACTTCACCATAAACTAAATCACCTGCTGTTGAAGAAGAAGAAATTCCAATTTGGATTTTACCTAAATTATAATTGTTGAAAAATTCAAAATAGTTACCCATTGAAGTTGGCACTGGAGTGCTTCCTAAATAACCAACGGAACCTGTTTCAATACCATTATCTCGAGCATAAACAATTCCACCAACTGTGATATCTTCTAGTACAATTGAGTTATCAGCAATAGTTTGATCAACAGAACTTGATGAAGTTGTATAAGTCACTTCATATACACCAGCACCTGGAGCAGTCCAAGCTGGAGTAGTTAATTCTAATGAATCTGAAGAGAAAGCAGGAACAGTTACAGAAGTTGAAGATTGATCATAAATATCTGTAGAACCATCATTTACAACAACATTTAAAATTGTAGACGTTTGGTTGTTTGTTCCGTTATTAGCAACCCAAGAACCAAAAGTATAAGGTTGAATTTGACTAGTAGGAATGATATAGTAATCTAAAAACTCAATTCCCATTGACAAATAAGCACCCTCCATAATAAGGTTATCAGTAAAACCTTCAACAAAGGCAACATCATCCACCATCCAAGCATAATCATCAGCACTTACATATCTAAATCTAGCCCAAACTGTAGCTTGACCAGCAGCAACTGTGGTAATGTTAACGCTTATTACTTCTGGATTTGAAGTAGATTCGTTTAGTGGCAGCAATGAATGAACTTGGAAAGTTGTCCAAGTCGTTCCATTAGTACTGATTTCAAAATAAGCATCACCTTGAAAATTTCTGTAATACGATTCAAATTCAAAAGCAACGTTTGAATAAGCAGTTAAGTTAACCGAATTAGCCATTGTAATAAATCCCTCACCAGTTGCACCGTCAGCATCAAACAAAGCAAAGTTTCCACCTGATGTAGAAGAAATTGTTCCCATTCCTCCTGAAAAAGGACCATCTGGAGCTAACGTTCCAATAACCCAACCACCTCCAGTAACTCCTCCATTATTAATTACCCAGTCAGCAGGTGTTGTAAATGTCATTACTGAACCAATTATGTCGCCTGGTGCACGGTCTTGTGATTGAGAAGCATGAGAAACTGTATTTGTTGCGATTGTTTTAGTCGCTGATTGCGACTCACTGTTTTGAGCTACAGCAAATCCTGTAAGCAACAAAGCAGAAGCCAAAGAGTAGATTTTTTTCATAATATTAAATTTTAATTATAATTATTAGATGGTAAATTTAGTTCATTTCAACCTGAATGACAAGCTATCAACTAATAATTTCTTCAATTCTCTACGGCTCAATCTACCTGAGGCAAGTCATATCAGGTATTTCAAAATTTGATTAGTTTTGTGATACTAATTTAATCTTGACAAAAATGAAAAAATTAATTTTCGCAACTTCAATTATTATTGCGATTTCGGTATCATCTTGTTGTGGTTGTGATGATGACGTAGTAGTAACAAATGGTCATGGGCATGATTCAACCGTTGTGGAAGAATCTCATCATGAAGAAGAAACTTTATTAGCTTTTGACGGAGTTGACAAAGGGGACTATGTACTATATGGTCATTCAGAAATCACGCCTGATAGTGCAAAATCAGTAACAGACATGATGACTGAAATGCAAACGAAGGGAACATTTAATGATAAAGTTTCTGTAAAAATTTCATCTGTATGCATGAAAGCGGGTTGCTGGATTAAAATAGATGATGAAAAAGGTGGAACTATTCATGTTTTCTTCAGAGATCATTTTACAATTCCAATTGAAACTCCAATCGGAACAGAAGCGGTTCTTTATGGTTCTTTAATTGTAGATACTTTATCAATAGATTTTCAAAAACATTTGTTGGATGATGCAAAAGAGGCAGGTGAAGAAATTCCTCAGTCAGAATATGATGCTATTACTGAAGATAAAATTGAAACGACGTTTGATTGTGAATCAATTCTTGTAAAAAAAGGAGCGCACTAGAATAAAATTTAATTGAAAAAAATCCCGCCGACAAAAATGTTAAGCGGGATTTTTTTTCAAGTATTTGGTCTTTTGGAAGAATGTTATACCATTACTTAGATCAAATTAGTCCAAAGGACAATTTGGACTTAGTAATGTAAATGCCGATATAGAAGCTGTTTGAGTTCAATATCTATTTTGATATTGGACTAATACAGATACCGTATCGGTATTATTTCGAACAAAGTGAGAAATCTCATTGCCTCTACCATGACCATCATCGAAGCCACTTTTAATCATAACGAGATTTCTCAATGCACTGCGTTCCCTTCGAAATGAGAGTTTACCAATCAGCGTTTTTGATTTCTCTCTTCGTTCGAAATGACAGCGCTCAAATCAACGTTTTTGACATTGCGCGTCTTTCGAAAATTACAGGTTATAGAATAACCGTTTTGTCAAATTTTATTTCACCTCTGTTGTCAATGAAATTTCCTTGACTTTGCTTTTGATGTTTGAATAAATTTTTAACTGTTTAACTGTTAATCCTGATAAGGTTTTTGTATCCAAAACAATTTTTATAGATGTTGATTCGCCAGGTTTTAAAATCATTGAGCCAATTGAATAAGATAAGCATTCGCATTCTGATTCTATTTTATCAATTACCAAATCCATATCACCGGTATTGGTGAAAGTAAATTCGTACGTGAGCACATTACCTTTTACAGAAGCACCAAAATCATGCACCTCTTTTACAAATTTCATTTCGGCATAACTTGAATCTTTTTTGACAAGACTAACACTTTGAATTTCTATTTTTCGTTCCAACGCCGCTTTGCGACTGTAGACAGAATTTTTTTGATCATTGACGTTATCACTAATTAAAATATCCGCGGTATATTCTCCAAAAGGAATTTGAACAAAAGTTAAACTGCCACCATTTGCAGCCGTTCCATTCAAGTAAGGAATAAATTCTCCGCTTCCATATTCTCTTAAATAATTTAATAAACTTGAAATTCTTCTTTTGGTTAGACTTACATTATAATCTGTTTTCGCGAGCGGGCTTGCAAATCCTTTAATTGTTACTTCAATATCATAACCTTTGTTTAATTCAATAATTAAAAGACGCGTAAATTCTTGTAAATCCAAAACGCCTTGTTCAACATATTGGGTAAAAAAATCATCAATATCTTCTTTTGCTTCTTCGGCTGCATCGCCTGTTAAATCTCCAGAATATTCTTTGTGATAAGTTGGTTTCAATTTAATGTACTCACGATAAGTGGACATGTAATTTAAATTCGTGACGGTATCTTTATTTCTAGGATTTGGTTCGTCGTTGTGGAAATAAAGCACAACAGGTAATTTTTTATTCAAATCTTCAAGCGACTCAAAACGATTTGGAATTGGTGGAATTTTAGGTAGACCAGCAGCAAAAATATCATTGCAACAAGTTGGATTTTTTGCATAGTTAACACCTACTCTATTACTTGAGAAATAATATTTTCCATCGGATGGATGAATCACCAAATAAGTATCATTCTGTGCAGAGTTTATTGGAATACCAACATTTTGCGGGTTGGTAAAATTCATATTACTATTTAGCGCCCAAAAAATATCTTGACCTCCAAAACCTGAATGCCACGACGAACTAAAATAAAGTTTGTTTTCGATGATATCATAATAAGGCGTAATATCATCATCCGGTGTATTGATTTCTGGTCCAAGATTTTTAGGCAATGAATACTTATTTCCATTTGATACAATTGTGTACCAAATATCAAGTCCACCGTAATTGTGTTTTATGGTGGAGCAAAAAAACAAAACTTCTTTTCCATCAATCATAGCACAATGCGGCATTGTTGAAATAAAACCTTCTTCATTAATAATATCGCCTAAACTATCAATATCTGTAATTTTACTTCCTTCCACTTTACCTACAAAAATTTTACATTCATAAGCAGAGTTGCAACGCGAAAAATAAAATCGTTTACCATCTGGACTGAAAGAACCGTTTGCACTGTTCAATCCGTCCTGATAAATATCATCTAAACGCACTACATTATTAAATAGGCTGTCTTGTTGTTCGGCCGAATAAATTTGAAGCGAATATTCTTGCGAATAAATTTCTTCAACAAAATTTATTGAATCTGCTTTTAAAGAAGTGTAAAATAATTTGTTGTTGTGAAAAAACGGTGCAAATTCTGCATCCTTTGTATTTACAGGTTCAGGAAGATGTTCCAAAATTAAATCACTAGTATCACGACAAGCTTTTGATGCCCAAAGACAACTTTTCATTTCTTGTTGTGATTTCAAATACAAATAACCTTCGCGCTCTTTTTTATAAACTTTTTTTGCTTCTTTCCAATGTTCTAACGATGCTAAATATTTACCGTTTATGTGTTGCATGGTGGCCAACCAAAAAATACTCATGGGATAAATTTTCGAAGCCTCTTTGGCAAAAACTTTTTGATAATAAAATTCTGCCTTCGGATAATCTTTATATAACCTCAACGCCTCTGCATACTTCCATAAAACCTCTACCGAATTTGAATCAATCAACATGGCTTTTTGATAGTAAGTGATAGCATAATAATAATCTCCTTCCACCATTTTCTGGTCGGCAAATTCAATCATTTGAGTAAACGATTGTGATTGAGCTGAAAAAGAAAAAAAGAATATCAGTACGAAAAAAAATCGTGCAAATCGTGGTGGGAATTTTAGATTAAAAATTAAATTTAGTTTCACAAATTTTGATCTCATTTATAAATAATCGGGACAAATGCGATGACCGATATCTTTTGGTTTAAATAAATGCAAAACATATTGTACTGAAAACTCTATACCTCCGCGCACATTACTTGCAGGCACTAATTTAGAAACATTAAAATCATAGCTTATTCCTGCAATCCAATCATTGTAATAAAGCCCAAACACGATGTTTGCAGCATCGCGATTTCTGAACCAAATTCCGCCGTAAGGCGCAAGGTATTCGCCTTTTTTATCAAGCATAACATATCGAATATTTGAACCAAAAACAATCTCTTTGTACTTGCCTTGAATTTGAACAAAAATACCCGGTTGCAAATCCCATTCAAAATTTAAATCATAATTTCCTTTTGCGTGGAACATATATCGACGATCTCTTTTTATTAAATCATCACCATATAAACTTTGTTTCATTTGTGGAATATTGAACATGCCTATTCCGGCTATAATTTCTTTTCTGTAGGACGGTCGGTAAGCATACATTATACCAAGATTTAAAACAAATCCCGTTTTTTTATTGGCTCCAAAAACTTCCATATTTGCCAAAGTCGGGTCGTAATAAAAACCATTAAACTGATTATCAAAATTCAATTTTGAAAAATCGATGTTGCGATGATTTATGCCAAACTGAACACCACCAGTTATTGAATGCATAGAATCATTGTCTAAAAATAATTGATACGCAGTAGACACGTTAAATTCAATTGTTCTGTAATTTCCATCGCCAGCTACATCATGAAATAAATTTACCGCATGATACATTCCGGGTAAAATATATTCTTCTTTGTTTTCTGCAGATAACGCAATTGTGTTGTAAGGCCGTGATACTGATTTCCATTGCATACGTTGATTCCCCGTAAAACGCCACTCACCATTAAAATCGCCAGTTAAAGCGGGGTTGAGATAAATAGGATTCATGTAAAATTGAGAGAAATGAATATCCTGCGCAAAGGTGAGCGACGAAAAAATCAAGAAAAATATGAACAGAATTTTTTGCATTATTTACCGCATTAAAGTGATATTGCCTTTAATAAGATTTTCTTGACCGTCAAAACAAACGGCACGCAAATGATAAACGTAAACATCAGGGTCAAGTAACTTACCTTTAAAGGTTCCGTCCCATCCAATTGTTTGATCAGTCGTTTCAAAAACAAGTTCGCCCCAACGGTCAAAAATCTTGAAATCAATTTCTGTCAAATTTAAACCACGCACAAAAACTTTGTCGTTGATATTATCTGCATTTGGAGAAAATGCATTCGGTACAAAAATGTATACATCACCACAAATAAATTCGTATGTATAAACCGTAACTTGTGTTTTTACGGAACAAGTTCCCTGCGTTATAGTAACCTCATAAGTTGTTGTTTCATCTACTGTAGCTGTTGGAGATTGTAGAAGTGGATTATTTAGACTAAGCGGAGGAAACCAAAAATAGCTGCTACCTGAAGGGAATGCTTGCAATACGCTTGTTCCACCGGCGGGAATTGTATCAGGCGTTGCTGTTGCAAAAACAGTAGACGGATCAATATTGACTACCGTTACCCAAACCGAATCCGTAAACGTACAGCCTAAATCAGTAGTTGCAGTTACATAATAATACATGGAAGTTGAAGGATCACCAACAGCTGTATTTGCGGTTTCAGAAATCAAACTACTATCCGGCGACCAATTAAATGTCATGTTTACTGATGGAACTAAATTTTCGGCATGAAGAAAAACAGTTGTTCCAAAACAAATAGTTGTATCACCCATTAGTTCAACTGCACCATCAACAAATAATATTTGAACCGAATCAACAATATCACACAAAGGCCATCCGTTTGTTGCTGTAACGTAATAGGTAGATGAAATACTTGGGTTAACAGTGATAACGGAATCCATTGCGCCTGTGCTTAACGGACTGGAAAAATCATCGTCATCATCCCAAATAAAACTTGTTGCAGTGCCAAAAGAATTTGCAATTAAATCAAAACTAGAAGCGGCACAAATAATTGTATCGTTGGTAATAGCTAATACTAATGCTTCATAAACTGTTACTACTTTTACGGCCGTATCAGTCAAATTACAAATTGTATCAGTAATGGAAAGATAAATATTATATGTGCCCGGATTAGTAAATAAAATTTGCGGGTTGGCACCTCCACTCAAAACAATTGCTTCTGGAGGAAATGACCAAACAGAATTTAAGGTATCATTACTTTCGTTATCTAAATCCAACGTCAACGGTGCACAACCGGTTAACTGACTTATTTCAAAATCTGCAATCGGAACAATTTCAAAATCAAATTTAAAAACAAGGTTGTTGCAATTGTTACTGTTATTTGTACTTGACCATGCACCCGGAGTTGTAGGGAAATCGCTATTTGCGCCACAACCACAACAAACGGATTGGTAAACAACGCCAAACTTATCAAAGCGCGATGTTCCGCCATCTACATGTTCCTGCGCTAAATTTCCACCTAAATAGGAACCATATAGCATGCTTGCTGCATCTCTTTCCAAAACAAATAAATAAAAATCAAAACCATTTGCTGGAACCGGTTGAAAGGCATCCGTAGAAACAGGCATACCACTCAGCGGCGTTGGTTGAAGAATATTTGCGCCCCATCCGCTGACATAAACATTTCCGCAAACATCCACCAAAAATGCCGACGGAGAAATATTGGGTGCGCCATTTCCGTTTCCGAAAACAGTGGCATAATCAAGCGCAGATAAATCAGGAATTAATTTTTGAATAAATTGTCCGCTTCCAGGGTTTGAATAAGCAGCATTAAAAACAGGCATTGCTCCGTTTGAAACACCCACCAGATAAACATTATCCCACCTGTCTATCTCAACAAAAATTGCTTGATCATAAGTTGCTGTTCCGATATAGCAAGAGCGAATCAACGTGCTGCCATCAGGAGAAATTTTGGCAACATATCCGTCCGTTTTACCGCCGATGTATGCCGGATTCATTGCTCCTGTTGTCATTTGTAAATTGGAGGAAGAAGTTCCGCCGGCAATTAAAATATTAAAACTGGAATCTATTTTTACCGAGTAACAAGCGTCGTTATTAGTACCACCGTAATAAGTAGACCAAAGTAATGTTGAGAAATCTGCTGATAATTTAAAAACTATTCCATCTTGCTGACCACCAATAACCGATTGAAAACTATTCAACACAGGGAAATTTGTTGAACGTGTGCTTGATGCGATCATGATGTTGTTATTGGAATCCAACATAATTTCACCGCGAAACTGATCTCCATAATTAGAAGTAAGCGAATCGTACGACGCAACACTATTATAAATTCCACCGGCGATACGATAATTGACACCGTCGTTTGCGTTTCCGCCAACGTACGTGGAACCCAACAACATGGTTCCGTCTTCACTTAATTTTGTGACATAAATATCTGTTCCTTGATTGGTAAAATAAACACCGTTGTAATAATAATTTGAGTTGGCTGTTCCTCCTGCATGCGTTGTTTGATAGGCATTCATTAAAGGAAAATCGGTGCTCGAAGTTGCACCGTATAAATAGACGTTATTGGAAGTATCACAAATTAAACTGTGTACTGTTTCAGTTCCTTGAGATGCTCCACCACCACCAACAAAATTTGTCCAAAGCATGGCCGTTCCATCTGCCGAATATTTTGAAATGAATACATCCGTAATTCCATAATTTGCAGGAATTGGATTGACAAGTACAAAGTTGGGCGAACTGTTCCACGCAGGACCGGTAAGAGGGTATGCATTTCCGAAAATGATTCCGCCGGTGTAGGCTTTACCATCGTATGCGTAGGTGGCGGTCATTCCAAAATTATCAGAAACGGCACCATTATAAGTTGCAAAAATCAGCACTGGATCAATAATTAATTCCAACGTCTTGTCGTAATCACCCAATTCAAAACTAACAGTGTGGTGATTAGACAAAACAAAATTACATGTCACTTCAATAATTTTTCCGTTTCTAATTTGATAGGCGTATGGTTTTTCTTCGGTCAATTTTCCGATGGATGTTTCAATTACAAGTGTGCCTTCCTTTGAAATCTTTATTTTTTCTTGTCCTTGATACTTTATTTTTATCAGAGATGCATCAATACTCGGTGCCACATGAAATTCATATTTCAGATCCTGATCTTTTTCAAGGTAAAGCAGATTAATTCCAGTATAGATTTCATTGTAAGTAACGTGACTATAACCATGCATTTTGGTCGCCCATTTTTTTGAATCATTCCCTAAAAAAAAGTTGTAATATTCTGTTGAAGGATATTTGTGCTCGGTTGTAAAATCTTTATTTGCTCCTACAAATTCAGCATACAGCAAATGTTGTTTAATCAATGTATCATCCAAATTGTCTGAGTGCTCGTGATGTATTCGCTCGGGGCCTGAAGCATCTATAAATTGATAAAGTACACCGGTTTTTTCAAGCCAAATCTTTCCACCCGGCAAATCAGCTCTATATAAAACGCCATCAGGCCACTGTCCGCCGTTCTGAATAAATTTGTATGACCCTGTTGGATGGTCGGTATCTTGCGCCGTTATTGATGTTGAAATCAATACAACAGACAGTAAGGCAATATTATAGTTGAAACGCATCATTGCAAGGTAATAAAATTAAACGAATTGCTTTAAATATATAACGACAATGAGGTGCTGAAAGTTGTTTTGTAAGAAATCAACTATCAAATTCTATTTGATAAGCAGCTATACAAAAATTCTAAACCCTAAAATCAACAGGTACATTTTTGTCCACTTGAAACATATATCTAAAAATTAGGTACATTTTTGTCTATTACACCCAATTTCTCAAAAAGTTAAATCTTCCAAATCCTTTATTCGACTTCTGTCTCAAACCAAACGTTCATCGACTTCTAAAAGATTAAACCCTTCCGCTTTTCAATACATAAACGTTTCAACCTTTCAACTTAAAAACCCTTCAACCTTTCAATCAAAAAACTCTTCAACTAAAAAAAGCCATTAACCAAAAAAGCTTACCATCGTTTATCGTATCAAAAATCTATCTACATTTGCCTAGTTTCACGTAAAAAAACTAAACCTATGTCAGTAAAATACAAAGCTCAGATTGATGAGTTTATGAAAAAAGTAAAAGCGAAAAATGGCAATGAGCCAGAGTTTTTACAAGCAGTACATGAAGTTGCAGAAGCAGTTATCCCGTACATTGCAGACAAACCAAAATATGCAAAAGCAAACATTTTGGAGCGAATCGTTGAGCCGGAAAGAACTATTATGTTCCGCGTTTCATGGATTGATGACAAAGGAAATATTCAAGTAAACAGAGGTTACCGTATTCAGTTCAATTCTGCTATTGGGCCATACAAAGGTGGATTTAGATTTCACCCAACTGTTACACTTTCAGTTTTAAAATTCTTAGGATTTGAACAAACTTTCAAAAACTCTTTAACAACATTGCCAATGGGTGGTGCAAAAGGAGGATGCGATTTTGATCCTAAAGGAAAATCAGATAATGAAGTAATGCGTTTTTGCCAATCATTTATGACAGAAGTTTTCCGTCACATTGGTGCTAATACGGATGTACCTGCGGGTGACATTGGTGTTGGTGGACGTGAAATTGGTTTCTTGTTTGGTCAATACAAAAGATTGGCGAACGAATTTACAGGTGTATTAACCGGTAAAGGAAGAAACTGGGGTGGATCATTGATTCGTCCGGAAGCTACAGGTTACGGTACAGTTTACTTTGCTGAAGAAATGTTGAAAACCAAAAAAGATTCTTTCAAAAAGAAAACGGTTGTGGTTTCAGGTTCAGGTAACGTTGCTCAATATGCAATCGAAAAAGCAAATCACTTAGGAGCTAAAGTTGTTACAGTTTCAGATTCTGACGGATACATTTATGACCCAGCTGGAATTGATGCTAAGAAATTAGAATTCATCATGGAGTTGAAAAACGTTAAACGTGGTAGAATTGAAGAATATGCTAAAAAATTCAAAGGTTCTAAATTCGTAAAAGGAAAAACACCTTGGGAAGTAAAATGTGATATTGCATTGCCTTGCGCAACTCAAAATGAATTAGACGGAAAAGCAGCTGCAACTTTATTGAAAAATGGTTGTAAATGTGTTGCTGAAGGTGCTAACATGCCTTCAACTCCAGAAGCAATTGCAGCATTCCACAAAGCTAAAATTTTATTCTCGCCAGGTAAAGCTTCTAACGCAGGTGGTGTTGCAACATCAGGTTTAGAAATGTCTCAAAACTCTTTACGTTTGTCTTGGACAGCGAAAGAAGTGGATGAGCGTTTACACAATATCATGATTTCAATTCACGAAGCATGTGTGAAATTTGGTAAAGACGGAAACTATGTTGACTACGTAAAAGGAGCTAACATTGCAGGTTTCGTAAAAGTTGCCGATTCAATGATTGATCAAGGGGCTGTTTAGTTGCTCTTAATAATTTGTTTTTTACAAATTCTTTTAGAACAATTTAATGCTGAGCTTGTCGAAGCATATTCTTTAAAAGAGTTTCAAAATATAAAAAGGAATTCGAGAAATCGGATTCCTTTTTTTTTAACACGGCTACAATTTTTTCAATACAATGACAACCGAAAAAGATCCGAAAAAGAAAAGTGAAAACCTTACCAGCACAATGCTCATTCTAACAGCTTGTTCAGCTATTGTAATTGAAGTTGTTCACTCGAACCAGAGTGGTGAGCCGCTCAATTCATTTTTTATTGGATGCGGTTTATTGTTGCTTGGTGGAGGAATATATAATTTATTAAAAGCTAAGAATTGACTCTTATTTTGATGGAACACAGATTACGCAGATTGTTTAAGATTAAATATGATAAAATTGAGCTGATGATGTTGCTATTTTATAAAAAAAATCAAAAATTATCATAAAAAATCAGTGTCATCCGCGTTCAATAATTGTGTTTAAAATCACATCCGTTGCTCCTTTTTGAGAATTCATAAACCCCACAACTTTTACATTCATATTTTCATTTTGAAGCTTGGACAAAATCGTCTGAAATTCTTTTGAGTTTGACACAGAAAATCCAATTCCGTTATCAATAAATAATTTTGCTTCTGGAAATTTTTTGTGATGCGTTCCAAAAATAACTGGCACTCCAAAAGATGCCGGTTCTAAAATATTGTGAAGACCCGTTTTAAAAGCACCACCAACGTAGGCAAGGTTTCCATAACTGTATAGATGCATCAACATACCAACATTATCAATCAACAAAATTGTTGAATCCAAATTATCTTGATTCAATTTTGAGTAACGAATAATTTTTTTGTCTTTAAAAAATTCTTCCACTTCTTTTAAATGTGATTCGTCAATTTCGTGCGTGGTTAAAATAATTTTCCAATCGTCTTCTAAATTATTTAATGAGTCAGATACAACTTGCAAATCTTGTAACCAAAGAGAACCACAAACAAAAATTTTATGGTTGTTTGTAAAAGCATCAATTAATGGAAATTTTTGCGCCTTTTCAGCATTTTTCATTACTCGGTCATAACGCGTATCACCTGCTATAACGCTATTAATACCAATAGATTCAAGCAATTTTTTTGATTCAACATTCTGCACAAAAATCCGAGAAATTGATTTTAAAACAGAACGCATATAACCACCATACCATTTAAAAAAAATCTGTTTTTTTCTAAAAACCGCCGACACGGAATAAAGTGGAATTACTCTTTTCTTAGCTTCAAAAATATAGTTGGCCCAAAACTCATATTTGATAAAAAAAATAGCCGTTGGATCTACCAAATTAAAAAACCGTTTTGCATTTTTTTTCGAATCATTTGGAAGATATAAAACCAAATCCGCTAGCTCATAATTTTTTCGAATTTCATATCCAGAAGGAGAAAAAAAAGTGATGACAATTCTGCAGTGTGATTTGTCTTTTAGTGCTTCCATCAATGGTCGCCCTTGCTCAAATTCACCAAGGCTGGCACAATGAAACCAATATGTTTTTGGTATTTGAAATGGAGAATAATCCGCAACAAATTCAGTCTTTGAAAGTTTGGAATTTTGTCCTTTCATAAATCGGGATGACAGTTTGGAATTTTCGTCAGCAAATCGTTCTAATTTTTCCCAACATTCCTTTCTACCATCTACCCATTTTTTCGCCTTAGGATTCCATAATGAAGCAATACGAATACTTAAGAAATAAAGTCTAACACTTATGGAATACAAAATGTGCATTAATCGTAATAGTATTCTTTGGGAGCGCGTTTGTAAATCGGAATCATCCAACCAACTTTAAAACTGTGGAGAAAATCATACTTTAATCCGGGATCTGGTCCTTCCAAATCAAAATTATAATTGCGTACATTATTTGTAAATCCTTGTACAAATTCAAAACCGGCATAAAAATTTAAAAACCGACTATCATGCTGAAATAAATAGCCGATGAATTGTTTTGTTGCAAATCCCATTGTTAAACGGTCGTAGCCTTTCCTGTTATCACCTTCTAACTGTGGAACATCGTCATAAATACTTTCAATTCTAATTTTATGCATTAAATATCCAAAACCAACATTTACCCACAATCCTGAATTAGGGTTATTTCCAAGTCGATTAAAAATATAACCCACTGTACCACTTACATTGGCTCCACGCATTAAAAAAAGAACGGATCCCGGTGTTCCGCCTAACGAAGTTATCGTTCCATAAGAATTTACAACATCGTCAAAAATTTCGGGCTCTTTGAACTGATTACCAAAAATGAATCCACCGTCAAATCCCAATGTCAGATTACTCTCAAACTTATAATGAACATCCAAACCTACCTCACTATTATAACCCCAACGATCGGCCATATCTCCATCCGTTAAATTGAATTTATAGTTAACCCCTGAAATAATCATGTTAATAGAGGAATCCCTCACATTTCTTTGTCCAAAAACAAGAAAAGGCACACAAATCAAACTAATCAACAAAAAGCGCATGTCACAAATTTAAAAAATCCTACCTACCTGAACGATAAATACGCGATTTTATTGGTTATATTCGCAAATATTTTCTTAAAAAACTAACACTCTTAAAATGAAGCCTATTCAAATGGTTGACCTTGCCTCTCAATACGAAGGCATAAAAAACGAAGTCGACCAAGCAATACATAACGTTATCAATACTTCTACTTTTATAAATGGACCTGAAGTAAAGGAATTTCAAAAAGAACTAGAAACTTATTTAGGTGCTAAACATGTTATTCCTTGTGCTAATGGAACAGACGCTTTACAAATCGCATTCATGGCATTAGGTTTAAAGCCGGGTGACGAAGTAATTACATCTGATTTTACGTTTGCCGCAACTGTTGAAGTTGTTGGCTTATTGCAATTGGTGCCCGTAATTGTTGACGTTGACCCTGACACTTTTAATATTTCTGTAGATGCAATTCGAAAAGCAATCACACCAAAAACAAAAGCAATTATTCCGGTTCACTTATTTGGACAATGTGCAGACATGGAGGCGATTTTGAAATTGGCTAAGGAACATAATATTTATGTGGTTGAAGATACAGCACAGGCAATTGGTGCTACTTATACTTTTTCCGACGGTAAAAAAG
>Ga0163144_10014123_pt1 | contig 16599 bp, 9 predicted proteins | sample OliLak19BULKMAT1_FD_123175 | JGI IMG/M metagenome (GOLD analysis project Ga0163144, IMG submission 123175) | Freshwater microbial mat bacterial communities from Lake Vanda, McMurdo Dry Valleys, Antarctica - Oligotrophic Lake LV.19.BULKMAT1 | ecosystem: Environmental > Aquatic > Freshwater > Lake... | reverse complement strand
GCGCTCCAGTTGAGGAAGAACTCGGAGCCGTCCTCGGTGAACCACTTCGGGGAAGTCCACGACCCATTTCCGCTGAACCCGCCCTCCTTTCCCGGCGCGGTCGGCTCCTACGAATCCGCTCCATGGGTTTCGCTGAGGACGCGCATCGGCGCCTGGTCCGCACCAAGGCTCAACTCAATCGAACCTCGGACCGTACCGGCACCGGCCTGCCGCCCGCTTGCGCGGATTCGTACAGTGCCTCGATGACCCTCAAGTTCCCGATCGAATCGTCGATTCCGTAACGAAGGGTGACCCGGCCCTGCGCGGCGTCCGCGAAGTGCTCGACCATCAAGCGATAGTGGTTATCGCCTTTCACCCGGTGAACGACCTGAGGCTCGCGTCCCCGGTACTGGATGATTTCCACTTCATCCGTGCTGTTCACAAAGGTGCCCGAAGACGACGCGATCGCGCCGTCCGTGCCCGCGGCTTCGACGAACTCGCGGCGCTCCATCAGGAATGAGCAGTCGAAATGAGCGGAAACGCCGTTGGCAAAACGGATCGAACCCTGGAGCGCGTTGTCGACGCCCCGCTCATTCCACTGCGCGAACGCCTGCGCCTCTATGGGCTCGGACCGCGCGAGGCGGCGACTCACATCGACGCAGTAGCAACCAAGATCGTAAAGGGCCCCGCCGCCCAATTCGGGAAAGAACCTGATGTTGTCGGTGCTCAGCAGCTTGAACGTGAAGGCGCTGCGGATGATTCGGATTTCCCCCGCGACTGCGCTCGCGACGAGTTCGAACAGCCTCTCGGTTCTGGGGTGGAACCGGTACATGAAGGCCTCCATCAGGGTGACCCGATGGGCGTCCGCGGCGGTCTGCATTTCACGGCATAAGGCGGCGCTCGTAGCGAGAGGCTTTTCGCAGAGGATGTGCTTTCCTTTTTGAGCAGCGCGGATCACCCACTCCGGATGCAGGGAATTGGGTAGCGGGATGTAGACCGCGTCTACCTCGGGGTCGGCCAGCAGGGCGTCATAGGAATCGTAGAAGCGCGGGATCGCGGTCTTTTCGGCAAACTCGCGGGCGCGATCGAGTTCCCGGCTGGCCACGGCGACGACTTCGGCGTTTGACGACGCGTGAATGGCGGGAATGACCTGGTTGCGACCGATGTTCGCCGTGCTGATGACGCCCATCCGCAGCTTCGGCCGGGGCGAAGAGGACGGGTCAGGAGACATCGGGTTCGGCGCCCTCTTCGGCCTTTTTCGGAGCGATGAGACCAAGAGCCTTCATCTTCTTGTAGAGGTAGGAGCGCTCGACTCCCAGCGCTTCGGCAGTCCGGCTCATGTTGCCCTTGCAAAGCTCGTGTTTCCTGGCAATGTAGCGACGCTCAAAGTCCTCGCGGGCGAGCGCCAGGGTCTCGAAATTCCCGAAGGCACCGGCGAACGGCGGCGACGACCCGGCAGGTGCTGCTTCCGGGGTCACGGGTCCTACCGCCGGCAGGTTCGCGGGGATCTCGGAAAGCGGAGCCGATCGCAGCACGCCGAGGTCACTCACTTCCACCACATCGGCCTTCGCCATGATCACGAGGCGTTCGACCATGTTGCGAAGTTCGCGCACATTCCCCGGCCAGTCGTGCGCGGTCAGCATCTCCATGGCCGCGGGTGAATAGTCCTTGATGTGCCGGCCGTACTCCGCCGCGTATTCGCGGCTGAAGTGGCGGACAAGCATGGGAACGTCGGAGCGCCGCTCCCGCAGTGGGATCACATGAATCGGTATGACGTTGAGGCGGAAGTAGAGATCCTCGCGGAAGGTACCCCGGCGGATTTCCTCTTCCAGGCTCTTGTTAGTGGCCGCGATGACGCGCACATCCACGTTCACGCTGGCCGAGCCGCCGACCGGCTCGATCTTCTGCTCCTGAAGGGCGCGGAGGACCTTGGCCTGCGTCTTCAGGGTCATGTCGCCGATCTCGTCGAGAAACAGCGTGCCTCCATCGGCGATCTCGAACTTGCCCTTGCGCGACGCGGTGGCTCCGGTGAACGAGCCCTTGGCATGGCCGAAGAGTTCGCTTTCGATCAGCTCCTCGGGGATGGCCGCACAGTTCACCTCCACGAAGGGACCGCCGCTGCGCAGGCTCTGCCGGTGAATGCCTCGGGCCACCAGTTCCTTGCCGGTGCCGTTCTCGCCGGTAATGAGGACGCGACCGTTGCTTGGGGCCGCCTGGGCGATGATCCCGAGCAATTCCTTGATTGCCTCGCTTTCGCCCACGATCTGATGTTTGTGCTCAACCTCGGCTTTGAGGGCGCGCACCTCCTGCTCCAGCTTTCGGCGGCGCAGAGAGTTCGAGACGGCCAGCAGGATGCGCTCGAGAGAGAGCGGCTTCTCAATGAAATCCGCGGCCCCCAGGCGCACCGCCTTCACCGCGGTCTCGACGGTTCCGTGCCCCGAGATGACCACGACGGGAAGGTCGGGATCGACGGCCTGCATGCGGGAGAGGGTCTCGATTCCGTCGATCCCCGGCAGCCACACATCGAGCAGCGCCAGTTCGTAACGATTCGATTCAACCGCCTTCACCCCGGCTTCGCCGGTTTCGACCGCATCGACCCTGTACCCCTCGTCGCTAAGGATGCCCGAAAGCGAGGCCCGAACTCCCGCTTCGTCGTCGACTATAAGGATGCGTTCGCGCATGAAGTTCGCGATGCTATCAGCGATTTTGTGTCCAACGAGCCACAATAGAGAGAGCGACCACGCGGCCGGCTGGCACGGTTCGCCCAAACGCTCCAACCGATTCGGGTAGTCTTCCGTCCCAAGCAGTAAGGAACCTCCCATGCAAACACAATCACTTCAATTATTTGTAGCCATCGGCCTGTCCGCGTTGCTCGCCGCTCCCACTACCGCGCAAAACTGGCCCTCTTTTCGGGGTCCGTTCGCTCGAGGCGTCGCGGACCAACAGGACCTTCCCACCGACTGGGACGTGAAGACGGGCCGAAACATCCGCTGGAAGGCCGAGGTGCCGGGCCAGGGCCACTCAAGCCCGGTGGTTTGGGGTGACAAGCTCTTCGTGACCTCGGCGATCCGGGAAAACCCGCCCGCCCTCAAGCTGGGCGACAGCGGCATCGGAATGGCGGACGACAAGATCCCGCACACCTGGCGGATCTCCTGCATCAACGCGAACGACGGAAGAGTCCTCTGGTCAAAAGAAGTGCATTCGGGCGTGCCTCGGGCCACCCGACACGTGAAATCGAGCCAAAGCAATGCCACACCGGTCACGGATGGAAAAACCGTGGTGGCGATCCTCGGCTCGGAGGGCGTCGCGGCCTTCGACATGCAAGGAGAGCTCAAATGGCGGGCGGATCTGGGCGTTTTGAACCCCGGCCTCTACGGGGATCCCACATCCGAGTGGGGCTACGCGAGTTCCCCGGTCATCTTTGAGGATCGCGTCATCATCCAGGTGGATCGCCACCAGGATTCGTATCTCGCCGCGTTCGATCTCGCCACCGGAAAGAAGCTCTGGAACGTGCCGCGGGTCGAGCGACCGGTGTGGAGCACGCCCACGTTGCACACCGCGGGATCCCGCACCGACCTCATCGTGGTCGGGGGTGAATATGTGCGCGGCTACGACCCGCGCACCGGAGCCGAGCTTTGGAAGTTCAAGGATCAGGCTGAAGTGAAAACGCCCACGCCGTTCGTGGCCGACGACATGATCGTTTTCTCGGGCGGCTATCGCGGGCGGCCCATCTTCACGATTAAGACGGGAGCCAAAGGGGATGTATCCGAGCCCGAGAATGCGAAGACCGGCGCCTGGCTCGCCTGGCGAACGGAAGCGGGCGGGCCTTACACCACCACTCCCCTCGCCTACCAGGGGGTTCTTTACGCGGTTCGCGACGAAGGGATCCTCGGAACCTACGATCTGAAGACCGGCGGTCTCCTCTTTAGAGAGCGCACCAGCGCCACCCACTCGGCGTCGCCGGTAGCGAGCGACGGGAAGGTCTATATCGCGGCCGAAGGTGGCGAGGTGATCGTGCTCAAAGCCGGCCGGACGTTCGAGATTCTGGCGCGGAATGACATGGGCGCGCCCCTCATGGCAACACCGGCCATCGCGAACAAGACCCTGTTCATCCGCACGCCGGGCGCCGTGTACGCGATCAGCGCACTGTCTGGATCGAAGACGGCAGCGCGTTAGGAGTCCGCGCGGATCGCCCCCAAGGCCCGCTCTCGTTCCAGCATACTCATCAGCGCCTCCGGTTCGTCACACCGCCGCAGGTATCCTTCCGCACCCCGGCCGGCCCGGCGATCCGCGCGACCTTCCAAGATCGCGCGCGGCCGGTTCACGGTGGTTCGCCGGCGAATTATGACGATGGGTGTCATATATCGACGGCTAGCCTCCCGGGATTGAATTTCGAGGAACAACCCTCGTCAACGAAGGAAACCGCAGCCATGACTCTCCGTCCCGGGGCCGAAGCGTCAAACGACGCCGCCACCACTGAAACCGCCCGACCATCCCATCGAGGCCCACGGTCCCTGCTGCTGAGCGGGCTCTTCCTGGCCGGATGCGGCGGAACCCCTCAAGGGGGGCCCGGGGGCCCGGGGGGCGGCATGCCGCCAACTGCGGTCGAGGCAGTCATCCTGGCTGAGAAGCCGGTCGAGCAGACCACCGAGTTCGTGGCCTCGGTGAAGTCTCGACGTTCCTCCACAATTCAGCCGCAGGTCGAAGGCTTCATCACCCGCATCGCAGTTCGTTCCGGCGCTCGGGTGAGTGCCGGGACCACGCTCTTTGAGGTGGATTCAGCACCCCAGGAGGCCATGCTCGCTTCTCAACAGTCGATTCGCGCGGCCCGAATGGCCGAGGTCGAATACGCGCGGCAGCAGGCGGCCCGCACTCGGAAGCTGTTCGACGCCGGTGCCGCGTCCCAGCGTGACGCCGAAGAGGCGGACACCGCGCTGCGTTCGGCCGAGGCCCAGCTAAAAGCGGTCGACGAACAAGTCCGCGAGCAACGGGCCCAACTCGGCTACTACCGGGTGAAAGCCCCGGCGGCGGGCGTGGTGGGCGACATCCCGGTGCGGGTGGGCGATCGAGTCACCCATTCCACTGTGCTCACCAGCCTCGACGACAACAGCGGGCAGGAAATCTACGTGAGCATTCCGGTATCGCAGGCGAAAGACCTCAAGACCGGCCTCCCGGTGCGCATCATGAACGACGCCTCTGAGGTGATCGCCACCAACCGAATCTCCTTCGTCTCTCCGAATGTGGATGACGCCACTCAGACCATCCTGGTCAAGGCGACGGTGGTTGAAGGACGCGGGACGTTCCGCGCCGATGAGTTCATCCGGGTGCGCGTGGTCTGGCGCGCCGACCCCGGGCTGACCGTGCCCGTCACCGCCGTGTCTCGCGTGAACGGCCAGTACTTTGCTTTCGTGGCCGAGAAAAGCGACGCGGGCCTGGTGGCCAGGCAGCGCGCGGTGACCCTGGGCGACATCATCGGCAACGCCTATGTGGTGCGCAGTGGCCTGAAGGCGGGCGAGCAACTCATCGTCTCCGGCCTGCAGAAGATCGGTGACGGCGCTCCGGTCAGCATCGCGGCTGCTCCGCCCACTCCCGACCCCCCCACTCCCGAACCGACGAAGGACTCGTAGGCCATGCTCTCTGACGTCTTCATCCGGAGGCCCGTCCTCGCGACGGTCTGTTCGCTCCTCATTATTCTCGCGGGCGCGGTCTCGATCCCGACCCTGCCGATAGCACGCTACCCCGACCTCGCCCCTCCGTCGCTGACCGTGAACGCCTTTTACACGGGCGCCAACGCGCAGGCGGTCGAAAGTGCGGTGACCACTCCCCTCGAGCAGGCCATCAACGGTGTCGAAGGAATGAAGTACATCACCTCCTCAAGCACCAACAGCGGCTTCTCGACCATCAACGTCACCTTCGACATCGACCGCGACATCGATCTTGCCGCGGTTGACGTGCAGAACCGCGTGAACCAGGCCCTCGGACGCATGCCCGCCGAAGTCCGCACCAACGGCATCACGGTCATGAAGAACACCACGGGCTTCATGGGCGGTATGGGCTTCTTCTCGATGGACAACCGGTACACGAGCCAGTTCATCAGCAACTACATCGACCTGTACATCCGCGACGCGATCAAACGCGTGCCCGGCGTGGGCGATGTGATGATCTTCGGTGAACGCAAGTTCGCCATGCGCTTGTGGCTCGATCCTGGCAAACTCGCGGGCCGGCGCATCACCGCGGCCGAGGTAGTGGGGGCTCTGCGCGAGCAGAATGTTCAGGTCGCGGCGGGGGCCCTGGGCGACGCGCCTTCCGCGGCCGATCAGGCCTTCACCATCAGTGTGCGCGCGATGGGGCGCCTCGCCGAGGTTCCCGATTTCGAGAACGTGGTCATCAAGGCCGGCCGCGACGGTGCGATGGTGCGGATCAAGGACGTGGGCCGGGTGGAACTGGGCGCTGAGACCTACGCCTCGGTCCTGCGCTTCATGGGTCTCGAGGCCCAGGGTATCGGCGTCACTCTGCTCCCCTCCGCCAACGCCCTCGATGTCTTCGACGGTGTCTCCGCCGAGATGGCCAGGCTCGAGAAGAGCTTCCCGCCCGGTCTCGAGTGGCGAATGGCCTTCGACAACGTCACCGTGGTGCGCGAGTCCATCACCGAAGTGGTGAAGACCCTCGCGGAAGCGATCGTCCTGGTCATCCTGGTGATGTTCCTGTTCCTGCAGAACTGGCGCAGCACCCTCATCCCCGCCATCACCATCCCGGTATCTCTCATCGGCACCTTCGCGTTCATCAAGCTGTTCGACTTCTCGATCAACACCCTCACCCTGTTCGGCATTGTCCTCGCCACCGGCATCGTGGTCGACGACGCCATCGTGGTCATCGAGAACATCGAGCGGCACATGAGTGAATTCAAAAAGTCGGCACGACGAGCGTCCATGGACGCGATGCGCGAGGTCTTCGGCGCGGTCATCGTCATCGGCCTCGTGCTGGTCGCGGTGTTCGTACCGGTGGCGTTCTTCCCCGGTGTCACGGGACGGCTCTACCAGCAGTTCTCGTTGACCATCGCGTTCGCGGTAGTGCTCTCCGTCTTCAACGCCATTACCCTGACTCCCGCACTCTCCGCCCTGCTCCTCGACAAAGAGAGCCACACCCACGGACGATTCTTCACCGGATTCAACCGGATGGTCGACCGCTTCACCGAGGCCTATGTTCGGGTCGTTCGACGGGCGTTGAGTCTGCGCGCGGTCATCATCGTATTGTTCGCAGGCGGTCTGCTCGCGACCTGGGGCGTGTACCGGGTTGTGCCTTCGGCCTTCGTGCCCGAAGAGGACGAGGGTTACTTCATGGCCCTGGTTCTCGCCCCCGCGGGCGCCTCGCTCGAATACTCGACGGGCATCGCGAAACAGGCCGAGCAGATCCTGGCCGCCGATCCCGACGTTCGGGCGGCATTCTCAGTGATGGGCTTCAGCTTCTCGGGAGCCGCACCCAACAACGGCATGATCTTTGTCAATCTGAAAGAGTACGCGGACCGCCCCGGCCCCGAACATTCACTGAACGCGGTGCTGAACCGGCTCCGCGGACCCTTGTTCTCGATCCCGGGCGCGATCGTGGTGGCTTTCCCTCCACCGGCCATCGAGGGTCTGTCGACCTTCGCCGGCTTCCAGTTCCAGTTGCTCGACCAGACCGGCTCTCCCTCGGTCGACGGCCTCGCCGCGGCCATGAACGGCCTGATCGGCCAGGGCACGCAGGACGGGCGGGTGCAGAGTCTCTTCAGCAGCTTCCGCGCCGACGATCCGCAACTCGTCGTGGATATCGACCGCGACAAGGCACGAAGCCTGGGCCTCCCGCTGAGCGAGGTTACCGATGCCCTTCAGGTGTTCCTGGGTTCGCAGTATGTGAACGACTTCGACTTCAACAACCGCGCCTATCGTGTTTACGTGCAGGCGGATCAGCAGTTCCGCGCGAATCCGTCTTCGCTGCTCCAGCTCTACGGACGGGCCGTCAACGGCCAGATGATCTCGCTCGACTCGGTGGTCTCGGTGCGCGAAACCACGGCGCCCCAGGTCATCAGCCACTTCAACCTGTTCCGTTCGGCGGAAATCACGGGCAGCCCCGGCCTGGGTGTGAGTTCGGGTCAGGCCATCGCCGCGATGGAAGAGTTCGCGTCGAAGCTGCCCACCGGGTTCACGTTTGCGTGGGCGGGCCAGTCACTGGAAGAAATTCAGGCGGGCTCCCAGGCCGCGAACATCTTCGCTTTGAGCGTGGTCCTTGTCTATCTCGTTCTCGCCGCGCAGTATGAGTCGTTCGTCCTCCCCTTCATCATTCTGCTCGGGGTTCCCCTCGCGGTGCTGGGCGCCCTCTCGGCGCAATGGGCGCGCGGATTCACCAATGACGTCTTCTGCCAGGTGGGCCTGGTCCTGCTGATCGGCCTCGCCGCGAAGAACTCGATCCTCATCGTCGAGTTCGCCGAACAGTTACGGGAACGCGGGTACTCCATTGTGGACGCCGCCGTGGAATCGGCGCGCATCCGTCTGCGGCCGATTCTGATGACGTCGTTCGCGTTCATCCTCGGCGTCTTGCCGCTGGCCCTCGCCACCGGTGCGGGTGCCGGGGCCAGGAACTCGATCGGCACCACCGTCGCGGGCGGGATGGTGGCCTCCACCTTCCTGTCCATCATCTTCATCCCCGTGCTCTACGTGGTGATCCGAACCCTCGCTCCGGGCCGGGGTCGCCGCTCGCACGACGAGGACCAGGAGACGACACCAACCACCGGGGGACATGGTCCGAGTACGGCGGGCGTCGCTCTTCTGATCATCCTCTCTCTGGTGACCCAAGCGGGGGCGCAGACTTTGGCCGAAACTCCCGTCGAGACGGTGACGTTCGAGCAGGCGGTGGCTCGGGCGATCGAGAAAAACCCGACCGTGCAGATCGCCGCGTCGAACATCCTTCGCGCCCAGGGACTGATGCAGCAGATCCGCTCGGGCAGCCTGCCGCGTCTGAGCGGAAGCATCAACAACACAACGCTCGATCAGGCCTTCGGGTTCGACGGCAACGTCGTCCAGCCGAGGAATCAGTGGACCTTCGGCCTGTCCGCCTCGGTGCCGTTGCTCGCCGCGGCCCAATGGGCGGCGAAAGCCCAGGCCCAGGATCGCGTCGAGGTCGCCCGACTTTGGGCTGCGGACACCCGTCGTCAGGTGGCGGCGAGTGCGGCCGCTGCCTACCTCGCGGTGATTGCTCAGAAACGCCTGGTGGCGGTGGCCGAGCGTTCGGTCGATACCGCCCGCGCCCAGTTCGACTACAACCGCAAACGTCGCGAGGGCGGCCTGGGCAGCAGGCTCAACGAGCTTCGTTCCGGACAGGTGGTGTCCTCCGGCGAAACCCTGGTGGAAACCTCCCGACTGGGCCTTCGACGCGCGCAGGAGGCGCTTGGGATTCTGCTTGCCGAAAATGGACCGATCGATGTCGCCTCCGAGCCGTCCTTCGATACCGCACCCCAAGACATCACCGACGGATGGATGACCGCCCGAACGGACCTGGCGCTTCTGATCTCCGAGCAACGCGCGGCGCAGAATGTCCTGAAGGGAAGTTCGAAGGACTGGTGGCCCACGCTGAAGATGACGTTTGACCCTCAGTACGTCACCCCGGCCGGCCTCTTCCAACCGTCCAAGACCTGGCGGCTTGGTTTTGAACTGTCGCAGACCATCTACAACGGGGGCGAGCGCAAAGGTGTGCAGCAGGTGCGGCAGGCCGACGCGCAGGCCACAGACTTCGCTTTGGCCCAGCGGCAGATCCAGGCCCGGGCCGAAATCCGGAACGCCCGGAGCGCCGTGGACGCTTATAGCCGCGCCCTTTTAAGCGCAAGGCTCGCGGCCGAACAGGCGAACGAGGTTCTCAAAATCACCATCACCGCGTTCGATGCGGGGGCTTCCACGAACATCGAGGTCATAGAAGCGCAGCGCACCGCGCACGATGTCGAAACTTCACTCGCCCAGGCGGAAGACTCGCTCCGGCAGGCCCAGTTCGAACTGCTGGTGGCGCTGGGACGGTTCCCGAACTAGCGAGCCTGGGTGCTGAAAAACCTCAGCACCCATCTGACGAGTCGTCACCGGGCCCTTCTGGCCTCGGTCTATCTCGAGGTTGATCGACGTGCCCGGTGTCAGGGAGTGGTAGATCCCGGCCGGGACCCATGCGTCGGTGAAGGAAAGGATATTTCTCCGCCCGAGGCGAGGCCCCGTGCGAAGATTGTGGCATCGAACTGAGGTGGCCAATTCAGGCGGCCAACTAACCACAGACGCCATCATCCGGAGACAACCATGGAACCATCGAACCCCAAGAACTTCGACCAGGGCGTTTACGACCTTTTCGACAAGTACGTGCACGGCGATATCGATCGGCGCGGCTTCATTGATGGCGCGGCCCGGTTCACGGTCGGCGGCATGACCGGGGCCATGATGCTCGACGCCTTGAACCCCCGTTTCGCACAGGCGCAGGTCGTGGCCAAGGACGACCAGCGCATCGTCGCGGAACGGGTCGAGTACCCGTCTCCTTCCGGCAATCTGAAAATGGGCGGCTATCTCGTTCGACCCGCGGACAAGAAGGGCAAGCTCGCGAGCGTTCTCGTGGTTCACGAGAACCGGGGCCTCAATCCTCATATCGAGGACATCACGCGACGGCTCGCCCTCGAGGGCTACATGGCCTTTGCGCCCGACGCGTTGTTCCCGCTCGGCGGCTATCCCGGAAACGAGGACAGCGCCCGCGAACTCTTCGGCAAACTGGACCGGCCGAAGATCAACGAGGACTTCATCGCGGCCGCCGCGTGGCTCAAGGGACGAAGCGACAGCAAGGGCAAGGTGGCGGTGGTCGGCTTCTGCTTCGGCGGGTCCATCTCCCACATGCTTTCAACCAAGGTCGCTGATCTCGCGGGTGCGGTTCCTTTCTACGGCGGCACTCCCCCGGTCGAGGAAGCGAAGAACGTGAAGTGTCCGCTGCTGGTCCATCTCGCCGAGAAGGACGACCGGATCAACGCAGCCTGGCCGGCCTACGAAGAGGCTCTGAAGGCGGCCAAGGTGAGCTACGAGCAGTTCGCCTACCCGGGCACGCAGCATGGCTTCAACAACGATACGACGCCGCGCTTCGACAAGCCTGCGGCTGACCTCGCGTGGAAGCGGACTCTGGACTTCTTCGCCAAAAACCTTAAGTAAGTCCGGGCGGGCGCAAACCCTGCGTCGCGTCTCATGGCCGCGCGCAGGGTTTTCCGACAGCTCGCAAGGTTCGTGCCCCTTGGGGGTTGGCTCCACAAGACGTCCAAGGCCGCGCCAGCCGCGGCTGGGTTGAAAATCGGGAGCTCGCGAAGACGGCACTCGCGAGACCTGGCACGCCGCGTGCACTCGGAGTAGCTTACAAATCGTGCCATGCCCCCCGAACGCCTCGACGCCACCCTCTTACCACATGTTGACCATCACGCTCTGCTTGTTCCTAGCTGGCATCGCGACGGGGGCCGCCTTCACATGTGTATGGGCGTGAGGCGTTCGGTCGGGGCTGTTTCGCGACGTCGAAGACTCCATGCAGGCCGAAGCGGACCACCATTGGCCGAACTGGGCTCGTAGCTCACCTTGGCCGCCTTCAGGGCTTCATAGGCCGGCCAGGCTGCGTTGATCCGGTCGTCGCAGCCCTCTTCGTGTTCGTGTTCCTGCTGAGCTTCGCGGGATCCGGTGACCCGCTCTGGGACGACCTCGTGTCGGCGATCTTCGCGGGCATCGTGATCTTTGCCTTGACGCGTTTCGGCCTTCTCTGTTCGGCCTTCCTTTTGTTCTCATTCCTGGTGTTTGTGCGCGCGCCTCTCACCCTTGACTGGTCGGTGTGGTACGCGGGCCGTTCCTTCGCGGTGCTGGGCGCCTTCGTCGTGCTACTCGCGGCTGCCGCTTACACTTCGCTCGGCGGCAAGCCGCTCTTCGGTAAGGCGTTGCTCGACGACTGACGGCGGCGTTCAAACAAAGACCGATGAAGTTCCTGCCCTTCGTCTTCAAGCACCTGCGTGTGACCTGGGTCCGCACGGCGACGGAGGGACGCGGGCGGCCGAGGCATGACGAATGGTAGATCCGCCCGTCGGCTGATTGCGAGTTCTAGCGTCGGCTGATCGCTCGTTTGGAGGGCGGCTGATTGCTACTTTGGAATGGCGTGACTCTCCGATCCACACCCTGATCAGGGTACTGTTCCGGTCCCGGGGTCGCAGCACTCGTCCTTGCAGAAGATCAGCGTCTTGGGGGCGAGAGGCGGCCCGGGAAGTCGAGGTCTTTGGCCGCGTAGGTCAGGTCTTCGTCGAGGAGTTCCCAACCCGACTTGCGGGTCTGCTTGTTTCGCTTGTCGACATAGTAGCCCTTGTCGACCGTGGCTCCGGCCTCCGTGACCTGCGTCTTGATCCGATAGAGGTTCTGTTTGAAGAAGTCGATGGTGTGCTTCGACGGCGTGGCGGTGAGGCCGACCAGATGCGCGTCGAGTCTCCGAGAAGCAATACTACGAAGATCAGGCCGGAGCGGAGGCGAAGACCATCGAGGTTCTCGGCGGGCTGGTGTCCCTGGTCATGGGCGTCGGTGCGGTATTGGCGGCCATGAACACGATGCACGGGGTCACAGCCTCACGAACCCGGGAGATCGGTACGCTGCGCGCCCATCGGCTTCTCGCGCCGGGCCATCCTCATAGGGGTCGTCGGCGGCGCGCTCGGCTGCCTTTTGGCCTCAACCCTGCACGGCTATTCGACGAGCACGTCCAGCTTCAGCGAGGTCGCCTTCGCGTTTCGCATCACCCCCGAGATCATCGCGAAGTGCATGGCCTTCGCCCTGACCATGGGCGCATTGGGCGGCCTGCTTCCCGCGATTCGTGCAGCCCGACTGCCCATCGCCGCGGCGGTCCGGGAGGACTGAGGTCTTTTGCCGCATCACCGCGGCGGAAAGCCAGGCGGCGGAAGCTCAGTTGAGGGGCAGCATCCCGACTCGCGTGCCTCGTCGCGATGACCGCGCGTTGAAACTGCGCGCGCCGTCAGCGGGATCTTCGGCTACGGGTCGCGCAGCGTCGGGATGCGGCCGGCCGTCCACGGGGCTCCGGCGGCTTCTGCGTCCCGTTCGATGGCCGGGATGTCCGCCTCGACCAGCGTCTTCAGTTTCGTCAGTTCCTCGGCGAAGAGGGATTTCGCGATCGCGATCTGGGCGCGGTGCGTGCCGGTGCCAGGAGCGAGGGTCCGATTCAGTTCAAAGCTGATGCCGTTCACGCGGTCGCTGATCGAGTCGGAGGTTCCCTCGCTCCGCTGCGCAATGGCGGTGTCGCCCCGCATCGCGATGAAGATCGCGCCGAGCCGTCGCTGCGCCGCGCGGACCGAGTCGTGCAGGGCGCGCGGCGCGGCCGGCGTGCCGTCAAGCGCGCGCTTCAGCTGGTCGAGCCGGGTGTTCGTCGCGTTCGCGACTTCAAGCGCTCCCGCAACCGACCGGCGCAGCGCCTGGTGCGTCGTCTGGAACTCGCCTCGAGTCTTGTGTTCGGCGAGGGTCAGCGGACTCGCGGGATCGGCGAACACCTTGAAGCTCAACGGGCTGCCGAGCGGCGTCACCGCCCCACCGACACGCTGGGCCATGGTCACGCTGTATGTGCCCGGGATCGCGTAGGGCCCGCTCTGACCGCCAAAGAAGTCGTCGTCATCATCGCCCGGACGCGGCGCGCGCGGCAGGGTATGGAGCGGAAGGCGAAGATCCCAGGCCACGCGCTGAAAGCCGGCGGTGGCCGGGCCCGTGATCGTGCGAATGGGCGTGCCGGATTCGTCGGCGATGGTCAGCAGAATCGTTGGCGCCTCCTCTTCGGCCTCGGTCCGCATCGCCTCAAATGACGGATACTCGATCGCCTTGCCCGCCTTGTCGAAAGCCTTCTCAGCATCGACGCGCTTCTGCTTCAGCGTCTTGATCGACTCCTTGAGGTGATACGTGATGACCGCGCCGTAGGGCGGATTATCGGCCGTGTAAAGCATCTCGCCCTGGAAGGACTTGCCGCGGCCGCCGTACTTTTGGGTCGGCACGTACAACATCGCGTCGCGGGCGCCCACGAGGCTCGCGGGCTTCTGGGCCATCTCAAGGGTGGTGCTTCGCAGGGGCGAGTAGTCGTCGAGAATGTAAATGCCGCGGCCGAACGTGCCGAGAACCAGGTCGTTGTGCCGCTTCTGCACGGCGATCTCGCGGACCGCGATGGTGGGAAGCCCGGCCACCTTCATCCACTTCGCCCCGCCGTCCTTGCTGAAGTATGCGGCGAACTCCGTGCCCGCAAAGAGCAGGTTCGGATCGACGGGGTCCTCGGCGATTGCATATGTGGATCCCCGCTTTGGCAGGTCGCCGGTGACCGATGTCCAGGTGCGGCCGGCGTCGGCGGTTTTCATAAGGTAGGGCGTGAAGTCGCCGTTCTGGTGATTCTCGAACGCAATGTACGCGGTGTTCGCGTCATGCTGGGACGCGCGGATCCGGGCTACGTAGGCGTCTTTCGGCACGCCCGGGAACGACTCGATCTTCCGCCAGGTGGCGCCCCCGTCCTCGCTCACTTGAACGAGACCGTCGTCGGCGCCGACATACAGCAGACCTTCCTTCTTAGGAGACTCGGCAATGGCGGAGAGATTGCCGTAAAGCGCGGTCGAAGTGTTCTTCGCCACCGCGTCCGGCCCCCAGACTTTCCCCATGAGGGGAATCCTGTTGCGGTCGACCTGGCGGGTGAGGTCGCCCGAAAGCGCCTTCCAGTTGTTGCCCCGGTCGTCGGTGCGATAGAGCCGCTGCGAACCCATGTAGAGGCGGGTGGACGAATGCGGCGAAATGATGAAGGGCGCATCCCAGTTCCAGCGCGAGGGCGCTTCGCCTCGCTCTTCCTTCGGCTGAATGCCCAGGCGCTCGTCGGTACGTTTGTCGTAACGCACGATCACCCCGTGCTGGAGTTCGGCGTAGACAATGTTCGGATCGGACGGATCGACGTGCGAGACGAAACCATCGCCCCCGTTGGTCACGAACCAGTCCTCGTTCATGATGCCGTGATCCGAACGCGTGCGCGAAGGACCGCCGAGCGAGTAGTTGTCCTGGGTGCCGCCGTACACGTTGTAGAAGGGCTGCGCGTCATCGGTGTCCACGTCGTAGAACTGGGTGAGGGGCAGGTTCTCGAAGAACACCCAGGTCCCACCCGCATCCATGCTGCGATAGAGGCCCCCGTCGTTGCCCATCAGCATGTGGTTTGCATTCGCTGGATCCACCCAGAGGATGTGGTTGTCCACGTGCATGGCGCGCTGTCCGAGCGGCCGCAGAGTCTTCCCGCCGTCGTCTGAGACCTGGGTGAGGACATCGGGAACGTACACGCGCTGGGGATTCACAGGGTCGGCGAAGATGTCGCCGTAGTACATCGAACCCTGGTTGTAGTCGCTTCGCTTCTCCCAGGTGACGCCATTGTCCAAGCTGCGATAGATGCCGCCCTTGCGGTTCGCTGCCTCCACATTGGCGTAGACGAGGTCTGGCTCGGTGGGCGCGATGGCGAGGCCGATGCGGCCGAGTTCCTCGCTCGGAAGGCCGGTATTCACTTTCGTCCACGACTTCCCGCCGTCGGAGCTGCGATGGATGGCGCTTTCCGGGCCACCATTGATGAGGGTGAAGAAGGTGCGACGGCGCTGGTACGAGGACGCGATCACGACGTTCGGGTTGCGGGGGTCGACCACGACATCCGTGACTCCGGTGTGCTCCGAGATCTTGAGGACTTGCTCCCAGGACTTCCCGCCGTCGCTCGTCTTGTAGAGGCCGCGATCGCCGCCCGCAGTCCACAGGGGTCCCTGAGCCGCGACATAGACGATGTCAGTGTTTTCGGGATTCACCACGATGCGGCCGATGTGTTCGGAGTTCTTGAGGCCCATGTTCTTCCAGGACTTCCCTCCGTCTTCCGATTTGTAGACACCGTCGCCATACGCAACCGAACGCTGAGAGTTGCGTTCACCCGTGCCCACCCACACGACGCTCGGATTCTTCGGGTCGAGGGTCAGCCAGCCGATGGAGAACGAACCTTCGCGATCGAAGATCGGCTGCCAGGTGGCGCCGCCGTTCGTGGTCTTCCACACGCCGCCCGACGCGCTGCCGAGATAGATGATGCCGGGGTTGTCGGGATGGACCGCCAGCGTCATCACCCGCCCGGATGTCATGGCCGTGCCGATGAGACGCGCGCGCAGGCCGCCGAACGTCTCGCTGGTGAGCGCCGGCTTTTTTGGGACCTCCGGGGAGGGAGAGGGCGACACGACGGGAGTCGCAGGTTTCGCGGCCGGAGCCTTCTTCACCTCGGCCGAGGCGGGAGCGCCGGCGGGCGAGGGTGAGGGCGAGGGCGCCTGGGCAAAGGCGGCCGAGGCGAGAGCGAACACGGCGAAGGGATTGGCAAGGCGTCGGGTCATTCTTGTCTCCATCGGGGCGTCATACTACCGGGAATAATCGAAGCCCCGCGGACGAAGTCCCGCCCGCGTCTCGAAGGTGGGGCAGGCGGGGGCGGCCGACGATCGCCCTTTGCTGTGAGACTGTGATGTCATGCCCGATATCACAGTCACGGTCAGCGCTGCCACCTATCGTCGGGCTCGGGTCCGAGCGG
>Ga0163144_10014122_pt1 | contig 16599 bp, 13 predicted proteins | sample OliLak19BULKMAT1_FD_123175 | JGI IMG/M metagenome (GOLD analysis project Ga0163144, IMG submission 123175) | Freshwater microbial mat bacterial communities from Lake Vanda, McMurdo Dry Valleys, Antarctica - Oligotrophic Lake LV.19.BULKMAT1 | ecosystem: Environmental > Aquatic > Freshwater >... | reverse complement strand
TTGACCCTGCTGGTATTTTAGAAAGAATCGGCGCAACCTTAAAGAGTTTACAACGAGTTTACCAAGAAAACCCTCAGGCGATTACAATTCTGATTATGCAGGATGTTGCAATGACTGCACGCGCAACACAAGATTTAGCGATTAGCTCGCAAATTGTGACTTATATCTTTAGTATACAATCTTTGTTACAAAGCGAAATTGAGCGTCTCCGTCTGTTTCAAATCATGCAAATTTGATATGCTTATAACATGGTATCAAAAGATTTTATAAGAAATATCACGAAAAGGTATTCATCCTCATGACCAAACCGCCCATACTCACTCTCTATTCGCCATATCATGTGCTTCATGCCCCGCGTGGCGAGTTTTTGCATGGGCGTATTGTCCCCTATTACGAAATGCCCAGACGCATGGATGTCATTCATCAGGCTGTCACCACATCCGATTTATTTGATGTACATGAATGTTCGCCAACAACGTTACATCCCGATAATCTGCATCCTATCCATGACCCAGAGATGCTTACCTATTTGGCATCGTTGGCAGAAGGGTCACAAGCCCGTATCCGCGCCGATTATGCCGTGTATGGCATTGCCGACCAATTGACCGATGATGAATATTACTACGAGTCTATTTTCCATACGCCAGACAACACCAAATCGGGGTTACATAACCCGCCCAAGTTGTATTTGAGCGATAGCACCTGCCCATTGGGCAAAAATACATGGCGTGCGGTGATGGAATCGGCTTCACTGGCAGTGATAGCAGGAGCAACCCTGACCAATCCCGATAAACGCGCAGATAGGCAACGGATATACGCCTTGTGTCGCCCACCGGGGCATCATGCAGGGCGCGATTTTGTGGGGGGGTATTGTTATGTGAATAATGCCGCACTTGCCACCGAGAGAGCATCAGAACTCGGCAAAGTGGCGATTTTGGATGTGGATTATCATCATGGCAACGGCACACAAGATATTTTTTACGATAACCCACACGTATTTTTTGCCTCTATTCATGCCGACCCGACCATAGATTATCCGCATACCACAGGCTATGCCGATGAAATTGGGCATGGGGCAGGAGTGGGGACAACCCTCAATATCCCACTGCCACATGGCACAGACGATGAGGCTTATTTTGACGCACTCGCCCGTGCCATCCGTGCCATCCAAGATTTTGGCGCACGGGCATTGGTGGTGTCACTCGGATTCGATACCTATATCAACGACCCAATGGGCGCATTTACGCTCACCATCCCTAGTTATGAGCGTATGGGGCGCATGATTGACGCGATGAACCTGCCCACCGCTTATATCCAAGAGGGTGGTTATGCGGTGGATGAATTAGGCATATTGGCGACCTCATTTTTTAGCGGGGTATTGGCAGATGGATAACGAAGTCCTCGTTGGCAAGCAATTTGACGATTATCTGATTACCGACCATATCAAAGCGGGTGGTGTGGCAGTGGTGTATAAAGCCAGAAAAGTCGGTGAGCCACTCACTATCCCGCCTGTGGCAATCAAAGTGCTACAAATTAGCTGGGCAGAACATGAGGAGGTGGTGTATCGGTTTTTACGTGAGGGACGCATTATGCAAAAACTCCAGCACCCGCATATCATCCCGCTATACGATTTTGGCATGTATCAACGTCGCCCTTATATCGTCATGGAATATTTGGCGGGAGGTAGTTTGGCAGACCGTTTGCGCCAAGACCGTGGCATGACACTCGTCACCAGCGCTCATATCCTCAACCAAGTGGCAGATGCCCTCGATTTTGCTCATACCAAGCATGTGATTCACCGTGACCTCAAACCCGGTAACATTTTATTGGGCGATGAAACCGATAAATTTGCTATGCTCACCGATTTTGGCATTGCACGGGTTTTGGAGCATACCGTCCTCACACAGGGCGGGGTGATGCCAGGGACACCGCATTATATGTCGCCAGAACAAGCACGGGGCGCAGAACGCCTAGACCGTTTTTCTGACCTCTATTCGTTTGGTGTGATTGCCTATCTCATGGCGGTGGGACGCTTGCCCTTTGGTGGCGAATCGTTGGTGATTATCAACCAGCACCTCAATGCCACCCCACCCCCACCCACCTCATTAAACCCAGATTTACCGCGTGCTTTAGATACTGTGTTGCTTAAAATGCTCGAAAAAGACCCCAAAAATCGCTATTCCAGCGCCCGTGTTTTTGCAGAGGCATTTGCACAGGCGATTGCAGGATACGAGAACGTGGTGGTTAAACTCACCACCCGTAAAAATGATGCTGTGGGTGGTGGGTCGCCACCGAGCCGCGATGCCCAAAATCCAGACGCACGAATATCACCCCAAAATACCCAAGATAACCGTTTTTTGTGGGTACTCATTGGCGGTTTAGTGTTGGCATTAGCGATTATCGGCGTATTATTGGCGCTCAGTCAGTAATCTGAATGGTCATTATGTAGGGCTTCATATTGTTGTCGATACGGTGCCATAGTAAAATAGTCGGGTAAAATATTTACCCTATCACAATCAATGTGGACACCTACCATGACTTATTCTCGGATGGGATTATTTTTGTTGGTGATTGCGTTCATCGCCTTCATCAGTTTAGGCTTGCCCGATGGATTGTTGGGTGTGGCGTGGCCCTCCATGCACCAAAGCCTCGATGCGCCCCTCAATGCGCTTGGTGTCTTGGTCATCGGCGTGACGGCGGGTTATGTGATGAGTACCGTTTTGAGCGGCAAATTGGTCGCATTACTCGGCATTGGCAAATTATTGGCGATTAGTTGCGCGCTCACGGCTACCGCGCTCATCAGCTATACCATTGTCCCCATTTGGTGGATGGCGATGCTCACAGGGATCATGGCGGGGTTGGGCGGTGGCGCGATTGATGCCGCACTCAACAATTATATTTCGCACAATCATCGAGCATTGCTATTTTTGCTCCATGCCATGTTTGGCATTGGCACAACGGCGGGTCCGCTCATCATGAATACCGCCCTCAATACCACTACATGGCGCTCTGGTTATTGGGTGGTCGGCGGATTTCAAATCCTCTTAGCATTGACCTTTTTGCTCACGGCGCACTTGTGGGATAAAAACGCAATCCTCACCGATGACGATGCTACCAGCAAAAAAGCCGTCCCGCCAGCACGCCTGCGCGATACCGCAAAAATGCCTGTGGTGTGGTTTGGCGTGGCATTTTTTCTGTTGTATACCGGCACAGAAGCCAGTGTGGGGCAGTGGAGTTATACCCTATTCACCCAAACACGCAACACAGACCTCAATACGGCGGCATTTTTTATTGGGGCATATTGGGGTGCGTTCACCTTTGGGCGGGTGGTCAGCGGGTTGATTGTGCGCGTCATTTCTGAGCATCTTTTCATGCGCCTAAGCATGATTGGGTTGGTGGTGGGCGAATTAATCATGCTCATCAACATCAACGATACGCTTAGTTTGTTGGCATTGCCCCTGGTGGGATTTTCTGTCGCGCCCATGTTTCCGTCTATGGTGGGTAGCACACAAGACCGTCTCCCACCGCAACACGTTGCCAATGCCATCGGCTTTCAGATTGGGGCGGCGGGGCTTGGTGGTGGTGTGATTGTGGGATTGGGGAGTCTCATCAGTGGGGTGTTTGGATTAGAGGCGATTTTTATCTCGAATCTGATGTTTGCTATCGCCATTTTTGTGCTGTATGAACTGATTCACGCCCAAACATTCAGAAATGCAAAATTAGCCACTGGTTAGCTCCGCTTTGCAGGTCGCAACGGTCAATTGGCGTAATTTTTCGGTGTCAATATTGCCATTGATGATGAGCGCGTTATATATTTCTGCGACTTGCGCCACAGGGGGCGACATCGCATGTGGACGGCGCGGCATCTATTCTCACGGGGATTACCACCAATGAGTCTATGCGGTCTAAAAAATCGGTGCTGATTCAGGATTTATTTGTGTTGCCTGTTGTTTTAACAACGTAATCGCAAAATTATCCCACAAGGGACGGCATATAAGGCTTGTCTGTAGTTGTTTTTTATCTTTTGCCCGTTTTTTTCGTGCTTGTGTGTCATTTTGTGGCTGACATACGAGGCTAACGCCTTGTAGGGACGCGATTAAAGGCTTGTCCGTAGTTAAAAAGACAAAGTATGATAAAAATAGCGTGTATGTTATCTGCCGACGGGCGGTTCACCGCCTACCCTATCTACGCAAAATCATCAAAACAACTACGGACAAGCCTTATATCATGTCCACTACCCTATGTCCCATTGCGTGGGAAAAGGGGCAAGGGAGATAGGGGTTGGTTTTGCTGGTAAGTTGCACCTCATGTTGCGCCCCTACCCTACAGCAATGCTAATTTGCCCTAGCCACCACCGATTAATCTATGTTTAAGGCAAACTCACAATTTTGGAAAAGGTCTGTTTTAGGGTGACATATAACGACTGATAAATCGGATAGAGCACCTGATAAGCCGTTGTCTCCGTTGTCGGTTCTACGATAGCCCCCGTTTGGATGGTCGCCGCACATGCCTCTGCTACCGATTCATACGCGCCCACGCCGACACTTGCCAGCAATGCCGCCCCAAATGCACCGCACTCGGTGGTGTTGATATTGACCAATGTCGCACCCAATACATCCGCGATGATTTGTTGCCATATCGGGGATTTTGCGCCACCACCACTAATACGGATTTCGTAATGTGCAGGTAGGCTGGTCTCTGCGATGAGCGTAAAACTATCTTTTAGCCCATACGCCACACCTTCCAACACGGCGCGGGTCATGTGGGCGCGGGTATGGCGGGTTGTGAGTCCGATAAATGCCCCGCGTGCGTTGGGGTCGGGGTGAGGGGTGCGCTCACCCGTGAGATAGGGCAAGAAGAATAGTCCCTCGCTCCCCTCTGCAATCATGGCGCTCTCTGCGAGCAGGTCATCAAATGACACATTGGGCGCAAGCGTATCCCGATACCACTGCAAGCTACCCGCCGCGCTCAACATCACCCCCATAAAATGCCACTGATTGGGGACAGCATGACAAAAAGCGTGTAACCGCCCTTGTGATTCATAGCCATATTGATTGAGCGGGGCAAATACCACGCCCGATGTGCCGATGGTGATGCCGATTTTATCTGGCGAAACACATCCCATGCCAATCGCGCCCGCCGCTTGGTCGCCACCACCCGCGATAATCGGTGTCCCTGCGGATAGTCCCGTTAGACGACTGGCTTCGGCGCTGATTGTCCCCGTGATTTCTGTGCCTTCATATAAACGGGGTAGCCATGTGGCGGGAATATCCAACGCGCCCAACACATCATTAGACCATGTGCGTTCCGCGACATTCATAAGGAGCGTCCCAGAACCGTCTGCCATATCCATCGCATAATCACCACTCAGGCAATAACGGATATAATCTTTTGGCAACAAAATATGAGCGCATTGGGCATAAATATCGGGTTCATGGTCGCGTACCCATACAATTTTTGGGGCGGTGAAGCCAGTGAGGGCGCGGTTGCCTGTTAATTGAATGAGGCGTTCCGCGCCGATTTTTGCTGTGATATGGTCGCATTGGGCTTGGGTGCGTTGGTCATTCCACAAAATCGCAGGGCGCAACACACGCCCCGCCGTGTCTAACATCACCAGCCCGTGCATTTGCCCTGTTAAGCCGATAGCGCGAATATCTGCACCTGTCAGGTTGGCACTGGCGAGTGCATCTTGAATCGCGCTCACGACACCATCCCACCAATCACCCGGATTTTGTTCACTCCACAACGGATACGGATGATTGCTCGGTTGCGGTGTACTACCCAACGCCACGATAGTGCCTTTTTCATCAATAATCAATGCTTTGGCGCTGGTGGTGCTAATATCTATGCCCATGAAGTAAGTCATCAACGCACCCCAAGTAATAACTCGATGGTGAGTTGGTCAAGTTTTTCGTATGGCAAATTTTTCGCGCCGAGTGCATCACGGTCAAAAGTCGTATTGCGGAGTTGGCTCACGGCATCTTTGCTATAGCCCGCGCCTAAATAGGACAATGTTTCGTCTGTGGTGGTGATTTCTGCTAATAGGGCTTGAATTTCTGAGTCGGCGTTAAATTGTTGTGCCTTTTCTTTGAGGATGAGATACGTCCGCATACAGCCACGCGCAAATTCTTTGACATCCTCATAACCTGAACTGCGGAAGGCGTGGGCATCGAAATGGCGTGGGCTAGAATAACCGACATCTTCTAAAAATTTGACCAAGTAAAAGGCTTGCTTAATCATGACACTGCCAAAACGGAAATCTTGGTCGTAGCGCCCAAATAATTGGTCATTGAGGTCAATATGAAACAGCTTATTCGCGTCCCATGCCATCGCCACACCGTGCAAGAAATTTAACCCTGCCATGTGTTCGTGGGCGACTTCTGGATTTAACCCCACCATCTCGGAATGGTCTAACGTGCCGATGAATCCGAGGGCATCGCCAACGGTGGGCAGATAAATATGACCACGCGGTTCATTGGGCTTGGGTTCTAGCGCAAATTTGAGATTGTAACCTTGGTCAATGACGTATTCGGTCAAGAAATTGAGCGCATCCCGAAACCATTTGAGGGCATCGGCTGGATTTTTGCTACTATCGGTCTCTGTGCCTTCGCGTCCGCCCCAAAATACGTATGTTTCTGCGCCCAATTCCACGCCCAAATCAATGGCGTTCATGGTCTTTTGCAAGGCATAGGCACGCACTTTGGGGTCGTTGGATGTGAACGCGCCATCTTTGAAAACGGGGTGGCTAAATAAATTGGTGGTCGCCATTGGCACGACTAACCCCGTATCGGTGAGTGCTTTTTTGAAATCTGCCACGATTTGGTCGCGTTGGGCTGGTGTGGCATCAATCGGCACGAGGTCGTTATCATGAAAATTGACCCCCCATGCACCGACTTCCGCGAGCATGTGTACAATTTCGACGGGCGAAAGGGTTTTGCGGGTGGCATCGCCAAAAGGGTCGCGTCCCGTGTTGCCGACTGTCCACAATCCGAATGTAAATTTATTTTCTGTGCTAGGTGTATATTTTGTCATGCTGTTTAATCCTTATTAACATCAATTATAGATAAGGTATACCGTTGTTTTGCCTATTTTCATCACAAAAAATGCGTATGGTGTGTGGATGCGCTATATCCGCGTCCACACGAGCCCAAAATCCGCAATAGGCGTGTAGGGACGGCATATATGCCGTCCACAATGAGGAGATAGAGGCTGATTTTTAAGGTGCTATCACGGCATGTAAATTTGGAAATTACCACTGGTCTGCAAGAGTGCCATCAAGTATAGCAGTCCATCGTAATACCGATATTGCCCTGTGGGGATGGGTGTCTCCCAAAATTCTTCGATAAAATCCCAGACGAATGGCTCCGTGGATGCCAGTGTTGCCACGGCGTTCATGGCAATTAAGCCAGTAGAACGGTGTTGATTGCCCTCTGGTGTGCCATCAATCTCAAACCGTGTATTATAACGCCCAATCCCCAAATCGTGAAAAAAGCGTAGGTAACGGTTGGTCTGTTCGACTTGCCATTCATCCGCCTTAAACCACGAATAATCCATCGCAATCATCATGGCAGTACGCCACGAATCGGCATAAAATACGCCCCCATAATCTCCCATCGGGCGGGGTTCGCCTGTAAATTCGGTATAATTAGAGCTTAACCCTGTGACAGGATGGGCGGCATCACGCCAATGTTGACGGGCGGCATCTATCGCTTCTAGCCAAAAATCGTTATCTTGGGTCGCCAAACGCGCCCAAATTTCATAATAATGGGGTGCTTGATAGGACGGGTCGGTGAATTGGCTCATTTGACCCAATTGTGGCACAAATACGGCTAATTTTGTATCGGCATCGAATAAATTGGTCGCCAGCGGGCTATTGCTGTCCGCCATGTGGAGCATGGTATTGAGGATAGATTGTGCTTCTGCTTCATAATTAAAAATGCCTTCACCATTGCCCCAACGGGCGGAGGCAAAAAACAGCGCGGTCACATACCAAATTTCGCCATCAGAGGCGGGGTTGTTATCTATACAATCACCATCGGTGCGGGCGTGCCAGCAAAAATAGCCTTGCCATGGTCCCTCTTTATGATAGAGATACGTCCATGACCATTTCCACAGGCGGTTAAATTCCTCTTGTTTATCTAGTTGAACGGATAGCATCATGCCATAAGAAATGCCTTCGGTGCGAATATCGTCATTATTCACATCTATGATGTATGCCATAGCATCTCCAACGGGATAATACACGCGCTCATTGTCATCATCGCCATAAAAAAGTTGTTGAAATGCCGCGTCAATACGGGCTTGGATTTCTTCATCAGAAAGTCCCCATTCTGCCAATATATTGCGATATTCCCCAGAGAAAAATGCCCCTTCATCGGGCAATTGCGGTGCGTCTTGTGCGCTCACCATACTCAATCCTGCTATAAGGAGAAATAAGCTGACCAAAAGTTTTAGGTTCATGATATGTATTTTTGCCTTTCAAATTTTGACGAAATTAGTGATTTATCCCCACCCCACCCCACCCCCACTTTGTGGAGAGGGGCTAAAACCACCCTACCAAATGATTTGCTCCCCCTTTCTCCATGCAATGGGGAAAGGGGGCTGGGGGGATAGGGGATATATTTACGAAACCAATTCCACCGTCACGGGGGTTTCATAAACAGGCGTAACGGGTTGCGTTGCGGTAATCTGGAACCATGCCTCTTGGCAAATTTCTTCTGATGAACTGCCAATCATGATCCCAATATCACCCGCTTCGACCACATATTTCATATCACGGTCATAAAAAGCCAGATGGCGCACATCGAGTTCAAACGTGAGTTGCGCGGTTTGCCCCGCTTGCAGATGCACCCGCTTAAATCCCTTGAGTGCCTTCACAGGGCGCGTCACGCTGGCAACGGGGTCAGATACATACAGTTGCACTACCTCATCCCCCGCGTGTATGCCAGTATTTTTCACCGATACCTGCACTTGAATGACATCAGCAGCAGTGGCTTGTGTGGCGCTTAGGCGAATATTGCTATAGTCAAATTGAGTATAGCTCAAGCCATAGCCAAATGGATATAACGGCTTTGCACTCATATCGGCATAATCGCCATGCCAATGCGAGCGCCCACCAGAGGGTTTATGTGCGTAATAAATCGGCACTTGTCCAACATGGCGTGGTAGGGTAACAGGCAAGCGCCCTGCGGGGTTAATATCGCCAAAAAGCACCCCTGCGATGGCATGTCCACCTTCTTGGGCGGGCAACCAACCGAGCATGAGCGCATTCACTTTTTCTGCAATTTCGGTGAGGACGAGCGGGCGACCATTCAACACAATTACGATGGTCGGAGTGCCTGTTTCTGCCACTGCCAATACTAATTTTTGTTGTAAACCGGGCAATGCTAAGGTGGCGCTGTCTATTGCCTCGCCACTGGTGCTACCGAGACTTAATCCAGAAATATCACCGACCACCACAACCGCAACATCCGCATCTTTGGCGTTTTGGATGGCTTCGTCGAACAGGGTCATATTTGTGCCTGTGATACCACACCCTTGTGCATAGGTGACTTCGGTTGAAGCACCCACCGTTTGGCGAATTCCTTGTAAGATGGTGGTCGTTGGTGGGCGATGTGCTTCCCAATTGATATTCCGATTTTCTTTATTCGGCGTGGGGGCGACCATGTTATCACCCATATTCGACACGCCTTCTAGGTGAGACGGATAGTGATAATCGCCTTGCATGAGGCGGGCATTATTGGCGCTCGGTCCAATCACGGCGATTTTTTTGATGGATTTGGAAAGGGGTAAAATGGCATTGTCGTTTTTGAGCAATACCAGCGATTTTGATGCCAATGTGCGCGATAATTCGATTTGGTCGGGCGTATTATATACTTCGGCAATGCGACCTGTATCCACATAGGGGTTATCCATGATGCCCACTTGTATTTTTTGGGTGATAACACGCGCCACGCACACATCCAATAAATCCATGTGAATATCACCCGCGTTCACCGCATCAATGAGGGGTTGCCCATAACAATCGTTGGCGGGTAATTCAATATCAATGCCTGCCATAAGCCCATATTTCGCCGCTTCTGCTTTATTTTTGGCGATGTGGTGATAATCCACGAACATGTTAATCGTGAAATAATCTGCGACGATTGTCCCCATAAATCCGAGTTCCCCGCGCAAAATATCTGCCAAAAATTCTTGTGAACTGCCACAGGGGATGCCATCTATTTCTTGATACCCATTCATCACAGAGGCAACATTGGCATTTTTGATGACGGCGGCAAAGGGTGTGAGATACACCTCACGCAATAGCCGTAACGGAATTTGTGCTGGCGCCCAATTCATGCCACCTTCAGATAAGCCATAGCCCAGAAAATGCTTGGCGGTTGCCAAAATGCCATTTTTCCAGTCATCGCTTTGCAACCCATTGATATAGGCGATGCCGAATGCACTTATAAGGAAGGGGTCTTCGCCAAATGTCTCTTCAACACGCCCCCAACGCGGGTCACGGGCAATATCCAACACAGGGGCAAGCCCATGATGAGCGCCAACCGAGCGCATTTGCTTGCGGATGGCATCGGTCATCGTGCGGATGAGGTCTGGCTCCCATGTCGCCGCCAAACCGATGGCTTGGGGGAAGGATGTCGCGCCATTTGCCATATAGCCCGCGCAATTTTCTTCATGCACAATGGCGGGTATGCCAAGCCGTGTATCATTCACAAAATAGGCTTGTATGGTGTTGGCGAGTTCTGCGCTTTGGTGGGGCGGGAGCAGTGATACTGCGCCAATCCGCGAAATATGCCCAATGCCATATGGTGCATTTTGGGTGGCTTTGCTTTTCATAAATTGCTTGGTTTCGGTATCTATCAAATCACTTGACCACATGCCTCCCACTTGCGCCACTTTTTCTTCGAGTGTCATCATCGAAAGCAGGTGATTTACCCGTTCTTCAATTGTCAGAGTATTATTCTTATACGTTATAGCCATCAGCTTTAGCCTTTGAGTTCTCCGCCTATTAAGCCCGTTACAATGTATTTTTCGGTAAGCACATAAAAAACGACTGCGGGAATGATGAGCAAGGTAACATAAGCCATCACCCGTGACCAATCGGTGCCAAATTGTGCTTGAAATTGCATAATCCCAAGCGGAAGTGTCCATAAATCGTCATCATTTAATATCAGCAATGGCAAGAAATATTCATTCCAAGAGATAATAATCTGAATCACCACCACCGCCGTGATTGCGGGGCGTGCCATCGGGATTAAGATATATCTAAAAAATCCAAATGTGGTGCATCCATCCACATACGAGGCATCTGCCAATTCGTTGGGGACGGCGATGAAAAAACTGCGTAAAATGATGGTGCTTTGGGGCAACCCGAAGGCGACCAACGGAAAAATCACACCCCAATAAGAATCTATCCAATCCAGTTGCTTAATTTGTGTAAAAATGGGCAAAATAGCGACTGTGATGGGGAACATTAACCCAATAGACAAAATATTGAATACGGTTTTGCGCCCTCTAAAGCTGAGTTTGGTGAAGGAAAATGCCAACATACACGCCAACGAGACATTTAATACGACTGTTGAAACCGTGATGATGAGGCTATTGAGCATTGAGCGCCAAAAGGTATGCGATAGTAAAATCTCTGTATAATGTTGCCATTGCCATTCACCTTCGGGTAATCCAAAGGGGCGCAACAAAAAGTCACCTGTAACGCGCACACTGCCTAATAACGCCGTTGCTATAGGACTCATCACCATAATACACAATGTAATGAGTATGAAATATTTGATAGCGAGAGTTCCCCCGCGTGGGATTTTAACATTCATGTGGGTATCCTCTCTAATCCTCGTAATCGCGCTTCATGATAAATTGTTGATATAGTATGGAGAAAATGAAGGTCATGCCAAATAAGACAACCGCAATCGCGCTCCCATAACCGGGTTTGAAGCGTTGAAGCCCATATTTATAGAGATAGGTGCTGATGACCTGCGCGGAATTATTGATACCGCCCCCGGTGGTCAAGATCCAGATGATGGCAAATTGTTGAATAGACCCGACAATCGCCAGATAAATCGTCAATCGAATGGTGGGACCCATCAAGGGTATAGTGACATAACGCAACACACCCAATTCTGTCGCGCCATCCATGCGGGCGGCTTCTTCGAGGTCTTTGGGGACACCCTGAACAGATGCCATATATAAAATCATGTAGAAGCCAAAATATTTCCAGACGAGGACGGCAAACACCGAATAGAGGACTAAATCGGGTCCTAACCATGCCTGATTTTGGAAACTTGGGTCAACTGCTTTTATGGCGACATTGACCAATCCATCTCTTGGATGAAGCACATAGAGCCAAATGATGGCAGTTATAATTTCAGAAAATACATACGGGATGAACAATAATGCCCGAAAAACTCTGCGTCCGGGTAATACCCCCCGCGACACGGTGAGGGCAACCCCAAGTGCGATGGGGAGCTGAATGAACAACGACATCGCCATAATGATAAGGGTGTGTTGTATAGACTTTGTGAAAATATCGTGGGCAAATAGGCGCTCATAATTGCCAAATTCTACGTGATCGGTTAAGGGTCCCAAACCGTTCCAATCATAAAAACTATATACAACCGATTGGGCGATGGGGTTTAGGACAAAGACAACGAATACAACCATACCGGGTATGACGAAAACCGCAACCGTTAACCATTTTTGGAGAGACGTATTGCGCCTATCTCGCCTTGTTTGTGCTTCGTCTAGTTTAACTTCTGATAAATTTTTTGCGTTTACAAGTGACATAATAGGTCTTCTTCTGGTAAACTAAGGATAGTAGAAGTGGTTGGGTAGAGAGAAAGTGTTCGTCTGTAGATTGGCGTCTTGTGAAGAACACCCTCTCCCTATCTGTCACAATTTAGTGTTAGTCCTCAAGCTCAAATGAAGCCATATCTTCAATACGTGCGGCAGTTTCTTCTGGGCTTGCCAAACCAGCCAACAATGCTTCTACGGCATCATTTACTTCTGCGCCCAATGCGGGAGGCAGGAATTGGTCGTAATACAATTGGAAGTAGGGGGCATCGTTACGTGCAGCGATGATTGACGAGAACACGGGGTCATCGGTGACAACATATTCTGCTTCGCCAACGGTTGGAATAATCCAAATTTCTGCGCCACGACTTTGAACATCTACACTGGTGATATATTTCAAGAAATCTACTGCTTCATCGGGTGCATTCGCGCCAACCGCAAAGCCATCACCACCACCCAATACGTCACCGGGATTACCCAAACCATCTGGAATAACGGGGAAGGGGAACCAGCCAAGATTTTCACCCAAGCCACCTTCGAGGGCATTTTTATAGTTACCGGGAGACCATTGACCCATGAGTTCCATCGCAGCTTGCCCGTTGGCGGTAATAGTGAATTGGTCGCCATAGGTTAATGCCATGAAGTTTTCTGGGAAAGCGCCCATATCTACTAATGATTTGATATATTCGCCAGCTTGTACAAATGGTTCATCGGCAAACGAGCCAGTACGGTTATAGGCATTTAAGAAGGTTTCTTGTCCGCCCAAACGGATAGCGGCATATACCCACCAGAAATGACCGGGCCATTTGTCTTTTCCACCCAACGAAATGGGGGTAATGCCTGCGGCTTTGAGGGCATCAATTGCTTCAACAAATCCTTCCCAAGTGACGGGGGGATTTTCTGGGTCGAGACCAGCTTGTTCAAACAAGGCTTTGTTATAGAACATGCCCACTGCGCCCCATGTCCACGGTACACCATAGGATTCGCCATCTAATTCATACAGATTCAACGCGGCTTGGGCGCTAAAAGAATTGCGCCATTCGCCATCATTGGCATCTAATTCTGGGGCAATATCGCGGAGCAAATTGGCATCGGCAAATTCCCATAACACACCACCGCCCCAGCTTTGGAAAATATCTGGTGCTTCACCCGATTGCATCACGGTGAACAAACGGCTCTTGAAGGCTTCGTTTTCTAAAACGGTAATTTCGATTTTGACGTTGGGATGAGCTTCTGTATATTCATCGGCAATCATTTGCCAAAATGCGCCTTCTGGCTCGTTGGTGTTGATATGCCACCAATTAATCGTGACGGTGTTTTGTGCAGAAACTGATGAGATAACAATCATCAGTACCGCTAGTAAAGAAAGCACTAACTTTGTACGCATGTTACTTCTCCTTAAAAAAATAAACGTTCTGAACAATCATTTTGTGCAAATAAGCACCTTTGACGGCGCGTTATTCCAAATTGGGAGGCTGGCACGAATCGCGTATGATTAAATGTGTTGCCAGCGTTATATTTTTAGGCGAGTTTTCTGGGTGTTCAATTTGCTCTAATAAGAGCTTGACCCCAATTCGCCCCATGTCTTCTAAGGGTTGATGGATGGTTGTGAGTTTTGGATAGGTGGTCACGGCTTGCGGGACATCATCGAAACCAACCACAGAAATATCTTCTGGAATCCGCAAATTCGCATCTCGGATGGCATCCATCGCACCAAACGCCATCACATCATTAGAGGCAAAAATCGCGGTAGAGGAGGGGGATAGTGCCAGTAATTCAACACTCGCCCGATAACCGGAATCTTGTTGAAAGTCGCCTTCGACAATCAAAGACGGGTCAAGGGGAATGTTATAATCTTTTAGCGCGGTCATATAACCATCGTAGCGGTCTTTTGCGCTACTTAGCTCCATAATCCCCGTAATAAAGCCGATGCGCTTATGACCTAATTTGATGAGATACTCGGTTGCTTTATAAGCACCTTCCCAGTTGGTTGCGCTCACAGAAAAACTGCGCCCAGTGGTATCTACGGCATCTATGATGGCATAGGGGTAGCTAATACTCTCTAATGCCCGCAAAAATTCAGAAGAAAGGCGCGGTACAACCAGCAAAATTCCCTCTGTTAAGCCATTTGCGACATATTGCAGGTAATTTGCCTCGTTATTGCCTTTGCGATGCGTGGTATAAATCATGAGTTCATAATCAACACGCGCCAATTCTTGGTCTACCCCGCGTATGATTTCGACAATATACCCGTTATCTAGCCCGGGGATGAGCAACCCAACGACTTTTAACTTGCCACCAGCAAGGCTTCTTGCTTGTAGATTAACAACATAGCCTAATTTTTGGGCAGCATCTAGGACGCGATTGCGGGTAGCTTCTTTAACCCCTGCCTTATTGTTAAAGACACGGGATACGGTTGCATCAGAAACACCAGCTTCGTTAGCGACATCATAAATGGTAATAGGGTAACTTTGGTTTCTTTGGTTTCTTTGTAATGTCATTATAAACTCTTTTTATGTAGGCGCTTACATCTATTTTACAAAAAAAAACTTAACACTTAAGATTTTCGTGCCGTATTTCGCAATTATGCGTTCTTAAAATGTAAGCCCTTACATATGAATATAGCAAGTAAGTACGGAGTTGTCAAGGATTTCGATACGTTTTTTAAAAATGTCTTTTATTGGGGGAAAAATATGCCAATTTTGTGGAAAAAATCAGGCGAATTAAGAAATTAGCCTCACCCCTAAATCCCCTCTCCAGCGAGGCGGACATGCTATAAGGGTTGTCCGTAGTTAAAAAGGCAAAATATGATAAAAATAGCATGTATTACGCCTTATGTGAAATTAAAAAGCAAAATCATTGGAACATTGAAAAGTTTGAACATCAATATGATACCGATTAAACAAAATGCGTTTGAGTACATGAGCAGTAATCTTGGCAATCAGACGAGTGGTTAAACCGATAACCGTTTTTGCCAATAGGCGCTCAATATTACGTCCGGTATTTTGGAGTTTAGCCTCTTTTTGTCAATCTCATTTCACATAAGGCGTATATTATTTCCAGATATATCGCTTAACTTGATGCCTATGCGGCGTATAAAGCTTCACCCTTCCTTGCAGTGGCATGAACTATCATTCCACCCCAACCCCTCCCCAAAAATTGGCTTATCATTACCCATATCTCACGGGCAAAATAGGCATCGCTAGAGGTTCAAAACCGCTAGCTAGTCGAATAAAGTCCACTAAAGGGACTAAAACTGTCTCTTAAAAAAGAGAGATGCCTCATAATGGGCACATTTAATGCCAATTTTTGTAGAAAAAATCAGGCAAGCCAGCCCCTTTAGTGCAATACTGCTAAGTTAGCACCTTAAAAACATCCCCTATCCAATCACTTCTTTCACAAAACTACACGCTCTTAACGCGTGTTAGTGGCGTATTGTTGGTGGGCATTGGCATTTTTGGCTTTGCCACAGAAGTGATTCCTAACCTCTAAACCCTATCGTTACACCCAGTAGCCATGAAGTGAGTAGGACTTTATGGCTATTTCCCCTATAAACTGTAACCTTTTCTCGTTTTCTAAGACGATATGGGTGTGTACACGCTAAACGTCCAATCAAAACACTATGAAAGGTTACTCACCATGTTGGCTCACTCTTACCACAAGTTTGCACTAATCGCCATTTGTTTAATCGCATTTGCCGTCCCTGTTTCATTTGCCCAAACCGCTGAAACTACCCCCGCCCCCATCATCGAAGAAGATGAAGAGGATGAAAACGCGGAATGGGTAGGCACAGAA
>Ga0163144_10014121_pt1 | contig 16600 bp, 14 predicted proteins | sample OliLak19BULKMAT1_FD_123175 | JGI IMG/M metagenome (GOLD analysis project Ga0163144, IMG submission 123175) | Freshwater microbial mat bacterial communities from Lake Vanda, McMurdo Dry Valleys, Antarctica - Oligotrophic Lake LV.19.BULKMAT1 | ecosystem: Environmental > Aquatic > Freshwater >... | reverse complement strand
CGCTGCCGGCCGACGTCATCGGTCCGACTGTGTCGTCCATCGTCCCGGCACCGTTGTCGTCGCCGGAGGTCCGTGCGTCACCGGTCTCGCACGCGGTGGCCAAGCCGACCGAAGCCGCGAGCACGCGCCATGATCTCGTCATCCGCACCATCCCCACGATCACGGTACCACAGGGCAACGCGCGAGCGGGTGGGGCGAAATCGCCGGGGATCCGCAGATCTACGTGTTGCTTGCAACTGGTAGGCCCGGCCCCCGTCATGCGTTGCGCATGAATCGACTCATCAAGCCCGTGATCAGGCTCGCCCTCGCCCTCGGCCTTTCCACCACCCTCGTCGGCGTGGTCGGCTGCGACAGCAAGACCGAAGATAAGAAGGATGGAAAGGACGCGAAGAAGGACGGCAAGGACGCGAAGAAGGCGGACGACAAGGGCACCGCGAAGGCCGACGACAAGGCCGAGGCGAAGGCCGATGCGCCACCGCCGGCCGCCGCCGACAAGGAGATCGACCTCGCAGCGTGGGGCCCCGCGTTCGCGGGCTGGGTCGCGATGGCGCCCGAGGGCACGAAGGTCGAACTCGACGATCCGAGCCGCCAGCTGAAGATCTCGGAGACGGACTACCTGTCGGTCGGCGAGGCACCCGGCTACGACGACGCGATCAAGGGCCTCGCGACCGACAAGGACAACTCGAACATCAAGGTCGTCAGCCCGACCGAGGCGCGCTGGGAGCGGAACCCACCGCTCGGCAAGGAGTGGAGCTTCGACATCAAGCTCGACGTCGGCGGCAAGCCGTGGTCGTGCAGCGGCTCGACGTTCACGGACGCGCCGATGGCCGACAAGCTCGTCGCGATCTGCAAGAGCATGAAGAAGAAGTGAGGGGCGGGTAGGGCCAGGTAGGGCCGGAGCCTCGGGCACGCGCCGCGTGCTCGAGCATGTCGTGATCGGAGGCGACGCGGCGATCGCATGGGGTGGCTCCGAGCTCCCACGCGACCTCGATATCGCCACGAGCACGAGCTCGTCGACATCGACGACCTGATCGCGATCAAAGCGCACGTGGGGCGACCGAAGGACCTCGTGACCGCGGTGCAGCTGCGTGCAATTCGCAGTCGGCTGCCGCCGCGCTGACTTGTCCGCGTCACCGGTGATCGATGCCTGTCTCTTGCCCGAATGATCGCGCCCTATCTATCCCATGAACGGATAGCGCCACCGCACCGGCGGCGAGAACGTCTCTTTGATCGCACGCGGCGACATCCACCGGATCAGATTCCACATCGATCCCGCCTTGTCGTTCGTGCCCGACGCGCGCCCGCCACCGAACGGCTGCTGCCCGACCACCGCGCCGGTCGGCTTGTCGTTCAGATAGAAGTTTCCCGCGGCATGCCGCAGTGCCTCCGTCGCACTCGCGAGCACGGCGCGGTCCTTCGCGAACACTGCACCCGTCAACGCGTACGGCGTCGTCGTGTCGACGAGCTCCAGTGTCTCGTCCCACTTGCTCTCTTCGTACACGTACAGCGACAGAATCGGCCCGAACAGCTCGTCCCGCATCGTCGCGTACTTCGGATCCTTCACGACGATCACCGTCGGCCGCACGAACCACCCCGTGGCGTCATCGCAGGCCCCACCGAGGATCTCCACGACATCGCCACCGATCGCCCCACGCGCCAGCTCGATCGCCGCCGCGTGCTTCGCATAGGCCCGCTTGTCGATCACCGCGCCCATGAAGTTGCCGAAGTCGGTGATGTCCCCGACGCGGATCTCCTCGAGCAACGCCGCGAGCCGCTCGCGCAGCGCCGGCCACATCGACGACGGCACGTACGCCCGCGACGCCGCGGAGCACTTTTGCCCCTGGTACTCGAACGCACCACGCACCAGCGCGACCGCGACCTGCTCGACCTCCGCGCTCGCGTGCACGACCACGAAGTCCTTGCCACCGGTCTCGCCGACCAGCCGCGGATACTGCGGATAGCTCGCGATGCGCTCGCCGATCGTCCGCCACACGCCGTGGAACACATCGGTGCTGCCGGTGAAGTGCACACCACCGAGCTCGCTGCTCGCGAGCACCGGATCGCCGACCGTGCCGCCGGGCCCCGGCACGAAGTTGATCACCCCCGGCGGCAGCCCGGCCTCTTCGAGCAGCGCCATCAGATAGTGACCGGACAGCACCGCCGTCGACGCCGGCTTCCACACGACCGTGTTGCCGCACAACGCCGGCGCGGTCGGCAGGTTGCCGGCGATCGACGTGAAGTTGAACGGCGTCAGTGCGAACACGAACCCATCGAGCGGTCGATACTCGACGCGGTTCCACACCCCGGGCGGCGACAGCGGCTGATCGGCGAGGATGCGCGTGTAGTACTCGACGTTGAACGTGAAGAAGTCGATGAGCTCGCACGCCGCGTCGATCTCGGCCTGGTGCACCGTCTTGCTCTGACCGAGCATCGTCGACGCGTTCACGCGATCGCGATGACCCTCGCGCAACAGCGTCGCGGCGCGCAGGAAGATCGCCGCACGATCCTCCCACTTCATCGCCGACCACGCCGGCTTCGCCGCACGCGCAGCCGCGATCGCGGCGTCGACCTCTTGCTTGCGCGACTGGTGGAACGTGCCGAGCACGTGACTGCGATCGTGCGGCGCGACGATCGTCGCGGTCGTGCCGGTGTGGATCGACTTGCCGCCGATGCGCGGTGCGATCTCGATCTGATTCGCGAGCTGGCGCTGTAGCTCGGCGGTGATCGAGGCGCGCTCGGGACTGCCAGGCGCGTAGTCGCGAACCGGCTCGTTGACGGCGGGGGGGACGACGAAGCGTGCGTCGGTCATCGAAGAGCTCTCTCGGTGTGGGGCCGCGTGGAGCGACGGAGGTGGAGGCCGAGCACGGCGAACAGCAGCCACGGTGTGCCGCGCTGTGGATCGCCGACGCTGCAGCCGCGTTTCGTGGGCGTTGCGGCCGGTGGGCCGGGCTCGATGCGCGGCGGCTCGACCGATGCGGTCTGCGGTGTGGCGCCGCCGGAGCGCCCCGGCGCGACACCGGCACCGAGCTCCGCGAAGTCTTCGGTCGCGTTCCTCGAGCTCCGCGTGCGCGAGCACAGCGAGTCAGTGAGCGTCCCGCCATCGCCCGCGCGCGCGTACACGATGTACTGCACGCCGAGCTCGAACGCGCGCCCGCACATCGAGTCCTGCTCGTGCGTCGTGAGCTCGACCTTCGGCCCGACGTCGCCCTTCCACACGCGAGTCACCTCGAACGAAAAACGGAGCCTGCCGGACTCGCGATGCATCCCGAACGTGCGGCCCTCGAACACCGCCGACGCCTCGGCGGCCGCCACGCGAGGCGCAGGCGGCTGGATGCAGCTACATGCGCGCGCGCGCACTGCCGGACCGACCCAGACCGCGGCGAGCGCGGCGAGCGGGACCAGCCAACGTGCGCGGAGGCTCAGCACCACGGCCGCGACGTTAGCAAAGCCGGCCGCAGAGCGCTCGCTCGTTTTGGGCTGGCGTATCGCGCGGGTCTTGTCTACACACGGCGCAAGATGCTCACAGTCAGCAACGTCTCCAAGACCTACGGCGGCAAGAAGCTGTTCGACGAGGTGACGACGACGTTCGACGCGGGCAACCGCTACGGTCTCACCGGCGCGAACGGTGCCGGCAAGTCGACGTTCATGAAGATCCTCGCGGGCGAGCTCGAGCCCGACGACGGCGGCGTCACCCGACCGCCACGCAGTCGTCTCTCGATGCTGCATCAGGATCACTATCGCTTCGAGAACGAGCGCATCCGCGACGTCGTCATCATGGGCAACCGCCGGCTGTGGTCGGCGATGCAGGACAAAGAGGTGTTGCTCGGCAAGGGCGACGCGATGACCGACGAAGAGGGCATGAAGCTCGGCAACCTCGAGATGGCGATCGGCGAGGAGGATGGCTACAACGCCGAGACCGAGGCCGAGCAGTTGCTCACGGGTCTCGGCATCGCGCCGGCGTTACACGAGGAGCCGCTCGTCCGCCTCGACAGCGGCATGCGTCTGCGCGTGCTCGTCGCTCAGGCGTTGTTCGGCAACCCCGACATCTTGCTGCTCGACGAGCCGACCAACCATCTCGACATCGACTCGATCCGCTGGATCGAGTCGTTCTTGCAGAACTACAAGGGCGTGCTCGTCGTGATCTCCCACGACCGTCACTTCCTCAACGAGGTTTGCACGCACACGGCCGACGTCGACTACGAGAACATCATCCTGTACCCGGGCGCGTACGACGAGATGCTGCAGCAGAAGATCATGTTCCGCACGCAGTCGGAGAAATCCAACGCGAGCAAGCAGAAGAAGATCCTCGAGCTGCAGGATTTCATCCGCCGCTTCGGTGCCAACGCGAAAAAGGCGAGCCAGGCGCAGAGCCGTCGCCGCGCGATCGAGCGCATCGACATGACCGATCTCAAGCGCTCGAACATCCAGCGGCCGTTCATCCGCTTCGAGGTGAAGCGGCCCAGCGGCAAGCTCGTGCTCGAGGTCGACAAGGTCGGTAAGGCGTTCGACGGCCAGGTCGTGCTCAAGGATATTTCGTTCACGCTGCAGCGCGGCGACAAGCTCGCGATCGTCGGCCCCAACGGCATCGGCAAGACGACGCTGTGCCGCGTGCTCGCCAAGCAGATCGAGGCCGATCGCGGCAAGCTGAGCTTCGGCCACGAGGCGAGCATCGGCTACATGCCGCAGCACCACGAAGAGGGCGTCAGCAAGACCGACGGCAAGACCGCGTTCGAGTGGCTGTACCAGTGGGACGAGAAATCGTCGGTGCAAGAGATCCGCGGGCTGCTCGGGCGCATGCTGTTTCCGTCGGAGGACGCGGACAAGCCGGTGCGCGCGCTGTCGGGTGGTGAGACCGCACGGCTGCTGATGTCGAAGCTGACGCTGACGAAGGACAACCTTCTGATCCTCGACGAGCCGACCAACCATCTCGACCTCGAGTCGATCCGCGCGTTGACGGAAGCGATGCAGAAGTACGAAGGCACGCTCGTGTTCGTGAGTCACGACCAATACATGGTCCAGGATGTCGCGACGTGTGTGCTCGAGCTCAAGGGCGCAGGCGGCAGCGACTTCTTCCCGGGATCGTTCGAGGATTTCCTCGAGAAGACCGGGCGCGGCCAAAGCCGAAACTGACGCCACGACTGACGCCGAAACTGACGCCGAAACTGACGCCACAACCAGCGCCGGCCCTGGCGCCGCTCGCGTGCGGGGGGCCAACCGGCGCCGGGGACGACTCTCCGTCGAGACGGGTGCTATGCTGCCCGTCTTACAGAAAGTGACCCGAACAATGCGCCGTGATCGTCTCCGTCCGTGGATTGCTCTCGCTGGTCTCCTGCTCGGATCGATGCTGACGGGTTGCTACGATCAGCCTGGTCCGCTCGGTGACGAGACCGACGCCGGGACGGAGGGTACTGGCAGCGACACCTCGGTGACGACCACCGACACGACGCCGACGACGATGACCTCCACGACGATGTCGACGTCGGCGACGACCACCGAGTCGACGACCGCGTCGACGACCGCGAGCACCACCGCTTCGACGACGGATTCGACCGAGGACACGAGCTCGACCGATCCGAGCGAGACCTCCGAGGACACGAGCACCGGTACTGGTGAGCCGGCGTGTGGCGACGGCAACGCCGATCCCGGCGAGTACTGTCCGCCGGACGCCCCCGAGACGTTCAATGTCGGCGACGGCGCGAGCGACCTCGTCATCGCCGACATCGACGACGACGACAACCCCGACATCATCACGCTCAACATCTCGGCCGCGACCATCAGCGTCCTGCGCGGCGACGGTGCGGGTGGGTTCGCGGATCCCGAGAGCCACACGGTGTCCGACGCGTCGTGCCGCATCCAGGCGATCGACGGCGAGGGCGACGGCGACATCGATCTAGTGATCGCCGGCGCGACGATTGTCTCGCTCGTCAACGACGGCGCAGGCGACTTCGAGCGCAACGACAGCGACGTGGTGCCGTTCGGCGGGTGCCAGGATCACAACGATCTCGGGGTGCTCAACAACAACGGCGGGCCGATCGACGTGGTGTTCTCCGGCGCGTACAACAACACGTACGCGCCCGGAACCAACCCCGGCAGCGGCTGGGCCTTCGTCAACGACGTCGGCATCGGCGGCATCACCGAGGGCGCGTCGGGCGTCACCGTCACCGAATTCGCGAGCGACGCGGACAACCTGCCCGACGTGATCGTGCTCAACCAGTACTACAACGAGGGCGAGCTGTTCCGCGGCGACGGCATGGGCGGCTTCGTCGACGCCGGTACCTATGTCGGCTGCGTCGGGCTCGGCTACGGTGCTCGCTTCGCCGAGACGGGCGACCTCGACTCGGACGGCCAGGTCGACATCGTGACGACGTGCATGGAAGGCAACTTCACGATCGCGCTCGGCAACGCGAACGGCACGTTCGACGCGCCGGTGGAGTTCGTCTACGCCGGTGCCCATCGCCCGCTCGTCGCCGACGTGAACCGCGACGACTATCCCGATCTGCTCGTCAGCTCGTCGGCGCTCGATCGCATCAACCTCTACCTCAACGACGGCACCGGAACGTTCGCACAGGAGCCGATCGTCCTCGACGTCGGCGGGCCCGCGCGATCGGTCGACGTCGGCGACTTCGACAACGACGGCGCGGCGGACATCGTCGCCGCATACACCGACATGCAAGGTGGTCGCGTCGTCGTGTTCTTGGGTCAGCCCTGAGTTTTTTTCAGGGGAAGCGGCCCGCTTCCCCCTCCATCCGGGCAAGCCCGGAGAGTTCCTAGGAGGAATCGCCATGCGCCGCTCGTCACTCGCTTGCTCGATGCTCGTGCTGTCCGCGTGCTTCAACCCGGAGGATCCGCCGAGCACGGGCGGGACCGATGCGAGCACCGGCGACGAGACGCCGACGTCGGATCCGACCGCGCCGACGGATCCGACCGCGCCGACGGATCCGACCGCGCCGACGGATCCGACTGAGACGGATCCGACGGCCACGGATCCGACCGACACGGATCCGACGGACACGGATCCGACGGACACGGATCCGACCGACACGGATCCGACCGACACCGAGGCGGACAGCACGGATACAGATCCGACCGGCGTCCCGGCGGCGTGTGCCGACGGCAACGCGGACCCGGGCGAGCTGTGCCTCGGCGAGGTGACGGTGTTCAACGTCGGTATCGGCGCGTTCGACATCGCGATCGCGAACTTCGGCGGCGCAGGCCTCGACATCGCGACCCTCAACCGCGCCGGGTCGACCGTCAGCATCCTCAGCAACGACGGCGTCGGCGGCTTCGGCAACGCCGACAGTCACACGGTCGGCGACGGCAGCTGCCGGCTCAAGGCGGTCGACGGCGACGGCGACGACGACATCGACATCGTGATCTCCGGCGATCCGATCGTCACGCTCAACAATGACGGCGCTGGCGACTTCGACCGCGTCAACGCGCCGTTCGGTGCGGGCGGCTTCGGCGGTTGCAACCCCGAGCACGATCTCGACGTGCTCAACAACGGCGGCGGCCCGATCGACATCGTGTTCAGCGGCGAATACAACAACGACTTCGTCGCGGGCATCTCCAACGCGTCGGGCTGGACGTTCGCGGACAACGCGATCGCGGTCAACAACGCGGGCGAGGGCTCGGCGGGCGTGACGGTGACCGAGCTCGGCTACGACGTCGACGACGACCCCGACGTCATCCAGCTCAACAAGTACTCGACGACCGGCACGATCTTCCGCGGCAACGGCAACGGCGGCTTCGTGCAGGACAGCACCTTCTCGTCGTGCGAGGACGTCGGCGACCCGAAGGACTACATCGGCTCGCGCTGGGCGTCGGCTGGCGATCTCGACGGCGACGGCCAGACCGACATCATCACGACGTGCCTTCTGGGGTCGCAGGAGCCCGCGTCCGGCTTCTCGATGGTGTTCGGCGCCGCGAACGGCACGTTCAGCGCCGAGACGGTCGTCGCGTTCGACGGTGCCTACCGCGTCGTGCTGCCCGACATCGATCTCGACGGCGACCTCGACATGATCGTCGCGAGCTCGACGGCCAACGGCGTCGGCATCTTCCTCAACGACGGCACCGGAGTGTTCGCCGAGCCGACGGTGCTCGACGTCGGCGCGCCAGCGTACAACGTCGCGGTCGACGATCTGAACGGGGACGGCGCGCTCGACATCGCGATCCCGCACGACACCGGCCAGGGCGGTCGCGTCGCGGTGTTCTTCGCGGATCCCTGACGGCGCGGACGCTCGCTGCCGTCACAGCTGCCGGAAGAGTCGCCGCACGGGCGTCGTCAGTCCGGGCAGCTCTTCGCGCGCTTCGATCGTTTCGCTGTCGGCAAGTCGGGTCGTCGCGCGCGCATCGACAATCACCACGGCTCGCTCGGCCGGCAACACGATCCACACGATCTGCACGCCGTGCTCGAGGTACCACCGCGCCTTGCCGAGCAGCTCCACCTCGCCTTCGTCGCGGCCCGCGACCTCGACCGCGAGGATCGGTGCGCTGCGCCGATATCCGCCGGTGCGCGGTCCGGCATCGGCGCGCCGCCAGACGGCGGCATCCGCCCCACGGACCTCGCCGCCGAGGATGATGCCGGCCTCGTTCGCGCCGACGACGTAGTCGGGGTGCTCGAGCGACCATGGCTCGAGCACACCGACGAGACTCGCGGCGACATCCTGCTGCTCGTCTCCACACGGCGGCATCAACCACAACCTTCCGGCGGTGTACTCGAGTCGGCCGGCGACCGTCGGCCACGTCAGCGGCTCTTCGGCGCGGAACCCATCGGGCGGCGTGAGCTCGAGCGGAAAGCGGATCCCGCCGCGAGGCACAGGCACCGGCTCGCTGTAGCGATCGAGACCCACAACGGGAGCGTAGCCGAACGGCCGCCGCATCGCACGCGGGCGCAGCGATCGCGCTCAGGGCGTGACCGAGGGCAGCACGCCGATGCCGACCTCGATCTCTGCAACCGGCGCCTCGACGTCGCGCTTGCTCTCCACGCGCGTCCTCGCCTTCGTCGGGGCCGGCGTCTCGCCCATCGGCGGATCCTCGACGACCGCCTGATACTCGCTCTCGACGCGATCGAGATCGAAGCGCACCGGCACGCCATCATCCGTGACGTCGCGACTCGCCGGCGGCTCAGGCACCGCGATCACCGGCCGCTTGTCCGGCGCCGCCGCGCGAGCGAGCTGCGTGTCCGTCGGTCGACCCTGCGGCACGTGATACGCCGCCTCGAATCGCGCCTTCGCGTCGAGCACGAGCTGCACGTACTCCGCGTTGCGCGGCGGCACACCGGCAGCGCGCCACTTGTCGACGTTGCCCGGCCCGGCGTTGTACGCCGCGAGCCCGAGCGACACGTCACCGCCATAGCGCGCGATCATCTCGCGCAGGTACAGCGAGCCCGCGGCGATGGCGAACTCCGGATCATAGGGATTCGCGCGCGCGTGACCGAGCTTATCCGCGAGCGCGCTCGCGGTCGCGGGCATGAGCTGCATCAGGCCTCGCGCACCTGCGGGACTCTTCGCGCGCGCGACGTACCGACTCTCGACCCAGATGATCCCGCGCAGCAGATCTGGATCGATGCCGTGCTTGCTCGCCGCGTGCGTCACCCACGGATCGACCGTCGCGATCCGCTCGTGCTCCTCCACCGAGAACGGGCTCGCGTCGACGTGCACCAGCGGCGCGTCATGGCCCACGCCATCCCCGGGCGATCGCGGGGCAGGGCCCGAGAGCGCGGCGCAGCCGACCGAGAGGATTCCCACGGCGACCAGGCCGCCGCAGTGGACGAGGAGCGAGTGTCGAAGGCGCACCACCTCGCTATAGGGGGTGCGGCCGCGGATTCGGAAGTTTCTCGCAACCAGCGCCTGGGCATGCGCACTTCGGTCGCAGGCAACCCCGAGCAGGAATGTTTGGCTTAGGCTGGTACTGCCCGATGCGACGCCCCCAACTCTTCCTGTGTGCTCTCGGCGCTCTTTGTCTGCTGCCCGCGACCGCGGCCGCGAACCCGAGCAAGGGCTACCACCCTTATGCGCCCAAGGGGCGGATCCTCGAGCTCGATCTCAGCGAAGCCGGCCTCGCGAAGTCCCGCAGTATCGCGACGGCCACCGAGCAGCCCGATCTGTCGCGCCTCGATCCGATCATGCGCGGTGAGCTTGCCGCGGATCACGACGGCAAGCAGCCGCGCGGTGCGTTACCCGACGACCTCGTGCAGCGCGGATCGATCGTGCTGCCCAGTGCGATCGACGACGGCACACTCGTCGTCGAGCCCGAGACGATCTTCGCCGTCACCGACATCCCCGGCAACGAGTACCCGCGCAAGCACACGCTCTATCTCAACTTCATCGGCGGACCGCTGACGTCGGGCAGCGACAACTCGGCCGAAAACAAATCGCAGCTCGCGCTCAACGGCAACTATCCCGCGTGGACACAGGGCAACACCTCGGCGATCGCCGTCGCGCAGGCGGTGCAGGCCGACTTCGCGCCGTTCGGCATCACGGTCGTCTACGAGACGCGGCCCGAGAAGGTCATCCCGTACACGATGCAGATGATGGGTGGCGACTGGACCGACACCAACATCGATTCCCCCGCTGGCGGCGTCGCGCCCGGTGCCGACTGCGGCGCGCTCGGTCAGCGCCACGTCGTCTACTCGTTCGAGACGGCGTCGACGGTCCAGATGGCGAACACCGCGAGCCAAGAAGCCGGACACGCGTATGGGCTCGATCACGTCCTCGATTGCGGCTCGGTGATGTCGTACTGCGGTGGCGGTGACGGCAGCTTTCGCATGACGTGCGCCGGCCTGTGCGAAGCCCAGTGCCAGGGCCCGAACTCGGCGGGCTGCCAGCTCACCCACGAGATGTTCTGCGGCGAGGGCTCGTTCCAGCAGAACGACTTCGAAGAGATGACGTGGCTGTTCGGCGGCAACGAGCCGGACATGGAGGCGCCGTTTGCCGAGATCCAGTCGCCGGTGGACGGCGACACGTTCGAGGCCGGTGCCGACGTCGATTTCCGTGCCCTCGTCGACGACAACTACGGCGGGTACGGCTGGAAGTATGTGTTCAGCAAGGACGGCGAGGTTTTTTTCGACGAGCCCGACTACGAGCGCGAGGTCGATGCCGAGTATCGCGCGGCAGTGAACCTCGGCGATCTCACGCAGGGCGAGTACGTGCTCACCGTCGAGGTGCATGATCACTACGGCCACATGACGTCCGACACCGTGACGATCAACGTCGGCGCGGCGGCCGACAGCGGCCCCTCGAACGCCGGCGAGTCCGGCTCGGACTCCGACACGAACGACGACGACGAGGCCTCGGACGGCGAAGCGGAATCGGACGGCGAGGGCGACACCAGCGACACCGCGGTCACCGCGGGTGGCACCGGAACCTCACCGACGGACCCCAAGGGCTGCGCGTGCAGCACTGACGCCGGTGCGCAGGGCGGCTCGTCGATCGCCTCCGCGGCCGCGCTGCTGGCCTTGGGCGGCCTGATCGTCCGCCCAGGTCGTCGGCGCCGTCGCGCCGCTTGACCCCGGGCCCGGGATCCATAATCTTCCGCACTCCCGGCAGACGGATAAGGGGCCGACCCACGGCAACCCGCGAGCTTGGCATCCAACGAGGATTCATGTCGACCTTCGATCAAGCCATCGTCCGCACCGGCGGCAAGCAGTACCGCATCGAGACCGGAGTCGTGCTCCGCGTCGAGAAGCTCGAGGGTGAGGTCGGCAGCAAGATCGAGCTCGCCGACGTGTTGCTCGTCGGCCGTGGCGCCGATGCAGTCATCGGCACGCCGGTCGTCGCGGGCGCGACGGTCACCGGCACGATCACCGCGCAGGGCAAGCACCCCAAGGTCATCGTCTACAAGTTCCGCCGCCGGAAGAACTACCGCCGCAAGCGCGGTCACCGGCAGTTTTTCACCGAGATCAAGATCGAGAACATCCAGGCCTAGGCTTCGGAGGACCCACTCAGATGGCACACAAAAAAGGTCAAGGCTCGATCAAGAACGGGCGCGACTCCAAGGCGCAGTTCCGTGGCGTGAAGAAGTTCGGCGGTCAGCTCGTGCAGGCCGGCAACATCCTCATTCGCCAGGTCGGCAGCACGGTGCATGCGGGGCCCGGCGTCGGGCTCGGCAAGGACTACACGTTGTACGCGCTCGTTCATGGGCACGTTCGTTTTTACAAGCGTGGCCGCGAGCGCAAGGCGTTCGTCGCGGTCGACGCGATGCCGGTCGTCGCCGAAGCGGCGCAATAGGCGATGCGCCGCCACGTGCGGCGTGGCCACTTCGAGTTGGGGGAGCCGTGAAGTTCGTCGATCTCGTTCGCTTGCACGTGTGTGCCGGACGCGGGGGCGACGGCGCGGTCGCCTGGCGTCGCGAAAAGTATGTGCCGACCGGTGGCCCAGCGGGCGGTGACGGCGGTGATGGTGGAGATGTCGTGCTCGTCGCGAGCCCGCACCTCACGACGTTGCTCGACCTGCGGTACCGCCGGAAGATCGCAGCGCCGTCGGGCAACGCGGGCGGTACGCGCGACAAGAACGGCAAGGCCGGCGGCGATCTGTTGATCGACGTGCCGATCGGCACGGTCGTGTACGTCGAGGCCGAAGGCGACGTCGATCACGCGACCGGCTTCCACGACGAGCTGCCCGAGCATCGCGGGGCCGTGGTGTTCGATCCGGAGGACGACCTCGACGACGACGACGGCGAAGGCGACGACGAAGACGACAACGCGTCGGAGCCCGCGGCGGAACCGGATGTCGTGCTCGGCGATCTGTCGACCGCGGGCCAGCGGCTCGTCGTTGCGCGCGGCGGCCAGGGCGGTCGCGGCAACATCCACTTTCGCAGCTCGACCAACCAAGCGCCTGAGTACGCCGAGCCCGGCACGCCGGGCGAGGCGCGATCGCTGCGGCTCGAGCTGAAGCTGCTCGCCGACGTCGGCATCGTCGGCTTCCCGAACGTCGGTAAGTCGACGTTCATCGCGAGGGTCTCGCGCGCGCGCCCGAAGATCGCGGACTACCCGTTCACGACGCTCGTGCCCCAGCTCGGTGTCGTCGCGCTCGGCGACAGCCGCAGCATGGTCGTCGCGGATGTGCCCGGTCTCATCAAGGGTGCCAGCGCGGGCAAGGGCCTCGGGCTGCAGTTCCTGCGGCACCTCGAGCGCACCCAGGTGCTGCTGCATCTGCTCGCGCCCGACGTCGATCCCGAGCGTGATCCATTGGACGACCTCGATGCGCTCGAGGACGAGCTCGCCCAATATGGGCCGGTGTTCGAGGGAAAACCCCGGGTCGTCGCGTTGAACAAGCTCGATCTGTTGCAGGACGAGGACGGGCCGGCCCGGATCGCCGAGCTGCGCGAAGCGCTGCGCCAACGCGGTATTCCGCTGTTCCCGATCTCGGCGTCGACGGGCGAGGGCATCGCGGCGGTGCTCGAGGCACTGTGGCGCCGCGTCGTTCGGTCGCGCGCCGTTTCCGGATAGGCCGCGCTTCAGATTCGTGGCAAATTCGAAGGCCCGTGGGTCTGCATCGCAACGATCTCAACCAGCTCGTACGCAGCTCGCTGGCGCTGGTCCTCGCCGGCGGCCGCGGCTCGAGGCTCGGCTCGCTCACCGACAATCAAGCGAAGCCGTCGATCCCGTTCGGTGGCAAGTTCCGCGTCGTCGATTTCCCGATGAGCAACTGCGTGAACTCGGGCGTACGCCGCATCGGCGTCGTCACGCAGTACCGCGCGCACACGCTCATTCGTCACATCCAACGCGCGTGGAACTTCCTGCGCGGCGAGCTCGGCGAGTTCGTCGAGCTGTGGCCGGCGCAGCAGCAGACCGAGGCGGCGAGCTGGTACCTCGGCACCGCCGACGCCGTCTACCAGAACCTCGACATCATCCGCGAGCACGACCCGAGCTACGTGATCATCCTCGCCGGCGATCACGTGTATCGCCAGGACTACTCGCAGCTGCTCGCGGGCCACGTCGATGCCGGCGCGGGCATCACGGTGTCGTGCGTCGAGGTGCCGCGCGCCGTGGGCCACGAGTTCGGCATCGTCGAGGCCGACACTGCGGGGCGCATCCTGCAGTTTCGCGAGAAGCCGCGCGACCCGCCGGAGATCCCCGGACGTCCCGGCTGGTGCTACGCGAGCATGGGCATCTACGTGTTCGATGCCGAGCTGCTGATGGCGGAGCTCGTCCGCGACGCCCGCGATGCGAGCTCGACGCACGATTTCGGCAAGGACATCCTGCCGCGGCTGGTCGCCGAGCGCCGGGTGTTCGCGCATCCGTTCCAGCACAGCTGCGTGATGTCCGACGGCGCGACCGAGCCGTACTGGCGCGACGTCGGTACGCTCGACGCGTACTGGGAAGCGAACATGGATCTGCTGCGCGTGACGCCGGCGCTCGATCTGTACGATCGCGACTGGCCGATCTGGACGTACCAGCAGCAACGGCCCGCGGCGAAGTTCATCTTCGATGACGAGGATCGACGAGGGTACGCGGTCGACTCGCTCGTGTCGGCCGGGTGCATCGTGTCGGGCGGCTCGGTCAAGCGATCGCTCCTGTTCACCGATTCGCGGCTCAACTCGTTCTGCGAGGTCTCCGACTCGATCCTGCTCACGGGTGCCGAGATCGGTCGCCACGCGAAGCTGGCGCGCGTGATCGTCGGGCCGGGGTGCAAGGTTCCCGAGGGCATGGAGATCGGGATCGATCCCGTCGCGGACGCTCAGCGACGCTTCGAGCGCACCGAAGGCGGCGTCACGCTGGTGACCGCGCCGATGCTCGAGCGGCTATGAGCCGCGCGGCCGGTCGGCGAGCTTGCGCAGTAGCCACTCGGCGCCGCCGCGAAACCCGATGCGTGACCACAGTCGCGCGAGGACGAGACACACGATCGTGAAGCCGACGACGACGGCGAGCGTCGCGGTCGGATCGAGCGCGCTCCAGATGCCGAGCGGCCGCGACAGCTCGCGGAAGAGCGGCGCGTGCAGCATGAACACCGTGAGAGACACGCGACCGAGTGTGACGAGCATGTGATCGTCGGTCAGTGGCCGGCGGCGCTCGAGGTACAGCGCCGCCGCGATCGTCCACAGCGTCGGGCCGAGCAGCAGCGTGACGATCGAGATCGGCGCGGGGAACCATCCGACCTTGATGCGGAACGCTCGCCACAGCACGTCGGGATCGTCGGCACCGGTGACGAGCACCGCGAGGTGACCGAGCGCGCCGAACAGCACGAGCGCCGCGCCGACGACGACGAGCGGGCGCAGACGGCCGCGCTCGATCATGCGGCCGGCCCACATGCCGGCGAGGAACGGTGCAGACCACGGCAGCATCGAGTACTGACTCGCGGCGAGGGCGAGGCGCAGCACGCCGCCGGGCTGCGTGGTGTCGCGCATCTCGGAATTCGTCATCTCGGACGGCAGCTCGAGCCATGCCTGGGCAAACGGTGTCGCGACGAGGACGACGGCGGCCGCGAGCAAGAGCGCGTTGTCGGGCAGGCGGCGCCAGATCGGCGCGAGCGCGATCGACAGGCCCATGAGGTGCAACGCGAAGAACGAGCCCCACGAGAACCAGCTCGGCGTCGCGAGGTTGACGACGAGGCCGAAGCCGAGAAGCACGAGTCCGCGGCGCACGAGCTGCGCATCGAGGCCGGGGCGGCTCGGATCGCGGGCGAGCATCGCGGTGCCGATCCCCGACAGCGCGAAGAACAACGGCAGACCCATCACGACGCAGACGTTGAGCGCGACGAGGCCGGGGTAGTCGAAGTTCGTCTTGCCCTGGTCGGGTCCGCGCCACAGCCAGATGCCGACGTGCTGGTGGATCATCGCGAGCACGGCGAGGCCGCGCAGTGCATCGAGAATCGCGTGGCGGTGGCGGGGCGGGTTCATCAGCACGCGCAGCCGGGTGGCTTGCGGCAGGTCTTCTCGAGCGCGATGCAGCCGTCGCCGCACGCCTTGCCGGCCTTGCAGATCTTGCAGCACGAGCCCGACGGTGGGTCGCGGACGTCCAGCACCTTCGGCTGCGGATCGCGTGGCGTTGTGCTCGGTCGCGCGGGCACGTCCCTGCTGCGGCACTTCGCGAGCGCGTCGTCGATCGCGGTGCGCTCGGCCGCGGACTCGGTGAGCTTCCACTGGTGCTTGATGCGGCGCCACGCGTCGACGTACTGGCAGCGGAAGCCGGGTTCTTCGGGCAGCCACACCTCGACGGATCGCGAGCCCTTGCTGCGGTTGCTGCTGCGATGGACGGCGACGAGATGATCGGGATCGTCCAGCCCGTTCGCGAACGCGGTGCGCTTGTTCTTGTCCCATGCGAAGCCGCCCGCGTGGTGCGCGTGTTGCAGCGGGACGAGGTGATCGATGTCCAGCAGCTTGGGATCGGTAAAGGTGCGATCGGTGTACGGGCAGCGCCAGCGGCCGGTTGCGACGGCGCAGCTGCGATCGTTGGTGAACGTGACGGGGATCTCCGACTCGGCGATCAGGACCTCGGCGCGCGTGTCTTGGCAGTCGCCGTCGGCGTCGATCCACAGCGGCCAGGCGTCGCGGTCGTACGCGATCGCGATCTTCGGCTCCGGTGTCTTCGGCTCCGGTGTCTTCGGCTCCGGTGTCTTCGGCTCCGGTGTCTTCGGCTCCGGTGTCGGCTCGGGCTCCGGCG